>ULVG01076442.1_pt1 | contig 18530 bp, 23 predicted proteins | sample 1959221 | NCBI WGS metagenome assembly ULVG01 (sample SAMEA4835780, study PRJEB28245) | human gut metagenome | biome: gut microbiome; material: fecal sample | place: Denmark | collected 2008
GTGTAAACGGAACCTGGAGGTAGGCGTCCCGTATTTCCTGTGGTGTGGCCCATCGAGCAGTACCATGCTGTCCGTCTCCCACAGGTCGGGACTTGAAACTATCCAGACTGCCTTGTTTCTCCAGCAGAGGGATCACAGCGAAAATCGCAACAATCGCTCCGGCGGTCAGAAGAATATAGGGGAGATTGGCAATTTCAAAGGGCAAGACTCATTCCTCCTTCCTGATTTTGCTCCTGAGAGAAAGATTCCCGCAGGTCATCGTTCCAGTCTTTGTTCTGGGGGCAGAGCCGTTCCACCTTCCAGCCACCCTGTTCACGCAGCTGTTCTGTCAGCCGGGCACAGGCAGTATGTCCTGCCTTGTCGTTGTCCAGGCACAGGAACACCTTATGGACTTCCAGCTGCTGTTCCAACTGCTTCATCATCGCCTGCCCTGACACACCACAGAGTGCCACATAGCTGTTTTCCTTCCATCCTTCCGGATAGAGGGAGATGTAGGACAGCAGGTCGATGGGCGCCTCGAACACATAGAGTTTCCCGCTGTGGCCGTTCCAGTGAAAACTGTATGCAGGGTCACATCCCTCCACATTGAGGCGGATCTGTTTCCCATCGCTGTTGGTACTGCGCTTATGGGCATGGCGGGCAACGCCTTTTTCATCCGTTCCCACAAAGACCGCGTTGTGATAAGGCAGATCCTCATAGATCAGCTTCTCCCGGACAAAAGCAGCCAGCACCTCCCGATCCAGCTTGCGGGTTCCCAGCAGATAACCAAACACCCGCCGCATGGAACTGCTGGTGGGTGGAAGTACAAATTCTTTCGGCGGATCATTCTGGGGCTTCGCAATGGGGAGGGGAGCCTGCCCCTTTTCACCGGTCAGCAATTCCATGGCCTCATTGAAGGACAGATGATAGTGCCTGCGTACAAAGCTGAGGGCGTATCCTCCCTGATCCGAAGCATGGTCAAACCACCGGTTCCCCCGGATGGTCACGCTGTGGTCACTCTCCAGCCGGTGATCCCGGCCAGAACGGATCAGCTTTTCCCCCTGGCGGCGGAGCAGCTCCTCCAGATCCACCTGATTGGCCTTGGCAATCTGCTCCCTGGTGTATTTTCCGTAATAGAGAATTCCTCCCACACAATTTCTCCTTTCTATCACATCTCCGGGCCACCTCGTTTGAGTCCCAGAGCCTTTTTCTTCTCCTGTATTTTCCGTTTCAGCTTCTGGTCTACCAACTGGGGAGCAGGAATTGCTGAAACAGGAGTCTGCTCCCGAAAGAGATTTCCCAGATGCCGCAGAAGCTGTACCACATTCCGCTGGGCAGCTGACCGGTACCGATCCCGGCTGATTCCTCCCGTATGTGTGGACGCTTCCGGTATCAGATCTGGCCCAGCTCTCTCACTCAGGGATTCCGCTTCCTCCTGGATATCCTCTCCCAGCCGCATCGCCTGGCGGATCACCAGATTTTTGATACTCTTAAACTCTTTCTGCCGGGAGAGAGGCAGCCTTTCCGGAAGGTCATCCCGATAGCTGCGCAGCACTTCTTCCCGCAGTTCGTACCAACACGCATACGCTTCTTTCACCACCGGTTCTTTTTCCAGCTCATCTACAATCTCATCCACCAGGGATTTCAGCGGCGCCTTGAGGTATCCATACTGTTTTTTCCCACTGGTGAACCGAAGACGGTCAGATAACTGGAGAAGCAGATCAGCCAGATGAGAATTTCCCAGACTATGAGCTTCCTGCAGATTTTGAACCAACTGCCCCAAAACCTGCTTTGTCTCTTCTGCAAGGTGATTCCGCTTTTCGGTTTGCTGCTCATAAATCTCCAGCAGTTCATTGCGGAACATATCCTTCACCAGTGCGGACTTGATCTGAGCAATGCCCGTTTTTGTGAGATAGCCCTTAGATGGGTCTGTGCTGTAACAGATCATGTGGACATGGGGATGGTGGCCCTCATTGTGAAATGCCGCGTACCAACGAAAGTCCTTGAGAGGGATTTTCATGGCCTGTGCCATTTCCGGTGCGTGACTGGTCAGCAGCTTCCGCCAGCTTTCCGCGTTGTCGTACCCGAGCCGCGCAGCATCCTCCCGCCGAAGGGAGAGGATGGGGAGCCAAATCGGACCGGTATGCCGGGACACCTCCTGCGCTGCCTGTGAGAGAATGACCGGACGATCCTCACCGGTAAAGAGGCCATGGGCGCCATGCAGTTCCACCCTTGGACGCTGGGCGATGTACTCCATGTATCGTTCTTTCCCCGACACACTCAAAAAGTGATCCTCCAGAACACGATCAATCAGCTCCGCCGCATTTTTCCGGGTGGGGGACTTTCGGTAATCCTCATACTCAAACAGCGTCTGGGCGAAAGGAAAGTCCTTATTCAATTGCTGGATCAGCTCTTTCTGTTTTTGAGTTGCAGGCCAGTCCGGATGTTCCAGGAGCAACTCAACCCCTTCCCGGGTTGCGATGTAACGCAGATAATTCTCACGCTGCACGGCGGTGTGACTGCCGCCCTTGAGATAGGGGCACTTGAAAATCAACCTCGGCACCGGCAGTCACCACCTCTCCCTACGATTTGTCCGTTCCCTGCTGATACAGAACAACATCTTCCAGACGGACCATACCATTTGACTTCTTGATTTCCCGGACACAGACTCCCCGCAGCTTATCCAGGATTGCCGGATCAATTTCTACAGCACTGGCCAGCACGTGCATCAGGATATCTACCTCCACTGCCAGTTTGAAAAGGAGCCGACTAATATGATTTTCCGAATCACGCAAGGTTGCGCGGAAGGCATCCACCAATGCCTGCGGAAGATATTCACCAGCCTCATTGCCGGAAAGATACCCCACATAGAAACGGATTGCCTTTTCAATGAACTCGTTTTGTGTCTGGCAGTTATCTCTGTCCATAAACTCTTTCACCTGCTGCATGGTTTCCGGAGAAACCCGCAGTGCAAATTTAATTTTCTGCCTTGGCATTTTCTCATCCTTTCTTTGTCATATCCCCGCTTGGAACCCTAAAAAATGGCTTTACATCGGGGTTCTTTGCTATTTTGATCCCCGCCTTGACCCCACCCCCTGATTTTTGACCCCCGCATAAATCCTTTCCGACCCGCATTGCGGGGCGATGTACGGGGCGCGGCAGGGGATTTTGACCCCCGCGCTTTATCCTGCTTCATTTTCGACCCCATGTGTCACCCCCTTTTTTCTCCCGGAATCCCGCTTCTCCACACACCCCGCAAAAACGCCCCACAGCCGCGTTGGGCTGCAGGGCCGGGGTGTTTGTCCATCCACTCCCCAGTCCGGCCACACAGGGCGGACCAGGGGTTCTCAAGGCGCAACTCAGGCATTTCTGTAAGGTCGTACCGGAAACGGTGCATACCTTTTTTCTTTACCATTCCCTGCAGGGGTGTACACATAATTGGTTTCATTTCATCAGCGTACCAACAAAAAAATCAACGGCGGTCCAATTTCATATCGAGGGGGTGCTTCTTTATTGTTTTCCCTTCCAGGCAGGGAAAACAACACTCGGTATAGGAGAGCCCATGCCCCTGAACCAGCCGATCCAGCACATCACACATACCATCCTCATTCAGACATACTGTCTCTTCTGGGTTATCATAACAGACCCATTCGGTAGCATTTGGGTGATCCTTGACAAACAGATCATACGCCAAACGTAGCTCATTCCCCTCGCGATAGAGTACTGCGTCCAGCCGGACATATCCAGCAATGAGAGACACAGCAGTCTGATTTGTAACCCAGGATGGATTCTCCTTTTGTAGCTGGCGCACCTCGTCACTTGTAAGTCTCTGTCGGTATTGATAGCTGCTGCCTAATGTCTTTTTGAGTTTTTCTTTGCTCACAGAATTGCCTCCTCATAGTTTAGGCCCCTCGGAAAAGTAGAATGGATCGGACTCATCCCACTCCTCAGCTATATCAGGTACGTCTTCCTCCAGCACCTTCTCCTGGTGAGTAAACAGAAATTCCTGATAGTTCTGTCGGATGCCATCGGCAAAATATGCTTTCGCACTCTCCATAACAGCATGATCAAGGATCTCCAGATCGAATCCACAATCCTTATACCCTTTCTGCACTGTCTGGTAGTATTGGAGGGAGGGTGCCCCAAACCCCTGTTTCAGATCCATGATATAGGCCATGGTGGTAATTACTATCCCATCTATCTGGACAGGAATATCCTGTTTGAAATAGTGGGAGGGATATCCCTCATACCAATCCAAAGCCTGTTCGTCCTGTTGCTGCAGTTCCCACACTGCTACAGGTACCATTGCCCCTTTTTTAGGGGCAATGGTGGCAAAAGCGCCTTGGGGTCTCCCTTTGAATTGCAGTTCATAATCTTGGATATCCTGGCATTCTATGGCATAGGAAACGAGTCCTTTAAAAATTTTGTTCAGATTGAATTTCTGATTCAAAGACATTTATCCCATCCTTTCTATAAATAGTTTCTTGGGTTCTGCGGCACCCCGTCCTGTATCACTTCCAGATGCAGATGAGGCCCTGTACTTCGCCCTGTGCTGCCGCTCCTGGCGATCACCTGACCGGCTGTGACCGTCTGCCCCTCTGTCACCAGGATCTCGGAACAGTGTCCGTAGAGGGTAACCAAACCGCCGCCATGGTCAATCGCTACATGGTATCCATACCCGGTCTGCTTATACCGGACAAACAGAACTTTGCCATCCTTGACCGCACGCACTTCTGTTCCCAGAGGAACACCCATATCCAGTCCGGTATGCCCCTCACTGCCAGCGCCGGTAGGATTCTGCCGGTACCCAAACTCAGAGGTAACCTTGTCCTCCCAGCCACCAGGCAGAGGACTGACAAAGCCGCCTTCCGAGGGGATCACGTCGGAATCCTTGACCATCTCAGCGATGAGGTCATGGGTACTGTTTCCGCCTTCCAGTGCCATGTCCGCTCCTACATCAAAATTACGGTACACCACCCGCAGATAGATTTCGGTGATGTTAGCCATGTCATCCGATGTGACCTGCCGCCCAACCTCCGCGGATACATTGGCGTAAATGGTGGGGAGATCATTGATGGGATAGGCTCTGGTATGGGTATAACTGTGTTCCTCGCCATCCTCATCCGTCCAGGTGTGGGTACAGTCCCGGTACTCCACAAAGCAGTCCACAAACTCCCTGGCTTTGGCACGGCGCAGGGACAGATTTTCGGTTCCGAAATTCAGCGCATAAAAAACAGCCTTGATTCGGTTGGAATCAAGGCTGTCTCCGTCTTCCATCATCTCCTCCACAGCGGCAATCGCCTCATCCAGAGAGGAAAAACAGGAACGCATTTCGGTGATATAATCCCGGTACTCTCCTGGCATGGTGATGGGGATACTGCCTCCATAAAAGGTCAGTTCCACCGCGGCATTGTTATGGCTGGCTGTTCCATAGAGCATGGCGTTGATCATGATGATGATAAGAATAAACGGGGTCAGGACAGCGGCGATCACCACCCCGATGGCTTTCCAGGTGCGCTTGTCAGTGAGCAGCATCACTGCCGCTTTAATGAGGACCGGATTGGCCATAGTGTATCACCTCCTTCAGCGAACAAAAAAGCGTCGGGCTACCGACGCTTTTTCCATTCTTTTCACGATTCCGTTCTACCCGCAGGCCGGAACGGTTTTGTATCGATCACCCGGCTGTAAATGATTGTTCCGCAGTTTTTACAGAAGTAGTGCTGTATGATACTTCCCACGATTCCCATAGTGAATTTCCGGGGCATCATCATGCCATCCGATCTCTGGTATCCTTCCAGCAGCTCGGTACAGCCACAATAGGGGCATCTCCATGAACGGTCCGTATTCATCAGGTTCCCTCCTTTGTACCAACATATCACATCCTGTTCTTCGTAAGCTATCATCAGAACCGACAAAACAGCCGCCAGATTTTATCTTCCTCCTCCTGTCCCATACAGCGCCGCCTTGTGTTCCGGCGACCGCACCACCAGATTGTAGCGTTCCGCGCCGCAGCGATAGAGGCAGGTTCCGGTCTGGCACGCCTGGATTAGCTGATATTCAGTTTCCTCCAGCTGGAGGGCATCCATATAATCCTTCTTGTCGATGGTTCCGGGATGAAACAGGAAGTGATGAGTGGGGATCGAGAAAAGGGGCTTGGTCATCTCCGCCACGCCCGGCAGAAGGAAGTCCTCGATATTCTGACTAGCCAGAACCACCATGCTGTTTCTCTTTCGCACCCGTTTCATGGCGTTTCGGATGTAGGAGACTGCTGTGGGATTGGAGAGGAATACATGAAGTTCCTCAAAAACTCCAGCGGCATTTCCTCCTGAAATCAGCGTATGGCTGATATAGGAAAGGACATTGAACAGCATGGCATCCTTGATGTTCTTTCCACCCTCCATCAGATCCTTGACATTGAAAAAGACCAGCCGGTCTGACTGAAGGTTGGTATGTCCATTGAAGAACTTGGCGTCAGCTCCCACACACATGGAATGAAGGCCCAGGCAGGCGGACCGCAGCAGTTCCGGCGTATAAAGTTCTCCTCCCTCGGTGCTGCGGACGCGCTGGTACTCCTCCTCCATCAGCGCATGGAGATCTGACAGAACGGGATAGTCCTTGGGACCAAGCAGGGAGAAGTCTGTCTGATTATTGATCCCCCACATTTCGTACAGCTTTCCCAGCATCATCTCAATGGTGTCAACCTGTGCCTCATCAAAGGGCTTGTAGCTGCGGAAGAAATCCCGCAGGAAGGAGATGTGCTGGGACAGCAAAGAACCCTGTCGGAAGGCTGCAGGAGACTCCGGATCGGATTCTTCCTCACCGGTGTTCCACATCCTGGGTTCCAATACATTGATGAGATATTCTCCGCTGGTCAGATCCAGGTAGGAGCCACCCAGCTTTTTGACAATCTCCTCATACTCACCTTCTGGGTCCAGCCCAACTACCCGCTTACCGCTCTCCAGAATATTGCACAGCAGCAATTTCAGAAAATAGCTTTTTCCCTGACCGGAGTTGCCCAGAATCAGCACATTGGCGTTGGACTTATCCTGGTCCCGCCGGTCCAGGTCCACAATGATGGAGCTGCCGTACTTGTCATATCCCAGATAAAAGCCCTGGGGGTCGGTTTTACCGGTGTAAGAAAACGGGAAAAGGTTGGCCACACTGGACGCGGGGAGCATCCGCTCGAATTCTTCCCCGAGGGCGTTATACCCGCTGGGCATCACTGAGAGGAATCCTTCCTGCTGGCAGAGGTGGAGCCGGTCCACACTGATCTTGGCCCGTCCCAACTCGGTTTCAACACTGTCCCGCAGCTCGGTGAACTCCTGCTCGCTTCTGGCGATAAGTTCAATATAAACTGCTGTGTGGAAGAAAGGCTCCCGGTTGCGCTGGGCAGAACGGATCATAGAGGCGACATCTTCCAGATTGCTCTGGGCCTCTACAATATCCCGAATATCTGTGCTGCCGGATCTGAAGCGATTGGTCTTGTCCGCTGCCTGGAGGATTTTCCGTTCCTCCGCCGGAGAAACCAAACGGGTATAGATCCGCAGGGTAACACCTGCCCGCTCTCCCAGCCGCTGGAGGATCGCCTGTTCCTCTGTGGAGGTGGGGTATCCCCGGACAGCCCATACACACCGCCAGGTATTTCCCAACAGATACCGATCCACCTCGAAGCGGACTGCGGCAGGCGCGATGAGATCCAGGAAGGTCTGCAGGACCTGTTCCTCATCCATCACGGATGCGGATTTGTAATCACTCCTGCCATCCTTCATGAGCCATCGCTGCCCGTCAAAATCATCGTAGCTTTCACTGATCACATCCCCGGCAAAGTAGACTGCTAGAATCCGCTTGATATCCTCACGGTCAGCCCGGCGCACTGTAAATCTCTGTTCCCGGATCATCTTTTCCAGCCTAGACAGGTAAGGGTAGATCTCCCGCTCTCCGATGTTCCGGGGACGGATGACCAACATAAACTCCCTGGCAGTGGCTGTACGGCTCTGGATCTCATCCAGATGCCGCAGATCCTGTTCCAGAAGTGCTCGGATCTGCGGGACAGGTTCCTGCTCGATCCGCCTGGTCAGGTACTGTTTGTTGTGCTCAAAACTCTCTCGGGAATTGAGGCAGAGCAGTTCCACCTCCGCAAAGCCCTTGAGAACATTCATCAGCGCATTCACTCTGGCCCGAAGCCCTTCTCTGGACAGCACCGAAACATTGGTGGGCTGCAGCAGGAAGAGAATCACCTCCTCGCCTTGCGGAGTAATCATGCTTCTCTCGGTGATGGACTGAATGTTCATCAGTCGGCGGGTGCTTTTATCTCGCCGCGTCTTTCTTCTTTTTTCTGCTGAAAAAATTGTTTTGATGATCTTTCACCTCCATATGAAAAGGGGACACCCAGCGGTACTTCTGCGGCCTGACCAGAAAATAGATACTGGCCTTCCGGATAAAATCCAGGATGCAGGCATCGTCAATGCGGATGGTCAGAAACAGATAGATGCCCGCTGCGGCTGCCAGAGGATAGAACTCAAACTGTGCCAGAAGCACAGCTCCCAGCACCGCTAATGTACCTCCAATGGTAATATCCCGAAGCCGCCATAACCAAAGGGTTGGGGCGGCCTTCAGATTTTCAGGATAGATATACATATCATTCCTCCAAATAAAAAGAGGCTGAAATCCAGCCTCCTCAGAAATGTGTGATTATATTTATTCGACTTCACCTTCCAATGTTTTTTCTGTCTGGAGGGCTGCCTGCGATGCTTCCCACTCTCCAACAACATCTTCAATGTGTCCCACAAAAAATCCTTTCTGCGTCAGCTTGTTGGCTGTCAGGTAGGTTTTCAGACGGTCAAACAGTTCATCCCCTATCTGAAATGCAATGGTTCTGGTGTTTTCGCTCATACTTTTTCCGCCTTTCTTCTTAAAATGCTCCTCCAGGATCTCCTTAACATATTCATTCAGTGTAACACCCAGCTCTTCCTGCTCCTCGCGCGCTTGTGCGTGGAGTTCCTCTGGGATTTTGGCGCAGAGGTTTATTGTTTTGCCCACAGTTTTTTCCTCCTCTCTGGCTGGTAAGCAAAGGATACTCCAAAACCAATGCAATAGCTATTCACCAAATGCAACGAAGAAGATGTAAAAAGCTAAGCGGAATATACATCCGCTGGCAGCAGGGTCATTTTTTGTTCATGGCACCAAGCCAGGTTTCTGAAAACAAATTCAAAGCAAGGCACAGCGATGCTGTTGCCCAGTGCCCGGTAACGGGCAGAATCTGTTGCTCCAGGGATCGCTGTCCAGTTATCCGGGAACCCTTGGAGTCTCTCACACTCAATCGGCATCAGCCTGCGGATGTACAGTCCCTCCTCAGCAGGATCAAGGACGATATCTGTGGCGCTTTTGCCCTGTCTGGCGCTCTGGGTAGAGGTCACAGGGCTGTCCTGATAGTGGTCGCTCCTTTGCTGGGAAAAAAGCTGGCAGACACAATGCTCATCTGTAGCAGTAAGGGTATATCCGATTTCCGGAGAATATCCCGTTCCATTTCCTCCGTTTTCTGGTTTGCGTCCAACTGTGTTTGCCGCGATTGCGTATGCTCCCACCAGCGGGGTATTATTGCCTCCGGTTCCATACCAAGAAGACATTGCTGGCGCAACAGGATGTGGTCCGGTATAGCGGCTGTCAATCCCATGGTTTTCATACAGTACTAACGGCTGATGTCCATGTTCCTCTGCCCGCAGCGTTCCCGCGAGTTCCCGTTGGCAGTCCATGACACTGCCTCCCTGATCGGTCAGACAGAGAACAGAGGGCATACAGTTTCCGCTCTCCGAACCCTTTAGGGTAGGGGAGAGTTCCTCGGTGTATCCGGTACTGCCTGCGGATGCACCCGCTCCCGCGCTGAATCCTGCGGTATAGGTATTGTTTACTCGTCTGGAATTCCTGGTAATGAAGGTTTGGGCTTTCATTCCAGGCTCCGCGGTCAGCGCCGCAGAAACACTGTGAAGATCCCGCGTCTCATCTCTCTGGTTGCAGGCAAATGCCTGGGGCAAATCTCCTGCCTGAATGGATGCGTTTGGACGGAGCCCGGACTGGATCTCAAGTGCTTGCCGCAAGGCTTCGGGCAATGGCTTCTGCCGTACTTTGGCCCGGTGGATAATACCTCTGCAGGCCGTTTTCGATAAATAATACTTCAGGGGCGCAAAGTCCTGCAAAATCTGCGACAAGAGTGATTCTTCTGCGTCTCTGGGGGACTCCGAAAAACTGTGCATCGACTGTTCTCCACGCAATGGAAAAACAGTCTGCCAGAAGATACCCAGAACCCAGCCACTTTCCTTTCGCTGGTCGAGGCACATGGCAGGCTGGGTCCACCACTCTGGCCGTTTCCTCAAGGACCGCCCGGAAGTCCTCCCCTCTGGGCTGTCCGCTGGAGAAGGCTCCCGGGACATTATGAGCAGAAAGCAATTATGCGTGGTCCCTCTCTAAAAAGCAGAGGAACAGCAGCGTTAAGCACTGTTCCTCTGCACATAATTATTTGGTGAAAGCGGATCATCCAAGGGATGAGAGCCAATCAATGAGTTCGCTGTCCTGTTCCCAGTTAGTGACCGGGGGTAGCCTTAGATGCTCAGTAGCCTTTTCCAACGCAGACCGTTTCGCTTCGTTGTCTGCCCTTGCATAGATTTCAGTAGTCGAAATATCCGCATGGCCGAGAAAATCCTTGATGTAAACAGGATTGACGTTGGCCTGTACAAGATGCATGGCCTTCGTGTGGCGGAGCTTGTGCGGAGAAACATTCAACGGCATATCGGATGAAACACCCTGCGCCATTTCAACGTATTTCCGCAGGATATAGGTAACACCTGACCGCGTCAGTTTTTTTCTGTGAGTATTCCAGAACAAGGGCAAGTCAGAGTGCAGGACAGAATCAATGCGGTTCTCCTCGAAATATACTTTCAGCAGATCAACCGTCTGCTTCATTAGTGGTACGGAGCGTATCTTCCTGCCTTTTCCGTGGAGTGTTATCACAGCGGGAACATCAAGGCGCACATCGCATATACGGATATCAATCAACTCGCTGACACGCGCCGCTGTATCATATAGGACCGTGAGCATGACCATATCTCGCCGTCCTTTTTTCGTAGAGCGGTCAGGCATGGAGAGCAGGAGCTTCAGATTGTCCGCAGTAAGATACTGAGCAGGGGGAGATGCAGCAACTTTTCTGGGGATATTGTGGATCTGGATGCATTGCTCCATGTACCCCGGTTCCTCCGCCATCACATAATCGAAGAAAGCATGGATTGCGCAAAGTCGCTGGTTATAGGTAGACGGCGACGCCCCCCGGGTGTTAGTCAGCCAAAGCAAAAATTCCTCCATGCAGCTCTTTCCCAATGTCGTCAGTTTTAATTTGGCAATGTTGTACCCTTTTACATCCCGACAGAAAGTAAGAAGCAGCTTAAATGTGTCCCGGTAGGAACAGATCGTATTGCTGCTCAAATTTCTCTGGACCGGAAGATAGTGCGTTAGATACCGGGTCAGTAGAACGGAGAAGTCAACCGTCTTCATGCAAAACCTCGCTTTCGGGAATCAGATCACCAAACTGTTCTTCCAGCCTTGCGGTAATGTCTGGGTACATTTGGGCAGTCAATTGCAAATAATTCTGCGTCCCTCTAATGCCGGTATGGCCCAGATAGCGGGAGAGTACCGGCAGTGCAGCAGTGAGATCTTCCCCGGAGCGCACCCAGTTATTAAGACAGTGAACAGCGAAGGTATGGCGGGTGTCGTGCGGACGAGGGCCTCTCCCGGCTCCATAATATGGAATATTTGCATGGCTGAGAAGGTATTGGAATTGCACTTGAAGCCATGTGGCTCCATAAGTCCCACATTTACCCCGACGCGCTGGACTTGGAAACAGCAACATCTCCCCGGATCGTGGAGAAAGTACCTCCAAATATTTCGTCAGAGCATCGGCGACAGAATCGGAGAATGGCACAATTCGGTTTTTATGAAATTTTGTATCCCGGATCGTAAGCGTATTCTTTGCGAGATCCACATCTCCAACACGCAGCTCTCGCAACTCAGCGGAACGCAGACCACAGTTGAACAGGATACGAAACATAACCGGAAGCTGGTGGTGGCGGAGCGGGTTTTGCTCTGTTGGAGGGATGTAGTCAGCAGCGTTAAGCATCCGCTCAATTTCATCATCTGAAAAGATATATGCCTTGAAATTGCGGATTTGCTTTGGCAGCGAGCGACGTGGAACTTTGTATGCCGTAAAGCCTTTTCGAATCACGAAGTCAAGAAAACCATTGATAGCACTCGCTTCCCTTTGAACGGTGCTGGCCTTTTGGTTCAGCCTGTTGCCAATATGTCCGAGAACATACTCCTTTGTAAACTCCACATTGCCGTCCTCCGGGTTCTCGTAGTCCTGCAGAAATCTTCGGATGCAGTCCCTGTCAGTTTTTCCAACAAAGCCAAGTGCTTGGCGCTCATCCATGTACTGCTCAAGTAATTGTTCCGTCGTCACGACAAATCCTCCTTTCCCCGTAAGATAATGCGCACCTGCGGAGCGCCGGAATATCCACCTTGGTATAGGCAATGGTTGTTTTAGGTGTATCGTGGCCGAGAATATTACTGATCGTCATGAGGGGAACACCATCCTTGAGAAGCGTGCTTGCCACCGTATGGCGCATGGAGTGTGCTACCTTGCGTTTTCGGATTGTCATCCCGGCCTGTCGCATATACCGTTTGATATTTTCGGATAGTGTGGAACTGGAAGCAATCGGTCCATACGGATGGACGTGACGGATGAATACATTGTCGCAATCAGAATCCAGCCTGCCATTTTTCAGATAATCTATGATCGCATCTCCAATCGGAGACAGCAGAGGCAACGCGTTGATTTTTCCGCTTTTTTGCTGTGCGTAGGTAATCACCTTCTTATGCCAGTCGATTTCACGGAACTTCAGCGCGCATATATCTCCCGCCCGCATCCCTAATACCGCTGCCAAAAGGATCATCGCATAATCGCGTTTTCCAACTGCGGTTCTGCGGTTGATCGCAGACAGAAGCTGCCAGATCTCCTCCGGTGTCCATGTCTCTGGGAAAGACTCCTCTACGTAAATCTTTGGTCTTGGCACATCGCCGGACAGATCGTCTTTCAGAACACCGGTCATATAAAGGTAGCGGAAAAAGTCTCGCAAAACACTGCTGATGATGTGGATAGTCGATCTTTTATACCGATACAATGTGGTCATATAATCCGAAACGACCGAAGCCGTGATATCCGGCAAATCTACCTGCCTCCCATCGAGATAACACAGAAATTGCTTCAGCTTTGTACGCTTGACATCAATCGTACCAGCCGCCCCGTTGTTTTTGGCACAGTAACCAAGATAATTCTCCAGTATGCTGGCGTACCTGACCGGCACCCTGTAATCGTGGCGGCTGATTCGCCGGGCGCAGCCGAATTGGTAAATGTCATCCAGGAATCGAATTGTCCTGCGGGTCGTTCGCTGTTTTTCATTAAGCTTGATGGAGGGGTCCGTCATATCCATACCATAACGCTGAAAAAAGTATGTGATCCCCGTATCCGGCCTGTAAATCTGTATCGCATTTTGAACACAGTAGTCAGCAAAATCTCGTAGTTCCCTGCAATGCCAGTAAATTGTCCCCTGTGCGAGTTGGAGTCTTCGCAGTTCTCTATCTGCGATATCCAGCATTTGGTCGACTGTTATCTGCGCTGCATCTACTGACATTCCCATCGCCACCATCACTGTTATTCCGGTACTTGCCGGTATGTCTATGGTAACGGGTTATGCGCAGAATAACCAGTCTGTTATTTATATTTTTTGCCAGATACACTGAAAGATTGGCTATTGACTCTGCATAACATTTTTTAATGCATAATGTCCCTTATGCACTTCAACACATAAGGGACATTTTCCCAGAGCATCCATCTTGGGCGAACAAACTCAGCTGCCCGTCCACGTCGTATGTCCGCATCTCTCATCTCCTTTATGATCCGGATCTGGTGCAGAAAAAGGCCGGAGCGGTCTCCGGCTAACCCGGCCCGCGCTCCAGCCACTGAAAGATCCTGGCAAGGGCTTCCGCCGCAGATAATATCCACTGGTGGAAGATCCGCCCCACATAGTTTTGTAATGTCGCCAACCTGCTGTATCTCCGGAAAGTGAAACTGACTGACCGCTATGGGGAATGGTTCAATCTCGCTGGCCCATATGGTTTCAATTCCCGCTTTGCTGGCTGCCAGCGGGAAACCCGCAATCCCATCAAACAAACTTCCCAAAGTCATAGGGAAAGCCCCCGTTCCATACCTGCCTCCGGCCCCCACTGCCGTATAGGGATACCACGCTCCTGGGCGAACTGAATTTCCCGGCTCATGCCCGGTGAGATCTGCTCTCCAAAGACCCACATTTCTTCACAGCGGGAAAGCAGCTCCAGCCCGGCCCGCAGGCCGAGGTTTCGCTCTGCCGGATCGCTGTCCTCCAGGAATTGCGGGTACAGCAAGTGCGGCGCCACCGGGATCACCCCCTGTTCCAGCGCCTGTTTGCAATACTCTTTTGCCCGTTCCACATTGTTCGGGATGTCCCCGGCGTAAGGCGATGCGATATACACAAGTTTCATCTCTGTTCCTCCTTTTGATAGCAAAGAAATTATGTATTCACCGCCGAAATTGATTCGGCGGCTTTTGTGGGATACTGATGCGCTATTTGACAGCAGCAGCAATATTCCGGGTCAGATTCACAATGGTCTGGGTAGCATACACCGCAGACATGATGTTGGCTCTGGTTGTGGTTTCCAGGCCGAACTGCTGGGCTACTCTGGGAATCTCAGAAGCGGAAAGCATCAGCCCACAGCCCAGAAGCATATTTTCATTCCACACCATGAGTCCCGCAATCAGGATGGTGGTCTGCAGGAACGCTGTCAGGCAAAGCCCCGCAATCTGGCGGCACCAGCTGTAAAATCCATCCGCATAGCCCCGGGGAAGGCTGAACAGATAAAGGCTTCCCACCGCAATCTGAATCAGCAGGATTCCGCCTCTCTTGAGATTAGCAAAAAAGATTTTGATGACACTGTATCCCATCAGAATGAGCAGAAAGATCGCAATAAAAACGCCATATCCATTCAAGGCTCCCAGCGCGGCTCGGGCCATATTGCTGATCCCTTCGGTATGGGAGGCTCCCGCAATTCCGGAAGAGAGGCTTCCCTGGAGGTCAATGCAGAGTTTATATAGCTCGACTGGTACTGTGGTAAACAGGCTGGCAGCAAGAAATCCCTTCAGGCTTCCCAGGGCCAGATCCCGGATCGCTGTGGTCCGCCCGGACTGGTATTCCAGCGCAGCCTCAAACACAGCGACCACGAGGCCCACACCATAGAGCGCCCAGCCGAAGTAGCGAAAGAACTCCACCACTGCCTGTACCCACACAAATTCGAACAGTTCGCTTCCCATCCCGTTCATCATGGAAAAGAATTCTCCCAGGAATTCCACGATCTTTCCATAGACCCAGTCGAAAATCTGTCCAAGAACGGTATCCGCTACAAAGTCCCAGATGAACAATAAAACCACCTCCTCTTCCTGGGACAGTCAGATCAAATACCGAGGATAGTCCAGATATAGGTGGGCGCAGTCAGGGAAAAGATAAGTCCCGCGAAAAGGATCGCAATGGGCGCCCATTCCATCTGCCCATGCTTGCGGTAGTCCATATAGGCGCTGGCGATTTTGACGAACAGCAGCACCACCAGGATCATATCCAGAGCAGGAAATACCACACTGTTGACCACCGTCTTGATCTGGGTTGCCGCACTCTGCCAGGTCTGCTCAATTACTCCGGAAACATCCCCGGTAGGCGCCGCCAGTGCGGGGACAGTCATCAGAGCGGCCATCAGGGCAGCAACCGCTCCCTGAATACAAATCTTCTTTTTCATATCGTTCCTCCTCCGTCCATCACATCTGCATACCCATACCGGGGTCAGGCTCCGGTTCTTCCGGTTCCGCCTGGCTCTGTGCAGCAGCCTCCGCCTGGTGCCGGTCCAGCACCTGACGGTATGCTGCCACTGCCGCATCGGTCATCTGCTGGCGCAGCTGCGCGGAAACCGGGAAACAGATATCGGCGTACCCATCCCGCCCCTTATAGCTGGGAAAATTGAGAAACGGACCGTTCTTTCCCTCCATCAGACGAAGGCCCCGCACCGCAAAGGCGCCTCCCAGAGTGACGGAAAGATGCGCCAGGCAATGGCCATCTCCCGTACCCAGCCGATTCACACGCATCTCCACTTCAGGGAGCTGCTCCTGCGCAGGATTCATGCCATTCTTCTGCTCTTTCTGTTTCATTTTTCTGATTCCTCCTTATCAAATCTCACAGGGACAAACCCATTCAGATCCAGATACCAGAATTCCGAGGTATCCTCACCGATCAGCTCCACGAGATCCGAAACAGACAACCGGTGTCCCCGGTATCCCTCCGGCAGCTTTGCGGCATTGAACCGCTCATACAGCTCATCCGGATCGTCCGTATCCAGCTGGCCACAGAACACTTCCCAGTAATCTTTCAGAACCGGGCCGCCGGACAACGCCTTCAGTTCCTGGTAACCGATAAATTTCCTGGCTGGATCAACATCCGGCTTCAGCTGATAAACCCGCACCTGGCGCACCGAGGGCGTAGCTTGTTCCAGGTTCTTCAGCTTTTCTGCCAGGCCGTTCTGCCAGCGGACCGCCCGACCTTCCCGGACCAGGCGCCGTCCTGTATCACAGCCGATAAAGGCGGCATCCATCACCGCGTTTTCGCCATCAAAATACCCGATGGGCATTCCGCCCTGCCGGATGAGATCTTTCCCGTTCATTGACAACTCCTCCTTTGTATTCATAGCTTCCCAGAGTGGGATTGTAGACCAGACCGAAATCGGACGCTTTGGCCCCCAGGATATCCAGGGCTTTTTCAATAGCCGCCCGGCTTCCCGGAGCAGGAATAAATTCGATCAGCGCTTCGCCATCCCGGTACTGCGCCGCACCCACCAGGCTGCCCACGTCTTCGCTGGCCCACAGGTAATCCAGATAGAGGTCTTTGAACACCAACGACAGCTTGCGGATCAGTTCCCTTACATCCCGATCCGCGGTCTGAAAGCGGACGGAGGTTCCTCCATCGTACTCCCGGGCGCTTTTCTGTGGGCGCAGGGTGTTCTGATCCACTCCCCAGTTCTGCAGGCACCAGCCCCGGGAACAGTTTTCTTCTCCGTATTTCGCCAGGAGCTCCAGATTGGTTGGCTGACGATAGACCCAGGGCGGCATAGGGGTGATCCGACTCAGATCCACCGATCCCCGCCCATACCGTCGGTCTGCGATAAAATCAAAAAGGGCCGCAGCCTGTGCGCTGCCGCCCTGGACATGGAGGATATTCTGAACAATCGGCATATGCTCCTCCTTTCTTTTGAAATATAGGTTGTATTTATCCTATATTTAGCGTATACTATCCTTGAGGTGATCTTTATGATGATTGATACCAGTGCGCTGGTTGCCATGACCGAAGCGAATCAAAATTTTTCCAGGGTAGCTCGTCTGGTGGATGAGCAGGGAGCCGCAGTGATCCTGAAAAACAATAAGCCCCGGTATGCCGTTGTGGACTTTTCCGAGTATGACAGCTTCCAGGCATACCACCGCTCTTTGGTGGACCGGGCCGCGGATCGGTTGATAGAGGAAAATCCCGAAGCGTTTCGGGAACTGGCAAAATGATTCCCACCGACGCTTTCGGAATGTTGTATTTGTCTGCCGTTTACGGTATACTGTTTTTAGAAAAACTGTGGAAAGGGGGATATCCGTATGTGCAGCCAGGCCAATCTGCATCAGCTTCTGTCTGAGGTGCTTGCCCATGCCCAGGATTGCTTTGGCAGCAATCTGGATGGGGTCATCCTGTATGGTTCTCACGCCCGCGGGGATGCGGATGAGGAATCGGATGTGGACATCATGATCCTGGTCCGGCAGCCTGCGGAACAGCTGGCGCGGCAGCGCCGGGAATGGAGTCGGTTCGGCACCGGCCTGGATTTGAAATATGAGGTTTTTACCTCCCTCAAGCTGCAGGACGCGGACACATTCTACGCCTGGCAGGATACCTTGCCCTTCTTCCGAAATGTGACAAAAGAGGGGGTCCGGATCAGTGCTTGAACCATCGAGACAGGCCCTCTCCCAATACAGGCTTTCAAAAGCGGAGGAGTGCTACATTGCCGCCAAATGCCTTCTGGACGACGGCCTTTACACCGACAGCGCCAACCGCTCCTACTACGCCATCTTTCACGCTGTGCGGGCGCTGCTTGCGTTGGAAGGCGTGGATTTCAAAAAGCATTCCGGCGTTATCTCCCACTTCCAGCAGCACTATATCAAGACGGGAATGTTTGACCGGGAATATTCCGATGTGGTCCGGGACGCTTTCAGCATCCGTCAAAACTGCGATTATGAAGATTTCTTCATCATCTCCCGGGAGGATGTCGTTCAGCAGCTGGCAGACGCAAGACGTTTTCTGGATGCAGTCACAACCTATCTGAACTCCCAAAAATAGGGGCAGCGG
>ULVG01022873.1_pt1 | contig 18311 bp, 14 predicted proteins | sample 1959221 | NCBI WGS metagenome assembly ULVG01 (sample SAMEA4835780, study PRJEB28245) | human gut metagenome | biome: gut microbiome; material: fecal sample | place: Denmark | collected 2008
CCCCGGCAGCCATACAGGTCTCGGAGTTGAAAAGGGTATTGAGCTGATATCGTGTCAGCTTAACAGGATATTGACAAAGGGGCAGACTACCACCGTGCTTTTGGAAACCATGGCAGGAAAGGGCACAGAGGTCGGCAAAAGCTTTGATGAGCTTCGAGAAATACTCGACCGTATCGAATTGAGTGAAAAAGTCGGCGTGTGCCTTGACACGTGCCACGTTTTTGACGCCGGCTACGATATTGTAAACTCTCTTGACGAGGTGCTTACGGATTTTGACAGAATAATAGGCCTTGAAAAGCTTCGAGCCATACATATAAATGACAGTAAAAATCCGCTCGGCAGTCATAAGGACAGACACGAATGCATAGGTAAAGGCCATATTGGGCTTGACGCCATGAAAAGAATAGTCACTCATCCCGTTCTTAATCACCTGCCGTTTTATCTTGAAACACCGAACGACCTTGACGGCTATAAGGCAGAAATTGAGTTGCTCCGCTCTTTTTGCGATTAAACGCGGCGTCACTTGAAAAAATTATATATTTATGCTAAAATATTTTATAAATTTGTTTGTACCGTTAAAGCTTTTAAAAAGATAGGCTGTTCAAACTTTTAAAGGAATGAATATAAATGCATTTGCAGGAATCCGGCGAGATGTATCTCGAAACAATATATTTGCTGTCAAAAAACAGCGACAGCGTCCGTTCGATAGATGTATGTGAGAAAATGGGTTTCTCAAAGCCCAGCGTAAGCCGTGCCGTTGGCCTTTTAAAGCAAGGCGGATACCTCTACACCGATAAAAACGGCTATTTGTTTTTGACCGATGAGGGCAAAAAAGTTGCACACAAAACATATGAGCGTCACGTGGTACTGTCGCAATTTTTTGAGTCGATAGGCGTTTCCGCCGAAACGGCAACAAATGACGCCTGCAAAATCGAGCACGTTATAAGCGACGAAACCTTTAACGCCGTAAAAAAGCTGCTCCGTGACAAATAACAGATACTTAAAAATTACAGATAAAAAGCGACAAGGCGAAAAAATCGTCTTGCCGCTTTTTTTATGAAACAATTAAAAGCTTAACACTCCGAGATGTTCAAGCAAAATCTTTATGCCGATTAAAACGAGTATTATTCCGCCGCAAAGCTCCGCTTTGTTTTTATACTTCGCTCCGAATTTGTGTCCTACGCCCACGCCGAGAGCGGAGAGTATAAATGTTACACTTCCTATTACGGTTATCGATGTCAGGATATTCACCTGCAAAAAAGCAAAAGTAACGCCGACGGCGAGTGCATCGATACTCGTTGCCACCGCCATAAGAGTCAGCTCCTTAAGGTCGAGCTTTTCTTCGTATTCGGGCTTTTCATCAGAGTCTTTATCCTTTTTAAACGATTCTATTATCATTTTTCCGCCGATAAACAACAGCAGAAAAAAAGCAATCCAATGGTCAATACTCGTTATGTAGCGCTCAAACTGCTTACCGAGTGCCCAACCAATTAGCGGCATCAACGCCTGAAATCCGCCGAAAAAAAGCGCAATAACGGCTGTTTTGCCGATATCAAGTCGCCGCATTTTCAGCCCCTTGCAAACAGCTACTGCAAACGCATCCATTGAAAGCCCGACGGCAATGAGTAAAAGCTCGGAAAAACCCATAACACAACCTCCGTTTGTAAACAAAAAAAGACCTGCGTACGGCTTTTGCCATACGTAAGTCTTGTCTTTTAAGGTAAGCCGGACCTAAAAGGTCAGTATGTTGACTTGCCGCGCACAAAGGCGCTGACTACTCGCTTACGAGTAAGGAGAGTTTAACATAATAACAGACACCCGGCAAGAATTTTTATGTTTTGCCTTTAACAAGATCCCAGTACGCTTTAGCCGCCTGTTCTATCTTATTATCGCCGAATACGTAATATTTCCTGCTTTTGATGTCGTCCGGCAAATATTGCTGACTTACATAGTGATTTTTATAGTCATGCGGGTATTTATAGAACTGCCCCTTATTGGGATTATCCTCCCCGTCAAAATGCTTATTCTGAAGAGTTCGCGGAATTCTTCCGTAATTTCCGTTTTGCACGTCCTCCATTGCAGCATTTATTCCCTTGTATGCCGAATTTGATTTCGGGGCGGTGCAAACGAGCACCACCGCGTCGGCAAGAGGTATGCGCGCCTCGGGCAGACCCACCTGCAGGGCGGCATCCACGGCTGCTTTTACTATGGGAATTATCATCGGATAGGCAAGCCCCACGTCCTCGCAGGCGCACACCATAAGCCGCCTTGTAGCCGAAGGGAGGTCGCCTGCCTCAAGAAGCCTCGCAAGATAGTGAAGTGCGGCATTGGGGTCGCTGCCGCGCATGGATTTTTGGAACGCGGACATAACGTCATAGTTTTCGTCGCCCTTTTTGTCATATCTGAATGTGTTTTTTTGTGTGAGCGACATTACGCTCTCCGGCGTTATTACCCGTTTGCCGTCCTTCGGTGCTACGGACAGCACCGAAAGCTCCACAAAATTCAGAGCCTTGCGCACATCGCCGCCTGCGGCGTATGCTATATGCTCCTTAACCTCTTGCGGAACCTCTATCAAAGTTCCGCTTTCGTTCTCAAGAAATTTATACCCGCGGTCAATCGCCGGAAGCATATCCTCGGCTGTAACCGATTTAAATTCAAATACCGTTGAACGGCTGAGAACCGCGCTGTATATATAAAAATAAGGATTTTCGGTTGTTGAAGCTATAAGAGTTATAGCCCCGTTTTCTATGTACTGCAAAAGCGATTGCTGCTGTTTTTTATTGAAATACTGTATCTCGTCAAGGTAAAGCAATATTCCGTTAGGTGCCGCGAGGGTGTCAAGCTCCGAAACTATTTCTTTAATATCCGCAGTTGACGCATTTGTTCCGTTGAGCTTATGCAGCTTGCGGTTTGTGGTTTTTGCTATAATTTTGGCAAGCGTCGTTTTGCCTGTGCCCGACGGCCCGTAAAATATCAGATTCGGAAGCGTACCCGAATTCAAGATATTGCGAAGCGGCATACCCTCTGCCAAAAGGTGCTTTTGGCCGACCATATCTTCGATTTTTTCGGGGCGTAGCCTGTCAGCTAACGGTGAAGACATATTTTTACCGCCTTTCCGACTGCATATCCATAATAAAGAATAAAGCGGCGCGCCCCGTTGCAGTCGTAAAGGACGCGCGTCGACTAAAATTTTTTGTTTTTATCCGGAAATAATCAGCTTTTCGATTTCAGCGGGAGTCGAAACAATATAATCCGCTTTGTGCTCACGAAATTCCTCAAGACTGCCGAAGCCGTAAAGCACCGCTATGCACGGTATGCCTGCTCCCTTTGCACCGTCGATGTCAAATTTTCTGTCGCCGACCATAACGGCGTCGTTTTTGGATGAGCCGAGCTTCTTCAGCGCGTTTTCGATTATCTGCGTCTTATCGGAGCGTATTTCATCAAAAGTGACGCCTCCTACATAGTCGAAATAATCGTATAGGTTGTTTTTCTTCAGGATGCTTATTATAAATTGCTCCGGCTTTGACGACGCGGTGGCTGTTTTCACGCCGCAGTCTCGCAGCTTTTTCAAAAGCTCAGGTATACCGTCGTAAGCCCTTGATTCCCAAAGTCCCTTTTCACGGTATCTCTCGCGGTACTTTTCCACCATAAAATCTATTTTTTCATCGTCGTAGGAATAAAAGCTCTTAAAGCTGTCATATATAGGCGGTCCTATAAAACGGCGAAGTTCCTCGTCCGTCGGCTCCGGTTTATTATCCGCCCGAAAAGCATATTTAAGACTTTTGAATATTCCCTCCGACGAGTCAAAAAGAGTTCCGTCGAAGTCAAAAAGCACTGTGCCGAAGTTAAGTTTCATAAAATCCTCGCTTATTTCACCTTTGATACATCGGCAACGACATTTATATAAGCACCGTTTGCGTCAATCGTATAGAAGGTAACTGTATCATTTGAAGAAAATCTGAGATTGTAATGAGCGGCATAATTACTCTCGGTATACACCTTATAGCCCTTTGTCTCGGTATTAAACACATACATACGGTAATCCATGGCATTTGTCACCGTACCGAGCATTACAACATATTTTCCGTCGGGACTTACGGTGAAAAGAAGCGGATTCATTTTATAGCCTACCGTCTCTATTACCGTGTTATCCTCGGTATTAAACAGTCTGCCGTCCTCTTTCGAAAGAATCCAATCGCCGCTTCTGACATAAGAGCTGCCGTATGTTCCGTAGAACATATTTATTACACTCGACTGACCGTTAAGATACTTCATAGTATTAAAACCGTTGTCGGTTTCTTTAATATACACAAAGCCGCCGTCCGACGTGGGCTTCGCATATGTATCGAGCACGTCTGTTACCGCGTCAACATCTTTATTGTTGCCGTTTTTGATGTAAATATCCTTCGGAGTGCTGCCGTCCTCCTGCTCCTCGTAGTTTCTGCACGAGAAGAACGGTATTACGGAGGTAGTAGATTTAAGCTCCGTATCGGTTATCATACAGAAGTCCGGACGAACCGCTCCGTTTATGTTTACGGTACGGTTGTTCTCATTGAGAAATCTTGTTGAGGTGCCGTCGTTACGATTGAGGATATACGCTTCCTCCCAGACAACATTGTCGGTATACACCTTTTGAGCGTCTGTATGAAGAAGGAGCAAGCACTTACCGTCCGCAGCGTAAGCCGACGGAAGATTTGCCACCCTGAACATAACAAAATCGTATATATACACGGGAGTCTGCGCACTCTGCGCCGTGTACACGCCGTAGCCGGTCAAAACACCGTCGCGCTCAACATAATAGATTTTTGCAGGTATCTGCTGACCGCTGAGAGAAACCGTAACGTCCATGGTACCGGTGGGGTCTATCGGGTCATAACTCTTGCCCTTGAACTCATAGAACTGAACGGTTCCGGCGGTGTCCACGGTATAAACGACGGAAGAAATATCCGTTTTCATATACGGTATTTGAATTTCCTTTTGAGAGAGCGTTATTGCGGAGAGCTCGGCCTTTTCTTCACTCTTTGCCGAGCCCTGAGAAGAGCCGTCAGCAGTAGATTTAAGGTACAGTGCGCCGCCGAGCATCAAGAGCGCAAGCACCGCAACTATTACGGTAAAAACGGTTTTACCCTTTGTCGGAGCTTTTTTGTCATTGCCTGCATTAGGTTTTTGCGCTTCTTTTTCAACCGGAGTGCCGTCATTTTTGGTCTTTTCGTTTTTATCCATAAACGGAATACCACCTTTATTATAGTTTGCACTTTTTATACAGTTTTATATTATACTATGAGGCGACAAAAAAAACAAGCCGCGAAGACTTATTGTGTAACGGCACTTATTATAATCCGCAACAAAAACTTATCGGTTTTTGTCGTTTTTTTGCCGTGTGATATTGCATTTTTCAAAAAACTACATTATAATAATTTGTGTCACACTTAAGACGGTTGTGATACCGACCGTTTGAGGTGTGTTTTTTTATGTTTGAATAACGCCGCAGGCGAAAAACAAAAAAGGCTGATCCGCAGCCTTTTACAGGAGAAAAAAGTGAAAAAAGGATTTGACAACGACAAGTATCTAAGTCTCCAATCGGAGCAAATCAGAAGCCGCATCGATGAATTCGGAGGTAAGCTCTATCTTGAATTCGGCGGAAAAATTTTTGACGATTATCACGCTTCGCGCGTGCTGCCGGGATTTTTGCCGGACAGCAAAATGAAAATGCTCATAGAGCTTAAAGACGAAGCGGAAATGATAATCGCAATAAACGCAAACGACATCGAAAAAAGCAAGGTGCGCGGTGATATAGGTATAACCTACGACCTCGACGTGCTGAGACTTATCGACATATACTCGTCATTCGGGCTTGTTGTCAGAAGCGTGGTTTTAACGCAGTACAACTCTCAGCCGCTTGCAAAGGCTTTTTCCGAAAAGCTGAACTCACTCGGCATTGACGTTTATCGTCACTATGCCATTGACAACTACCCTACCGACGTAAAGCTCATAGTCAGCGATGACGGCTACGGTAAAAATGATTTTATCAAGACCGAAAAATCGCTCGTCGTGGTAACAGCGCCGGGTCCGGGCAGCGGAAAAATGGCTGTTTGCCTGTCTCAGCTATATCATGAGAACAAGCACGGCGTTAAGGCGGGATACGCAAAATTCGAGACTTTTCCCATTTGGAATCTCCCGTTAAAGCACCCCGTCAACCTCGCATACGAGGCGGCAACGACCGACCTCAACGACGTCAATATGATTGACCCGTTTCATCTTGAAGCGTACGGAAAAACCACCGTGAATTACAACCGCGACATAGAGGTATTCCCTGTGCTCAACACTATTTTCGAGCGTATTTACGGAAGCTCGCCCTACCGCTCACCCACCGATATGGGCGTTAATATGGCAGGCTTTTGTATAACCGACGACAAGGTTGTATGCGACGCCGCAAAGCAAGAGGTTATAAGACGTTATTACAAAGCCCTCGTAAGAGAGAAAAACGGCGAAAAGGTTTCGGGCGAAATTTTCAAGCTCGACCTTTTGATGAAGCAGCTTGAGGTCTCGGTTTCGGACAGAAAATGCGTGGAGCCTGCAATAGAAGTGAGCAAAAAAACTAACGCTCCGGCAACGGCGGCATTGCTTCCCGACGGGCAGATTGTAACCGGCAAAACCTCATCTCTTCTCGGCGCAACCTCGGCAATGCTTTTAAACGCATTGAAAACAATAGCCGGTATAGATGATTCGGTAAAGCTCATATCGCCATCCGTCATAAGTCCCATACAGCACCTTAAAACAGAGCATTTCGGCAGTAAAAATCCGAGGCTTCATACGGACGAGGTGCTTTTGGCGCTTTCGATTTCCGCTGCAACCGACGAAAATGCACAAAAAGCTATGGACGCTTTACAATATCTTCGCGGATGCGAGGTTCACTCTACCGTAATACTCTCTTCGGTAGACTCCGACACACTCTCAAAGCTCGGCATAAACGTCACATGTGAGCCGGAGCGCGAGACAAGAAATCTTTTCAACAGATAAAACACGGTGCTGCACCGGGCAGGACGCACGGCATACCGCAGCACAGTCTTTATATATACTAAATCACGCGGGAAACCGCTCTCATAAGGAGAGAAATTTTATGGCAGCAAAGTATATTTTCGTAACAGGCGGCGTTGTTTCCGGTCTCGGCAAGGGAATTACCGCGGCTTCTCTCGGCAGACTTTTAAAGGACAGAGGTCTTAAAGTCACCGTAATGAAGCTTGACCCGTATCTCAATGTTGACCCCGGCACAATGAATCCCATACAACACGGCGAGGTATTTGTAACGGATGACGGAGCGGAAACGGATCTTGACCTCGGACATTATGAGAGATTCATTGACGAAAGCCTCACCAAAAACAGCTCATGCACATCCGGCAGCGTTTATTTTAACGTGCTTTCAAATGAGCGCAAGGGCGTTTACGGTGGGCAAACCGTTCAGATAATTCCTCACATAACAAACGAAATCAAGAGAAGAATCGCTCTTAACGAAACAGAAAATACCGACATAGTTATGGTGGAAATCGGAGGTACCGTAGGCGATATCGAAAGTCTTCCGTTCCTTGAGGCCATACGTCAGTTCGCTCAGGAAAGAGCCGGCAGATGTATGTTTATTCACGTGACGTTGGTACCCTTCCTCGGGGCATCAATGGAGCTTAAAACAAAGCCCACGCAGCACTCGGTAAAAGAACTGCTCGGCATCGGCATAAGGCCGAATGTTATAGTCCTCCGCACCGAGCATCACATAGACCGCGACATAAAGGAAAAGATTGCTCTCTTCTGCAATGTCCCATGTGAAAACGTAATAGAAAATATCGATCTTCCCACTCTTTATGAAATTCCGCTTGCACTTGAAAAAGAGGGACTTGACAAAATAGTTGTAAACACCTTAAAGATTGACTGCAAAGAGCCCGACCACACCGATTGGATGAATATGATAGACAAAAATTCGCATTTGTCAAAGGAGGTCAACATTGCGCTCGTCGGCAAATATGTTGAGCTTCACGACTCATACCTCAGCGTAAACGAGGCATTAAAGCACGGCGGACTCGACCACGACGCGCACGTCAACATCGATTGGGTCGATTCCGAATCAATAACCGAAGAAAATGTTGCGGAACGTCTTAAAAATGCCGACGGCATACTTGTCCCCGGCGGTTTCGGCACACGCGGAATAGAGGGAAAAATCGCCGCAGCAAAATATGCGCGCGAAAACAAGGTTCCGTATCTCGGCATTTGCCTCGGACTTCAGATAGCAATTATCGAATTCGCGAGAAACGTACTCGGTCTCAAGGATGCAAACACAACGGAAATTGATCCCAATACGGAAAACCCCGTAATTTATCTTATGCCCGACCAGCACAACGTAACCGATATGGGCGGCACCATGAGACTCGGCGCATACCCGTGTATGCTTGACGAGGGCTCAAAAGCATACAAAGCATACGGCAAGCAGCTCATTTCCGAGCGTCACCGTCACCGTTACGAGGTAAACAACGATTACAGAGACCTGCTTGAGAAAAACGGTATGCACATATGCGGACTCTCCCCCGACAAGCATATTGTTGAAATGGTAGAGCTCAAGGATCACCCGTGGTTTGTCGCAAGCCAGGCACATCCCGAATTTAAATCGCGTCCGACAAAACCGCATCCCCTTTTCAGCGGACTTATAGGCGCCGCTCTCGATTACAGAGAAAGCAAATAAGACTTCAAAAAGTAAAGGCTGTAAAAACTCTCGTTTTTACAGCCTTTTTTATTGCTTTTAAATTTTTATATAAGCTCTCTGCCCATAAGCACGCCCATAACGCTTGCCATCATAAGGCCGCGAGTCCAACCGCTTGAATCGCCGAGGCAATGAAGTCCCTCAATATTCGTATTGAACTTCTCATCCATTTTAACCTTATTGGAATAGAACTTGATTTCGGGGCCGTAAAGCAGCGTTTCCTCGCTTGCAAAGCCGGGTACCACCTTATCTACAGCCTCTATGAATTTGATTATATTCATAAGAGTTCTGTACGGCATTGCGGCTGTAAGGTCACCTGCCACCGCGTCCGGAAGGGTCGGACGAACGTTACTGCGCGCCAAATCCTCCTGCCATGTGCGCTTACCTGCCAAAATATCACCGTATCTCTGTACGAGGATGTGACCGTCGGCAAGCATATTCACAAGCTCGCCGACTTTCTTTGCATACGGTATAGGCTCATCAAACGGCGGGCGGAAATTGTGGCTGCAAAGAATAGCGAGGTTCGTATTGTCGCTCTTTGTATTTTTATAGCTGTGCCCGTTTACCACGGCAAGCGAGTTGTTGTCATAATTCTCCTGGCTGACAAAGCCGCCGGGATTTTGGCAGAATGTACGCACCTTATTTGTGAACGGTTCGGGATAGCCTATAAGCTTTGACTCATACAGAGCCTCGTTTACGTCCTCCATTACCTCGTTTCTGACCTCGACTCTGACGCCGATGTCAACGGTTCCGGGGAGATGCTCGATATTATGCTTTTTGCACATATCCTCAAGCCAGTCAGCACCCTTTCTGCCCGTTGCTATGACTACATTGTCGGCGGAAACGGAAAATTTTTCGCTCTCCGGCTTACCGCACGGAAGGAATACCGCGCCTTTTGCTCTGCCGTCCTCGACAATCAAATCCACGCATTCCGTTTTAAAGATAATCTCAACGCCGTTGTCGGTAAGATGCTTTTCGATTTTCCCGTAAAGCTCCTGTGCCATTTCTGTGCCGAGATGACGTATGGGACAATCCACAAGCTTCAATCCTGCCTGTATTGCACGCAGTCTTATCGCCTTGATTTTTTCGTCGTGACCTACGCCCTCGACCTTTTTATCTGCACCGAACGAAAGATATATTCCGTCCGTATACTCTATCATCTGCTGAGCGAACTCATGCCCGATAAGGTCCGGCAAATTTCCGCCGACCTCGCAGCTGAGCGAAAGCTTGCCGTCTGAGAATGCACCCGCACCGGAAAAGCCCGTAGTGATGTTGCAGTCAGGCTTACAGTTTACGCATTTACCCGTCTTGGCTTTGGGACAATGCCTCTTTTCCACGGGCAAGCCTTTTTCAACGATCATTATTTTTTTCTTTGAACCGTTTTTCAGCATCTCAAGAGCGGTAAAAATACCCGAGGGGCCTGCGCCGATGATCAATACGTCCGTTTTCAAATTACTCATTCCTTTACATAAAAAAACCGTAAATACCGACTTACGTTTTCCGGCTATTTACGGTAATCAGTTACTACTAATTACATATTATATTAGCACGACTCAGCCGTAATGTCAAGCGGACAAAAAAAGCGCCGCGCAAAGCTGAGCGTTGTGCGGCGCAGATATGAATTTTGTATAGGTTTTATCAGTTGGGTGTGTAGAGATTTGCATACGGACGCGAAGTAGTGGGAACAAGCTTTGTAAACGGCACGGACATAATTTCATCAAAGCTCTTGCCAAACTTTTCACAGTAAGCGCGCACATGTCTTTGAAGCTCTTCCGTATCGCGGCTGTCAAGCTCTTTTACGGCGGTTATATGCTCCGATATATTCTCCTGCGGCACCTCACCGCGTATGAATATTCTACCGCCGTGCATACCGGTAGCACAATGCGGTCCGACAATCGGCAGCTTTTCCGAATTGTCGAGTCCGAGGACTATGAGTATTCCGCCGGCCATATATTCGCCGAGGAACGCCCCTGCGACGCCGCCTATGACTACCACCGGCAAAAGCTCGTGAAACTCTTTCATATGAATTCCCGCTCTTGAGCCCGCGCGTTTTTCGACAAAAATATCGCCGTCACGCATGGCGTAGCCGAGAGTATCGCCGACATGACCGTGTATTGTAACTAAGCCGCCGCCCATGGTATTGCCGACAGCCTCCTGACCGTTTCCGTACACCTCGATATTGCCGCCGTTTAAATATGCGCCCATATCGTTGCCGGGCGTTCCGTGTATTTCAATGGTTTTGCCCTTATCGAGTGCTGCGCCTATATACCTTTGGCCGTTTACGTCCTCGACGCGTACCATATCTTCACTTAAAAGCATTCCGCGTATCTCATTATTTAATTCCTGAAAGCTGCGTTTTCCGGCTGTTATTATCATTTCGGACACCTCCGGTTAATTTCTGATTTGCTTATTCGCCCGCATGGCGAATTCCGAGTATTTCAAGTTCTTTGTCATTAAGGCCGATACCTCGCAGCATAAGTCTGTTGCCCCTTAAAGAATCTATCGAGTTAAGCCCCATGCCGCCGAGCATCTCTTTTATCTCGTGATTCCACGCATTCACGAGATTTACCACGCGCGGAGTCATTTCGTCCGGGTCAAGTCTTTTCGTAAGCTCGGGCCGCTGAGTTGCGATACCCCAATTACACTTGCCGGTGTGGCATTGCTGGCACATATGGCAGCCCATGGCAATCAAAGGTGCGGTTGCGACATATACCGCGTCCGCTCCGAGGGCTATGGCCTTGACAACATCAGCAGAATTTCTGAAAGAACCCGATACGACAAGCGAAACCGAATTTCTTATGCTCTCATCCCTGAGCCTTTGGTCTACCGCCGCCAAGGCGAGTTCTATCGGTATACCGACATTATCCCTTATCCTTGTGGGAGCCGCTCCGGTTCCTCCGCGGAAACCGTCCATAACTATTATGTCGGCCCCTGCGCGCGCAACGCCTGAAACTATCGCCGAGCAGTTGTGTACGGCGGCTATTTTCACCGCAACGGGTTTTTTATACCGGGTGGCCTCCTTTAAAGACCAAATAAGCTGGCGCAAATCCTCTATCGAATATATATCGTGGTGCGGAGCGGGAGATATGGCATCCGAACCTGGCGGTATCATACGCGCATTGCTTACCTCCACGGTAACCTTTTCGCCAGGAAGATGCCCGCCTATGCCGGGCTTTGCGCCCTGCCCTATCTTGATTTCGATAAACCGACAGTTATTTAAATACTGCTTGTGAACGCCGAATCTGCCCGATGCAACCTGTACTGCGGCATAATCGGTAAAATCTGTAAGACCCGGGTGAAGTCCGCCCTCACCGGTATTAAAAATCGTTCCGAGCTCTTTGGCTGCCATAGCGAGCGTTTTTTGAGCATTGAACGAAATCGAGCCGAAGGACATTGCCGAAAACATAATCGGGGTTTCGAGCTTTACCTGCGGCGGCATAACCGTCTTGAGCCTTCCATCCTCGGTGAACTCTATCTTGTCGGGTTTTCTTCCGAGGAAGGTCCTTATCTCCATAGGCTCTCTCAAGGGGTCTATTGACGGGTTTGTTACCTGACTCGCGTTTAAAAGCATTTTATCCCAATAAATCGGATACGGCTTATTGTTTGACATACCCGAGAGCAAAACGCCGCCGGTAGTCGCCTGCTTTATAATTTCTTTCTGCGCCGTCGGAGTCCAGTTAGCGTGGTCGCGATACGCCATATCGTATTTTACGATTTTTATCGCGTGCGACGGGCAAATCACGGCACAGCGATGGCACGCCACACACTTTCTCTCATCAGCCAAAACGGCTTTTTTATCCTTAGAGAAAAAATGCACCTTGTATGAGCATTCCTTGACGCATGCACCGCAAAGCGTACAGCGGTCGCGGTTTCTCTCTATATCAAATTCGGGAACGGTAAAATCCATTATCTGTCGCCCTCCCTTGCAAACGGAATAAATATCGGAGTGCCGCCGTCAACCGCGGCTATTTTTTCGGGATCGGGGCAAATTATGCGTATAGCCGATTCCTCTGACGCAAAATATGTTTTGTTACCCTTTTCCGCAGTGATAAGCGAACGCAGTTTAAGCCTGTCGTTAAGAGCGAGCAAGCCGTGCTTTGAGCCTACCAATATCGAGAACGGACCGTTTATCAGCGCGCTTGAATACGCAGTCCTTAGAACGGTGTATACCTTCTGCTTTTCCTCGGGCATACGGTCTATAACATCCCATTCGGGTGCCGCCAATATCTGCGCCGCCGTATCAAGTCTTAAGCCCTGACGCCTTACAAGCAAATCAAAAAGATATGTTATAACCTCGGTATCGGTCTGTAAATTACAGCGATAACCGAATTGCTCAACGTAACGTCGATTTGCGTCATAGCTTGAAATCTCGCCGTTATGGACTATTGACCAGTCAAGCAGAGTAAACGGGTGCGCGCCGCCCCACCAGCCCGGAGTATTTGTCGGGAATCTGCCGTGAGCGGTCCACGTGTGAGCCTTGTAGTTTTCAAGCATATAATATTCGCCGACATCCTCGGGGTAGCCGACGGCTTTAAACGCGCCCATATTTTTTCCGCTTGAAAAAACGAACGCACCGTCTATCTCGTTATTTATTTTGATAACGCAGCGAGCCGTGTACTCGTCCTCGTCAAAGTCGTTCTTTTTGATTTTACTGGCCGGTACGGCTACGAAATAACGCCATATAAGCGGCGCGTGGTGTATTGACTTTACCTTACGCGTAGGTATCTGCTCAAAATTCTCTATGTCAAAATGTCTGAATAAAAACTCCTCGGTTTTAATTCGTGCATCATTGTCGTCATAGAAAATATGGAAAGCAAACAAATCCTTATAGTCGGGATAAATCCCGTAAGCCGCAAAGCCGCCGCCGAGACCGTTTGAGCGGTCATGCATCAGCGCAATGCAGTCTATTATATCCGTGCCGTCAAAGCGTTCGCCCGTTCTGTCGGTTATCGCCGCGATGGCACAGCCGGACGGTATACGTACTTTGCCTTCTTTTTTGAGCATAAAAACATCTCCGGTTTTAATTTATTGCAAATCGCAAAATGAAAGTTTTGCGTCAGCAACTTTCACTTTGATATAAATATGGGAAATATTTTATATCGGATTTTAATTTTTTTCAAGTGGATTAGTCCTTGTTTTTCAACAATTACACAGAAAAAGCAGATTGCAAGAACACTGTTTTTGATTTTTGCGTTTTTTATATAATTTGACTAAATATTTTTCGTAAAATTCATTTTTGCAGCATTCAAGTGAATTCAAGCTCACCGAACAGCACAAAATGGGGCGAACGACAACACTCTCAAAAACGTCGAATTTCGCTGTATTCTTTGATTTTTTCGCCGTAATGTGATTTAATATTTACTGTGCGCAACGCGGATTGATGCAGCGCTGTTAACGTTTTTAATCGGAGGAATGAATTATGACGGGAATAGTTGATGTAGGCGGAGGTATGCGCGGCGTTTTCGGCTGCGGCGTCACCGATTTTCTTTTGGATAACGATATAACCTTTGAATACTGCCTGGGCGTATCCGCCGGGAGTGCCAATTTAGCGTCCTATGTATCAAGGCAGCGCGGCAGAAATTACAGATACTACACCAAATACTCACTGCGTCCCGAATATATGAGCGCATTCAATTTTGTAACAAAGCATTCGTTTTTTGACCTCGACTATGTCTATTCCGTGCTATCCGATTCCGACGGTGAGGACCCATTGGATTACAAAACTCTTTCACAGTCAAATCAAATCTACAAGGCTGTTGCCACCAACGGCGAAACGGGAGAGCCGCATTACTTTACAAAGGACGATTTCCGTCAGGACTTCTATGAGCCGTTAAAGGCCTCGAGCGCGATACCCGGTGTTTGCAAGCCCGTAAGCATAGACGGCACCGACTACTTCGACGGTGGGGTTTCCGACCCGATTCCCGTTGAAAAGGCACTTGCGGACGGCTGCGACCACGTATTTCTCATATTGACAAAGCCGATAGATTTCGTCAAAAAGCCCGAAATGTTCAAGAGCGCATACACAAAGGTATTGAAAAATTATCCCGCCGTTATCAAAAAGCTGAATATACGCCACGAAACATATAATAACGAAATCAAAAAAGCGCTTGAATTATCAAAGGAGGGTAAGGTCACGATTATAGCTCCGGATGACGGATATTCCGTCACCGCATTTACAAGAAATCTACGAGAATTAAATCATCTTTACAACGAGGGCTATATAAAGGCGGGAGAAATCCTTAAAAATAAGGGTTATCCGTGATTTTTTGTCTATATCGCTGAAATAATCGTTACTTATCTTATTACTGTTGAAATTTGCTTAATATTAGTATAGTATAGACAAAGAGAAGTTTAAAAAACGCATTTTTTCTCAATATATTTGGAGGTTTTGTATGAATTATTCACTTTCCAAGAAGAAAGCAAAAGAGCTCGTCGAAGCAAAACTTTCTCACTTTATGGGAGTTTCTCCCGAGGAGGCTACCGACGAGCAATACTATAAGGCTATTGCTCTTATCGTCCGCGACATGATGAGTCAGGGTAGAACCGAATTTTCGGAAAAGGCCGCAAAGGCGGGAACAAAAAAGGTTTACTATCTCTGCATGGAATTCCTCATGGGACGTTCTCTCAAAAACAATCTTTACAATTTAAATCTCACAGACGTTTTCGCGAGTGTTCTCGCCGACTACGGAGTTAAGCTTGAAAATCTTTATGAGTGCGAACCGGACGCAGGTCTCGGCAACGGCGGCCTCGGCAGACTTGCCGCCTGCTATCTTGACGCGCTCGCAACCGACGGATACCCTGCAAGAGGATATTCCATACTTTATGAATGCGGAATTTTCAAGCAGAAGCTTGTTGACGGCTGGCAGACCGAGCTTCCGGACTTTTGGCTTCCCGGCGGCGAGGTTTGGCTTGTCCCCCACGAAGAGAGCGCACTTGAGGTTCGTTTTGAGGGCAACGTAAACGAATCGTGGGACGGCGGTTTCCACCATGTAGACATTGAGAATTACAAACCCGTACAGGCGGTTCCGTATGATATGTATGTTGCGGGTAAAGACGGAAAGGGAATTTCCGTGCTTCGCCTTTGGGCCGCTAAAGCACCGGCTCTTGATATGACCCTCTTTAATCAAGGCGACTATATGCGTGCTATGGAGCAAAACGCCATGGCCGAAGTCATTTCAAAGGTTCTCTACCCTGCCGACAATCACCCCGAGGGCAAGAGTCTTCGTCTTCGCCAGCAGTATTTTCTTGTATCGGCGTCAATTCAGGATATAGTTCACAGACATCTGCGCGTATTCGGCACAATGGATAACTTCCCTGAAAAGGTTGCCATCCACATAAACGACACGCACCCGACGCTCGCAATACCCGAACTTATGAGAATACTCCTCGACGAATGCGGCTACGGCTGGGACGATGCATGGAAGATAGTCACAAAATCCGTGGCTTACACCAACCACACCGTTATGAAAGAGGCTCTCGAATGCTGGCCGGAGGATATTTACAGCCGCCTGCTTCCGAGAATTTATCAGATAACAAAAGAGATAGACAATCGTCTGCGCTCCTTTGTATGGCAGGCAACAAACAATGCCGATCAGGTTGAGAGAATGGCTGTTGTTTCAAACGGCGTTATACGAATGGCTAATCTCTGTGTTGCATCTTCGCACAGCGTAAACGGCGTTTCGGCGCTCCACAGCGAAATTCTTAAGGAAACCGTATTCCACGATTTCTACGTTCTCACGCCCGACAAATTCAAAAATGTCACAAACGGTATTGCCCACAGACGTTGGCTCTGCCAATCGAACCCCGAGCTTACCGCACTTCTCACCGAGCTTATCGGCGGCGGCTTTGTGTATGACGCAAACGAGCTTTTAAAGCTCCGTGAATTCAAGGACGATGAAAAGGTTCTCGAAAAGCTGCGTGAAATCAAGACGCACAACAAGGAGCATTTTGCCGCACTCGTTAAGAAAAATACCGGCATAGAGCTTGATCCGACCTCAATTTTTGACGTGCAGGTAAAGAGACTTCACGAGTACAAGCGTCAGCATCTCAATGCGCTCAATATTCTTGCCGATTACCTTATGATTAAGGCAAATCCGAGTATTGATTACACTCCGCACACTTACATCTTTGGCGCAAAGGCAGCCGCAGGCTACTATATGGCGAAGAAAATAATCAGCTTTATATATGCTCTCGGCGAAATGATAAACAACGACCCCGACGTAAACGGCAGACTCAAGGTTGTTTACATTGAGGATTATAACGTAACAATGGCCGAAAAGCTTATGCCGGCCGCCGACATTTCGGAGCAGATTTCTCTTGCCGGCACAGAGGCGAGCGGTACGGGCAATATGAAGCTTATGCTCAACGGCGCCATAACCCTCGGCACAATGGACGGTGCAAACATTGAAATCCATGACGCCGTAGGCAGCGACAACATCTTTATTTTCGGCATGAAAACTCCGGAGGTAAACGAGCTCAAGCGCCGCGGCTACAACCCGATGAATTACTACAACAACAATCAAGAGCTGCATAACGTCATTGACTTCATTGCGAAAAATGATATTGCAGGAAAGCGTTTCCCCGAAATTGCCAACATCATCAACAATGACCCGTATATGGTTCTTGCCGATTTTGCCGATTACAGACGTATGCAGCAGTACGCCGTTTCCGTTTGGGCGGATAAGAAAAAGTGGCAGCAGATGTCGCTTATGAACATCTCCGGTGCAGGCATCTTCTCGGCAGACAGGGCAATACATGAATATGCCGATAACATTTGGCATACAAAATCCGCATTCAACGGCGAGACATACCAGGTAGCTGAGCCTGCAAAGGTAAAAAAAGAGGCAGCCGAACAAATCACAGAGAAAAAAGTTGCAGAGGCGAAAGCCCCTGAAAAAAAAGCCGAAAAAAAGCCGACAGAAAAAAAGCCGGCAGAAAAAAAGGCAGCCGCAAAAACAGCCGCTTCCGCAGGCAAAAAAGCTAAGAAAAAGAAAAAATAAAATCGCAGCAGCATAAACGTAAAGGCGTCATCAAAATTTTGATGACGCCTTTTTATTATATAATACATTGCGGCTTTTCAGAGGCTTATTTGCCTTCGTGAGCCTTGGCCTCCTTCAGCGCACAGACAAGCTGGTCGGGACAAGATGTGTTTTTAAACCCACACTTAATTCCCGAGAAAGCCTTTTCGACCTCCTCCACGGATTTACCGCGCACTATCGCCGAAATACCCTGAAGATTTCCGTTACATCCGCCGTAGAACTTAACATCCTTGATAACATCTCCGTCAAGCTCCACATCTATTTGCCTTGAGCAGGTTCCCTTGGTTTTATAGCTATACATTATTTCAGCTCCTTTCCTATTTCATCTGAGAGCCGTGAAAGCTCCTCCATTGAGAGCTTTTCCGCTCTCACCGTAGGCGACAGCCCTGCACGCTCTATTGCCGCCGCCGCTGCCTCCTTTGATATGCAAAGTCCGCCCGACAAGCCGTTTACGGCTGGTTTGCGACGCATTGAAAATGCCGCTTTGACCGTATTGAAAAACACCTTTTCGCTCTTTGGAGTCACCCTTT
>ULVG01080073.1_pt1 | contig 18232 bp, 18 predicted proteins | sample 1959221 | NCBI WGS metagenome assembly ULVG01 (sample SAMEA4835780, study PRJEB28245) | human gut metagenome | biome: gut microbiome; material: fecal sample | place: Denmark | collected 2008
TATCAGATTGGAGGTAAAATTTTATATCGGGAATCTGATATAGAAGAACTTCTTGAGAAAAATAGACAGGAAGCATTCCGTTAAATATTTCTTGGAATTTTCGTTGATTTTCAAAGCAAAAATCAGTATCTTTGCAATACTGACAAAGAGTTGTATATCAGTGCAGAACAAAGAAGTTCAATCGAGGTGAAATAGGTGGACTAAATGACAAACAACAAGATAAGTAATTGATTATTAGCGATAAAAAATATAAGGTTCCGCCCCCAAGCGGATCACTCAAAGGAAGGCGATTATCTCAAAAAGATAATCGCTTTTTTCGTATTAACACGCAGCTCTGCACTTCTAATGTAAGCCAAAATGCAAACCCATAAGCCAACCTCTACACTACAACGCTAAACCTCAACTCCAGCTTCGTAAAGTGCCACTTGGGCAACAGAGAATAGAGCTCTGTGGCAAGTAAAATGAAAAGCACCGTTTTCCAATGCGTAAAACACTGCTTTCTGCATCGGAAAACAGTGCTTTACACAAGAGAACTTCCCCTGTGCCTTACAGAAACAGAGAAACCCTCAGACAAACAGTGAAAAAATCTGCTTGGCCCGAACTCTGATTTCCGCAAAAATCAATATCTTTACCCTGAAAATAATAAAAAGACAAACCATGGCAAAGAAAGATTACATACAGGCCAACAAAGACTGGCTTGCGGCCAAAGCAACGGAAGAGGGCGTCAAGCCCCTACCCAAAGGCATCTATTACAAAGTATTGGCAACAGGAGCTTCAGACAGCAAGCACCCTACTCCGCGCAGCATTGTCACGGCACACTACACAGGGTGGACCATCAACGGCAAGAAATTCGACAGCAGTCGTGGCGGTACACCCGCCGCTTTCCGCCTGAGCGACCTGATAGAAGGATGGATAATAGCCATGCAACAAATGTGCGTGGGTGACAAATGGGAAATCTACCTTCCTGCCGAAATGGGATATGGCAAGTTCTCGCAACCAGGCATACCCGGCGGTTCCACACTGATATTCGAAATCGAACTGCTGGGCATCGGCTGACACTCCCCCCTGACAGGCATGGTTATCACCACACTTCGCATTATAAATATTTTCACTACTATAAAAACATTTGTCGCAAGAAGTTGCTACATTTGTAGCGACAATCATTTTATATTAAACCTCTAAAAACAGAAAAAAACGATGCTTACACAGATTATAAACGGACGCATATTCACGCCACAAGGATGGCTGAACGAAGGTTCCGTACTGATGCGTGACGGAAAGATATTGGAAGTGACAAATTGCGACCTGGCCCTCATCGGTGCCAAGCTGATTGATGCCAAGGGAATGTACATCGTCCCCGGCTTTGTATGCATGCACATACACGGAGGCGGCGGACACGACTTTACCGAATGCACAGAGGAAGCTTTCCGTACAGCTACCCATGCCCACCTGCTCCATGGAGCCACGACCATCTTCCCCACCCTGTCCGCATCGCCTTTCGACAAGCTGCATCAGGCAGCCGCCCTCTGCGAAAAGATGATGCAGGAGCCGGGCAGCCCGGTAGAAGGCCTCCACATCGAAGGTCCCTACCTGAACCCCAAGATGGCAGGCGAACAATTTGCCGGACAGGTGAAAGCCATTGACGAAAAAGAATACAAGGAATTGCTGGAAAGCACAAACTGCATCCGCCGTTGGGACGCCTCACCCGAGCTGCCTGGCGCACTGGAGTTTGCCAAATATCTACATGAAAAGGGGATTCTGGTAGCCGTATCACACACCGAAGCCGAATACGATGAGATCAAAGCTGCCTACGAAACAGGATTCACACATGCCGCCCACTTCTACAATGCCATGCCCGGTTTCCACAAACGCCGCGAGTACAAATATGAAGGTACTGTAGAAAGCGTCTACCTGACCGACGGCATGACCATCGAACTGATAGCTGACGGCATTCATTTGCCTTCTACTATCCTGCGCTTGGCCTATAAGCTGAAAGGAGTGGACCACACTTGCCTCGTCACCGATGCCATGTCCTGTTCGGCAACTGCCGGCAAGGAAATCAACGATCCTCGCTACATCATCGAAGACGGTGTATGCAAGCTGGCCGACCGTTCTTCCCTGGCAGGTAGTATCGCTACAGGCGACGTATTGGTACGTACCATGGTGAAGGCAGGTATTCCGCTGGGCGATGCCTTACGCATGGCCAGTGAGACTCCGGCACGTATCATGAACATATTCGACCGCAAAGGCTCCCTGCAGAAAGATAAGGATGCCGACATCCTCGTCATGGACAAGGACCTGAACATACGTGCCGTATGGCAAAACGGTCAGCTCATTGAAGAGACCAATACGTTATTCTGAGAAAGAAAAACCTAATCCTAACTTTTAAAACAGAGAAAAATGAAGAATGTTAAGTTAATGAGTGTAGTGCTCAGCATGGCCATTTTGGCCGGCAGTTGTGGAACAATGAACAACACAACCAAAGGGGGCATCATCGGCGGCGGCGGTGGCGCCGTAGCAGGTGCAGCCATTGGAGGTCTGATCGGTAAAGGGAAAGGAGCCGCCATCGGCGCAGCTGTAGGAGCTGTAGTAGGTACCGGCACTGGCGTTGTCATTGGTAAGAAGATGGACAAGAAGGCAGAAGAAGCTGCAAAAATTGAAGGTGCAGAAGTCGAAAAAGTAACAGATACCAACGGACTGGCCGCTGTCAAAGTGTCGTTCACATCGGGCATCCTTTTCGGGTTCAACTCTTCCACACTGAGCAACGAAGCCAAGGCCTCTCTGCGCGATCTGGCACAGATATTGAGAGACGATCCGACCACTGACATCGCCATCATTGGTCATACAGACAAAGTAGGCACGTATGAAGCCAACGTCAAGGTATCCAAAGATCGTGCCTATGCGGTAGAGAACTATTTACAGGATTGTAATGTATCTCCTGCGCAATTCAAAGTCGTTAAAGGTGTAGCCTACGATGAATACGACGAGAGCAAGTCGGCAGATGAAAACCGACGCGTGGAAATCTACATGTATGCCAGCGAACAGATGATTCAGGAAGCTGCACAACAGTAAGAAAAGATACATGCGAATACAAAAGAGGCGCGGATGCTATGCGATCTGCGCCTCTTCTTTTTTATATTTACAGAAGATTATTTGACCAACTGCTCGTATTCAACAGAAGCTAGAATAAAGGTTCCAACCGCTTTCCCTTCGTTCTCCACTACCGTCACATCCTTACCTGCCAGGTAGTAATTGACAGTTCCCGTACGAGACGGATCTTTGGCCGGCCCCAGACCAGCCGATGCACACGTCTGCACCACGTCCAACTTACCGTCTTCTCGCTCACGAATAAAGGTCTTAAGCAAACCTTGATACGCCTTTTCGGCTACTGGAAGATAAATCTCGCGATCAAGCAATCCCAAACGGATTCCCTTCAGATAAGCATACGTAAAAATGCCGGATGCAGATGCCTCCAGATAATTTGACTCCGTTCCTACATTATATACTTTCCCATTAATTGTATCTCCTTTGCCATCGGCAGCCGTTTGTGCATCGTATTGAAGCAACTGATACCACACACCAGAAACCGGATCTTGCCAACGTTTCAGTCCAGCTGCCACCTGATTGAAGATAGCCAACACGTCAGGATAGTCTGCATGATCTTTTGGCATATACTCGAGCACATCGGCCAAAGCCGCAAAATACCAGCCCATGCCACGCGCCCAAAACTCTTTACTACATCCTTTGAAAGGTTCTTCCTGATTGGCCCAGAAAGAATTTTCATCCTCAGGAGTAGCCGACCATGCGTGATAGTTCAACTGCTTGCCTTCGTCATAGGTATATTTATTGATAGTCTTGAACTGTAAAGCAATGTCAGCCCAACTCTGTGCATTGTCCTCAGCATCATCTTGTCCGAACACATGTTGCCACTGAGCATAAATCGTAGAACCCATATATAACCCATCAAGCCACATCTGATTGGGATATACAGCCTTGTGGAAAAATCCACCTGCCCCAGGGAGTCCTTCTGGTATACGGGAATGATCATACTTCAATTTGTTACGGATAAGCGAAGCTGCGTTCTTATACCGATTGGCATCTTTCGTATTTCCTTTCTTCAATTCCTCCTTATAAAGGGTAAAGAAAACATTGCCCGCAGGTAAATCATCAATATTGCTTGGACGAAGTGCCGACTCTCCCTTGGCATTCAGGATAACAGAACCATCGGGCGTCGTGCTGTTGTCAGCAAAAGCTTTTACTACATCGTAATATTCCGTTTTTTCGGGATAAAGTGTCCATGCTTTCAGCACAGCATTCGCAACCAAACCAGACACATAATCCCAAGATGCACTGTCCAATTCCGTCTGATGATGACGGTTGCAATAGAAATCTACCAGGCCGTGAGATTCCACCATCCGTTGCGAATACTTTTCCGGTTGGGAAACCTTCTGTCCAGAACCACAGCTTACCATCAAACACATGGAAGCTGCCAATAAAAGATAATTTTTCATGCTATTATAATTTTACATTCAAAAAACATTCGTCAATAAAGAAACAGCATTCACCTATCAGAAAGAGATACCGTGTTCGCTAACGGTGCAAATATAGCATTCCCCATCCAAAATAAAAACTTTTAGAACACATCTTTACAGGCACAATCCCCCACATATCGAGAAAAAACCTATTTTTGCACTATCATTAAACAAAAAAGACAACTCAACCATGAAATTCAAGAACAAAGTTTGCATCATTACCGGAGGAGCAGCAGGTATCGGCAGATGTCTGGCCGAAAGTTTCAGCGCTGAAGGAGCCCGTGTATATGTCATAGACAAGGAACAGATCACAATAAAAAATGATCTGATCCATTTTTTCCAAGGTGACATTGCCGAACAGACTGTAATAGATACTTTCATCGACTGGATACTTGCACACGAGCAACAAATAGATATCCTGATAAACAACGCATGCCTAATGAAGGGCGGTATCCTGTCCGGCTGCACATACGATGACTTCCTGTATGTGCAACGTGTAGGCGTAGCAGCCCCCTTTTGGCTGACCAGCCGGCTAAAGCCCCATTTTGCACCGGGAGCCAGTATCGTCAACCTGTCATCTACCCGTGCTTTCCAATCGCAAGCAAATACAGAAAGTTATTCGGCTGCCAAAGGTGGCATTACGGCCCTGACCCACGCACTGGCTATCAGTCTGGCGGGTATTGCACGCGTCAATTCCATCGCACCAGGATGGATCGAGACAGCCCGTTTCCACGAAGGAACAGACGTACCTCATTATACAGAAAGCGACCTTCTGCAACATCCGTCAAGACGTGTAGGCGAGCCGGAAGACATCGTACAGGCAGCATTCTTCCTGTGCGACGAACGGAACAGCTTCATCAACGGTACCAACTTAACCGTAGACGGCGGCATGAGCAAACTGATGGTTTACCACAACGATGAAGGTTGGATTCTGGACAAGTGACATCTTTGCCGAAAAAACGTCATTCTGACAGACTGGGCACTTTCTGTCAGAAGTCCCAAAAGCCAACAAAGTATGCAAAGTTTTAAAAGAAAGAGATTGTTGATTAAAATTCTTTTCACAAGTTAAAAAGCGCCGAAACCTAAACTGACATTTCGGCAACCGGCACAAAGTTTGCAACTCTTTATGCGAACAACGAAACCGAAAGGTGGAGGAGTTCAGAGAAAAAATGATAATAAACAACTTAAAAATAGGAGATTACAACTATGATGCCGATTAGAAAGTACAACAATCAGAACTGGTTACCGAGTATCTTTAACGATTTCTTTGATAACGATTGGATGGTAAAAGCCAACGCTACTGCTCCTGCCATCAATGTAATAGAAAACGAAAAAGATTACAAAGTAGAAGTTGCCGCTCCGGGCATGACGAAGGAAGACTTCAACATCCATCTGGGCGAAGACAATGAATTGGTCATCACAATGGAGAAAAAGAACGAAACCAAGGAAGAAGACAAGGAAAATAAGAAGTACTTGCGCCGTGAGTTCTCTTACTCAAAATTCCAACAAGCTTTTGTTCTGCCTGAAGATGTCGAGAAAGACAAAATCAGCGCCAACGTCACAGACGGTGTGTTGACCATTGAGTTACCTAAACGCACACCCGAAGAAAAGGCTAAAATCAACCGTGTAATTGAAATCCATTAATTGCACAATACCTTGTAGTAATTTGTCCAAGGCTGCTTTCCCCGCGAGGGAAGAGCAGCCTTTTTTTATGTTTTATTCCGGTTGCAACTCGTTGGCAGACGAAGGCAATTGCTTCCACCCTTCGCCAAAAGCATCGTAAGCATCGGTCACTACTACAAAAGCACGAGGATCCACTTCCTTTATCTTCAGCTTCACGCCCGCCACTTCTTTATAGCTTACCACGAGGAAAAGCATTTCTTTATCAGTGCCCGTATACAGTCCACTACTCTTGATACACGTAGCAGTACGATCCAGATCCTCAAGGATGTATTTGTGCAAGTCAGTCATCTTGATATCGCTGATGACGAATATCAGCTTGTCATTCTTCGACCCGTTTATCATATAAGCAATGACACGCGAATAAATGAAAATGGAAATCAATGAATAGAAAGAAAGGAACAAGGCCGGTTGCACCATATCTTCAGCACTTCCGATGCCAAAACCGATCACAACAAGACCGAAACACACCACTACCCCGTCGGCCAACAGAATGGCTCTCGAAAAACGGATGTGGCAATACTTCTGCAACAACATCCCCACAATGTCTGTTCCTCCCGTAGTAGCCTGATTACGAACCACAATACCACCACCGATACCGATAAGCGTAGCACCAATAACTGTCGTCAGCATCAGATGATCGGACAAGTCCATGATGCCGCCCAGCAACTGAGCGGGGTCGAGCGCCTCCAACGCTTCCTGCGTCGGATAGGCCGCACGCGACAGCAGGTTCATGATGAGGGGGGTAACCAAAGCGGCTGCTATGGTGCGCGAACCCAACTTGGCTCCCAGCAGTACTACCGAAAGGATGAGTAGCGGGATGTCGAACATATAACCGAACGTACCCACCTGGATGGAAGGAAAAAGATTATGAAGCACGATGCTCGCCCCGTACACTCCGCCCGGAATGATATTATAGGGATTGATGAAAAACACAAAACCGGCTGCAAGGATGGTACATCCCAGCAAGATGCTGACCCATGAATAGACTGTTTTCTTCATACATATTTTATTTTTATGCAGCAAAAATACAGAAATATTCCGGATTACACCACATGGATTTTGAGAAAATATTACTTCATCCCCCGCGCCTTATAGATGCGTTCCTTCGCTTCGTTGATTTCCTGGAATTTCACTTCGGCAGCCTTACGGATATCCTCACCCAGTGCCGCCACCTTGTCCGGATGATGCTTCAAGGCCAGACGACGATAAGCCGCACGAACTTCGGCATCCGTAGCTTCGGGAGAAATTTCAAGCACCTTGTAGGCATCTTCCAACGAACTGCCACGCAGGTTGAGCATTGACTCTACCTCTTTCACCGACAGTCCCATGGCTACAGCTACCTCCTTCAGTGCTTCGATCTCGGCATGGCAGACATTTCCATCGCTCTGCGCTATCTTCACCAGAAAATCCAGCATTTGCAAACGCTGTTCGTAGGTCAGGTTGACAGCTATCTGCGCACCACAGTCGTGGATCGTATTCTTGAATGCCATCGGATCGGTCCGCTCCATCTGCTTCCGCCGTTCAAACAGGTTCAGCAGAATCTGTTCACCTTCAGCCACGGCACCTTCACCAAAGTTTACCCGCAGGAAACGGCGCACAAACTCCATCTCGCTGTGCATGATACGCCCGTCGGCTCGGATAATGTACGAAGCCATGACAAGCATGGCGAAAAGGAAACTGTTGCGCTGCCCAATGTCTTCGCACCCCGATGAAGTCGGCCCATAATATTCACGTCCTGTCGCACCCTGTGCTTCCGCGTCCGTTGCCTTATCGAACAGTGCTCCTATCGCATAACCGGCCAGCGCCCCCAATGGTCCCATGGCCATAAATCCAACGACGCCGCCAATCCATTTTCCGTATCCCATGACTCTATAATTTTATCCTATATAAAAAACAAATTTTCACAAAGGAACGCATTTTTCAGCTGTTTGCCAAAATCGGAAACAACAATTAAAACAAAATCATATTTTTGTAACAAATCGAAATAAACAAAACCTGCCTTATTTGCGATTATAATATGCTATTAACCAATAATAAACAAAAAACGATTGTATGAAACATCCTAAAGATGATTTTATCACCTACATGGCTGCCGTAACAGACCGCCTCCAAAGCCAGGAGCGCTTGGGTACGGCACATGTCTATCGGAGTGCACTCAACCGTATCAATGAGTTTATGGAAGGAAAGCATTTACCGTTCAAGGACATCACCCCCTTGTGGCTACAGACTTTCCAAAACCACCTGTTGAAGCAGATGCTCAATTGGAATACGGTTTCCACGTACATGCGCATGCTTCGCGCAGTCTACTACCGTGCCGTCGACGAAGGCCTTGCTCCCTTCCGTCCGCGGCTGTTCAAAGGAGTCTACACCGGTACACGCGTCACGGTGAAGCGTGCGCTCGACGAGCAGGCTCTCCGCCAACTGGAAAAGCCTCGCCCTCTGCCCGACCGTCTGGAACGTACCCGCCTCCTTTTCATGTTGCTCTTCATGCTGCGCGGCATTCCTTTTGTCGACATCGCCTACATGCGCCGCTGCGACCTGAACGGCGACATACTGACCTACCGTCGTCGGAAGACCGGTGCCTGGCTGACGGTACGTATCGAGCCCGCAGCCATGGAACTGATTGAAAAGCTGAAAAGCCACGATCCGGATTCTCCCTATCTTTTTCCCTTCATCAAGTCGACTGGTGCCGAAGGGTATAGAGAATACTGCAATGCACTACGCCGGTTCAACTACCAGCTGAGGCGACTAGCGTCGCAAATAACAAGCGATGTGAAACTGAGCAGCTACAGCGCCCGTCACAGCTGGGCCACCCTGGCCAACTACTGCAACTTCCAGCCCGAGCTGATCAGCAACGCCATGGGGCATTCGTCGGTCAAAGTCACCGAAACTTACTTCAAACGCCACACCGACGACCGCATCAACGAGATGAACCGAAGCATTCTCGCGTACTTATTTATATAAATAGGGAAATAAGAAAAAGAAAAACACATCCGTTACTTTATAGGTAACGGGGAGTTGGTCGTTTATTGCTGCAAAGAACGTTTTTTTTTACATAAAAACCAAATATCTTTATAAATTTAACGCTAAAAGAAGAGATTTTTTTTATTGTACTTTTTCTTTCGCTTGCCCGAAAGAAAAAGATACCAAAAAGAAAGGGCCCCGTCTGCACTTCCGGGGCTGCTCCAGACGACTTTCAGTCTAAAGGACAGAAACTCGCTACGCTCAAACAGTCTGTCCTTCTTCACGCCTGAAATTCGCCCTCCACTTCACGCCCCTACAGTGAGGCCGGATAGCCATGCGGACCATATACATAAATGTCTAAAATTCAAATATATACAAATTTCCCTCTCAATGCGCTGCTCGGGCCTAATCGGAGGGGCGTAAAGCGAAGCCACGCTGTTTGCGTAAAAAAGGCAGGCTGTCTGAGCGTAGCGAGTTCCTGCCTTTTAGCAAACAACGGGAGCGAAGTAGCCCCAGAGGTTCAGCCCTTGATTTTTTCTTTTGGTATCTTTTCTTTTGTATCAAGGCAAAAGAAAAGTACATCCGTTACCTATAAAGTAACGGAGTAAAAAAAAATAAAAACCATCGACATCAATCAATATGCATCGGATTCGACACTTTTCGCTACTCTGCCTGCTCGCCTGCTGCCTCTCTACGGGGATGCGAGCCCAAACAAAAGGGGCCAACGAAACCGCTCCCTGGTCTATCAAAAGCAACCTGCTGTATGACGTCGCGCTCATGCCCTCACTCGAAGTGGAATACCGCTTCAGTGAACACTGGTCCGCAGCCGTCGAAGGAAACATGGCATGGTGGACCAACGACAGCAAACACCGCTACTACCAGTTGGCCACCATCATTCCCGAAGCCCGCTGGTGGTTCCGTCCGCAAGGCGAACGCAAGGGACACTACTTGGGCCTCTTCGGCGGAGGCGGTTGGTACGACCTGGAAGATGGCGATAAAGGCTACCGCGGCGAAGGCGGTATGGTGGGCCTCAGCTATGGCTACCAGTTCCCCGTCGGACGCCACTGCGCCTTCGAAGCAGGCATCGGCGTGGGCTTCATGACCACCAAATACGACGAATACCTGCCCATCGACGGCCACTACGTCTACCAGCAGACCAGCCGTTTCAACTATTTCGGCCCCCTGAAACTGAAATTCGCTTTTGTATGGAACATCGGCCGCGGCGCGGAGAAAGGAGGAAACAGATAATGAAGAATGAAGAACGAAAAATGAAGAATATCGCACTGGCCGGAACCATGCTGTTGGCGGCAGTGCTAACCACCGGTTGCCGCAAAGACCTGTGCTTCAACCACGACGAACACGCCCTGACCGTGAAGACCGACATCGCGGCCGACTGGGAACAAGAATGGGAACGCCCCTACGACATGGACTGGCAAGGTACTTGGGACGAACTGCTGATGGGACGTCCCTACGATGACCTCCGCCCCGAAGTTGCCGCTGGTATCCGAGCCTTGGTTTACAAGGACGGTGAACTGATAGCCGAGCACAACCTGCCCGCAACAGGCGGACGCCTACCACTGAACGAAGGTACATTCGATCTCCTGTTCTACAACAACGACACAGAATACATTCTTATTGACAACTCGACCACCGCTGTTGCTACTCGGGCAACCACCCGCACCCTGACCCGAAACGGCTTCATGGAGCTACACGAGGGCGAACGCACTGTCAATCAGCCCGACATGTTATACGGCCACTATTTGGAAGACCATACTACCGAGCGAACACTGGAACCTGTTAGCCTGCCCGTGCTGATGCACCCCTTGGTCTATACCTACCTGATAAGGTATGAATTCGAGAGCGGATTGGAATATGTGGCCTTGACACGCGGTGCCTTGGCCGGCATGGCCGAGAGTGTCTACCTGAGCGACGGACACACCGGAAATGAAGCTGCTACCGTAATGTTCGACTGCGAACTGACCCCGTGGGGGGCCGAAGCTCTGGTGAAATCGTTTGGCGTACCCAACTATCCGGGCAACCACTACACCCGTGCCGATGGATCGGCAGCTACCTATGCCGTCAGCCTGGACGTACGTCTGAATAACGGTAAAATCATTACCTACGAGTTTGATGTCACCGACCAGGTGGAGAAGCAGCCGCGTGGCGGAGTCATTACTGTGACGGGCATCGTGGTGGACAAGGAAGATGGTGAAGAAGGTTCCGGCGGTTTTGACGTAGACGTGGACGGCTGGGGGGAATATCAGGATATCCCCCTGCCACTGGAGTGAATCTATTCGTTTGGAAGGCTTAGATAAATCAACTTTATGTTTTACTTTTAATTATTTCTATTATGAAGAAAAGTTTATTTATGATGGGTATGGCTGCGCTGGCATTGGCAAGTTGTACCAACGAGGATGTGGTAAACATTCCGGAAAACAAAGCTATCGGCTTTGATGCGTTTGTGGGTAATACCACTAAGGCTGTGACTCCTCTTGACTTGGCCGGTTTGAAAGGTGCTGACGGAGGTTTCTATGTATTTGGCGGTTACGAAACTGTGCCTGATGTATTTAATAACACCAATGTAAAATGGAACGGTAGTGCATGGGCTTATTCGCCGCTGAACTACTGGAAAGTGGGTGAAGAGTATAAGTTTGCGGCTTACGCTCCGGCTATCAATGTTACTCCTACTTTTGATTACACAAGTGGTGCATTGACTTTCACCGGCGTACAGTCTGATATGCAAAATCAGAAAGACTTTATCGTAGCTCAGATTAAAGACCCTATTACAGGTTTGGCAGAAAATAATCAGCCGATTAGCTTCACTTTCCGTCACGCCCTGTCAATGATTAAGATTAAGCTGACCAACGGTTTCCGCGAGGGTGTAAAAGTAAATATCAATAACGATTTCAAGATTGAGGGTATCAATACAAAGGGTAACTTCGTTACTACATTTGGTAGTGCCGGTACATGGAGCGAGGTAAATACTCCTGCTATATTTACTGACGGTGGTACGCTGTTATCACAAAATGGTCAAGTATATGAACCCGAATTTATCGTTATCCCGCAGACTATAGCCACTGACGCAGTTACAGTATCGTTCTCTGTGACGTTGACTGACGAAAAGGATCAGCCGGTAGCTGTTAATGGTGGTACAGGTGATGGCCAGAACGTGAAGGCTTTCACTATCAAAGTTCCTGCCGGAGTATGGGCAAATCAGAACCGCTACAGCTATTCTCTTACTATCGACGGTGCGCTGTTCGGTCTGGAAACTATTTCCTTCGGTGATCCGACAGTTGAAGGCTGGGGCGACTATAGCGATACTCCTGTTAAACCCGAATAATTCTTAACCCCTTTTTCATAATCACAGCCCGGGCGTGCCTGACCGCCCACCCGGGCACAACGCAGCCCCGCGCTGCACAAGCAAACCTGAACATTGACCCATTAAAAACCGAACGATCATGGCACAGAACCAATTCTCAATGGACCTCAACCTGAAGGCCTACCCCAACCAACTGACACCCGACGTAGACGATGACTACACCGTCCGCGTCGACACACAAAGCACCCCGCTCAACCTCGACGACATCGCCCGCGCCGCAGCCGGACGCCTCGGCGACGAAGAAGTGAAGGTGAAAGCCGCCCTTCAGGTGGGCATGGAAGTGATGGCCCAGGCCGTGGCCAGCGGATTCTGCGTCTCCACCCCCCTGTGCTACGCCCAGCCCATGGCCAGCGGCGTGGTGATGGAACACGAGCTCTCACTGCCCGTCGACCGCGAAAAGATCCGCGTCTACGCCTCCTTCCGCCAGGGCACTGCCATGACCGAAGCCCTGAAAAACGCCAAACTCCGCCTCTACCTCCAGCCCGCCGCCACCGGCCCCTACATCGCCGGCATGACCAGCGCCTACACCGAGCAGAAGGAGAAGAACGGCGTCCTGACCGACGTCCCCCTGCCCATGGCCGCAGGCGACATGGCCGTCATCACGGGCGACAACCTCAAAGTGGTGGGCACCGACCCGGCCGTGGGCATCACCCTGACGAGCGTCGACAACCCCGGCACATCGTTCCGCATCCCCGCCGCCAAGATCTCGCCCAACACGCCCAAGAAGCTCCAGTTCAACCTGCCCGTCGGCATCACCGAAGGCGCTTGGACGCTGACCGTCACCACCCAGTTTGCCGGCGGCAACTACCGGACCAACGAACCCCGCAGCTTCACCCTAAACAAACCCGTCTACATAGGCGCCGCCCCCGAAACCGGAGGCGAACCCGGCGAAGACGGTGACGACGGCGAAGGAGGCAGCCCGCTGTAACAAGCCCCGCTTAACGGACCATTAACCGTCCACTTAACAGGCCATTAAGCGTCCACTTAATAGGCTATTAAGCGGCTATTTAATAGCCTATTAAATAAAAATCTTGACAAACTAACCAACGAACAGATATGAAACTCATTTCAGCAAAAACAATTCTCGGCCTTTCCGCCCTGCTGCTTTTCTCATGCAACAATGAGGATTTCCTCAACCAGACGGAGGAAGGAGAACCTTGTAACTACATTTGCTTTGGCATCGCACCCGACGGAGGCGCACAAACCAAAGGAGGCAACCAAACAAATGCAAAAGCATGCACCGCAGACCGTTTTGTTCTGCGCTCTGCCGACTCGGCAGACACGCTCTGCGTGCGTACGCTTATCTCCGACGGCATACAGACGGCCGGAAACAAGGCAGTCACCCGCGGAGAGCCCGTCACTACCGAAGCGTTCTACGATAATTTCCATGTGCTGACGGTAAAAGACCAAGAAACATCGTTCTTCATGAATGAAGACGTCACCAAAATCGGTAACAATTGGACGATGGACAACACCTACTACTGGCCGGGAGCAAACCATACCCTCCAGTTCTATGCTTGGGCTCCGGCAGATGCCATCACCGCACCCTCCAGCCCCGAAAACTTGACATTTGAATATACCGTTCCAGAAGAGGCTACAGCACAGCAAGACTTGGTAGTGGCCAATGAAAGCCGTGACGGTGATTTCAAGCAAGCTGTAAGCCTTGGTTTCAAGCACATCTGCACCGCCGTCAAGTTCGTAGTGGGCGACGAGATGCAGGCTGGTACTATCAAGAGCGTGGCGTTGAAAGGAGTTAAAAATACGGGAACGTATGATATGACAAACGGTTGGACTGCTGTGTCCGGCCCAGCCGATTTCACTCAAACATTGGATAAAGTAACTACCGGAAGCGAAGGCGATGGTGATGAAATCACCTCTCCTGCCGGCACGTTCATGATGCTGCCGCAGACTTTGCCTAGCGGCGCAAGCGTAGAAGTGGTGTTCCACAGCGCTACAACAAACACAGACCGCACGCTGTCCGCACCTATCGAGGGAACGGAATGGCCGATAGGAAAGACGGTAACTTACAAACTTTCCATTACGCCGGAATATGAACTGGAATTCATATCAGAATCTGAATTACAGGATGCACACTATGTAATATATCCCATCCACATCAAAGCCAATGATATTCCTGGAAATGGAGAATGGACAATGACCTCTACAGATTCCAAAGTCACTTTACGTACAGATTTGACAATTCTTACTAATCGAGGATACTGGATTGAAGAAGACAGGGGTACGCAATCAATCAGCAGTACAGCTACAGGAGATGACATTACTGTGTACGCCTTCCTGGAAGAGAATATAACCGATGCGACCAGAGAAGTAGTACTCGAACTCCGTCCTACTTATATGCCGAATGCTACCCCAGCCACATTCACAATCTCGCAGCTTTGCCCAAGCTGGAACGGAGATTTCGGCTGCGAAAGGTTAGAAGATGGTGACTATCCATGGGGATTCCTGTGGGACTCTAATATGAAAATCACATATGACGCAACAACTGCATCAGTTTGGGATCGTATCATATTAGCTTTTTATTTAGGACTTGTTAATAACGACAAATTTGTTTCTCAAGAAATTCATTTAATACCTTATAGCCATGACGTTGTCATAGACTTTAGCCAAATATCCTCTGTCAACGTTGCAGAAAGTCCAGATGATGGAATAACCAATACATCAGAATTGTATAATTTTGATGGTATAAATGAAGCTTCAGCTATAATAGATGTTTTGGAAGAAATGGGAGCAACACCTGATAAAGAGTTACCTACAAACCCTACAGAATTTGCAGCCCGTATGTGTGTTATAAAAAATAAGTTTAATAAAGAAGTACAACAAGAAAATGGAGAAGATGTTGAAAGAGCAGTTTTAAAACCTGAAAATTTAGTATGGTATCTTCCTGCACAAAATGAAGTTACGAAAATGAAAGATACCCAATACCCATTAGATGGAGATTACTGGACATCAACTGCTATACACGACAACCAGAATGCTTATAAATATACAATAGGAAGTTCGACCGCATCAGAACGCAGAGATGTTAAGCTGCATGTCCGTGCCGTCCGTAAAAAAAACTAAATTTTTACTGATACTCTGATAATGCTTGGTTACTAATCAATCCATGTATAGCAATCGGACAGAATCAATATTATAATAGTGGAAAGGATGATGCACAATACAGGTGAGAACGGTACAGGAGGTTTTGCTTCTCGTTAAAGTATCTCTCCGTATCCGTCAGCGCGTTATGATAAAGAAAAGCAATAACAAGGATAAAAAAGGAGGTGTTAATTATGCCAATAGAAAACAAAAGAGTCATAGAAAAAGAACTTAGGGATTTTGAACTTGACATTAAATCCAAGTGTCTGACAGCCGAATTTATCGACGGAATCATTTTGAATGTAAAACTCCCTCAGGAAGATTTCGACTATTATGCCAAACTCTATGAGAAATACTCGAAAAAGGATTAATGTAAAAACTTTCCATTGACAAAAGCAGAAACTTTAAAAGACGAGTAGTCTTATTGTCTGTGTATTGAAGGGAATATATTCCCCGCCGCGAGGCGGGCCATCCTCTTCCGCTTAGTGAAGCGGAGTGGATCTTAAGCTTATTATCGCAATAAGCAATTGTTTGTTTTGTTTGTCAAGCCATGCGGCCACGGCCGTGTGGCTTGTTTTTTACAGGCTTACATTTGTTCATCCGAATGGCTTTTGCTATATTTGCGAACATTAAGTTCAAAAAACAGCTGCCCTGATATGAAAAAAGAATTTGGGAAATGGTTAATGGATATAGCCAAATATATGGTAACAGCCTTATTGTTGTCTTCTGTTTTTGGCAATATGGAAAACTTATGGTCAACAATATCTGTTATAATAGCATCAGCTATAACTTTGTCTGTAGGGCTTTGGTTTCTTAAAGATAAAAAGGAGGAATAAATATGGGAGCAATTGCAGTTTCAATCTTTGTGACGCTTGTCGCATTAATCGGAGTGATTTACTTCAAGTATCAGGAGCACAAATCCAACATCAGTAAATAACAAACTACAAGCCATGCGGCCACAGCCGTGTGGCTTGTAGTTTATTCCCCTCTCCATCCGTTAAAACAAATTAAAAGAACGGCTTTATAGGGTTACAACTTATGACCCTATTTTCTACCTTTGCAGCCGAAAATCAAACAGAAAACGCCGAACTGGAACAGCAGCTGGCCAAGCTGGACTGGCAGAAAAACCGGCAGGAAATCCGCTTCCTGCTCACGGGCTACTACCTGGAACTCTACAAGCTGAACAACCAGCTGCAAGTGTTGCAGAAGAACCTGGAACTGACGGAGCAGATGATAGCCCACATGGAGGCACGCCGCCGCCAAGGAACGGTCCTGCAGAACGACATCACCCGCTACGAACTGCAACGGGAGACGCTGAAGCTGCAACTGGCCCAGGTGACGGACGCCGCCAAGATACTGAACCACCGGCTGGTAACGACGCTCCACCTGCCCGAAGGCACGGAAATCACGCCGGACACCACCCTGCTGGCACACCAGGTGCAGACGCTGGCCGAAGACGACTGGCAGGCCCTGGCCACACAGAGTCATATCGGGCTGAGGCAGGCCGAAGCCGCCGTACGCCTGGCACAGGCCGCCGTCGAGCCGGCACGGCTCAACCTGTCGTACACCGTCATCACGGCCACCTGCGACGGCGTGACGGGCCGCAAGGACATCCACGAAGGACAGCTGGTGCAGCCGGGACAGACGAGCTCTTCCTGCTCTACGACGCGCCGATACGCCGCGAACTGAAGCAGATGCCCTTCTGGCGAACCGTGCGCAAGGAAACGGAAAGGGATTTGAAAATGGAGAATGGAAAATTGAAAATGGAGAACGAAAAAAAGGTATCTTTGCAACCTGATTGAAACCATTATCCATTATCAATTATCCATTCTCAATTCTATGGCCGACAACTATCTGGAACGCCAGCGCGATGCCTACGAGGCCCGCAAGGCGGCATGGGAAAAGAAGAAGAAACACGCGGCGGGGCTGAAGAAAGCCGCCGCACGCACCACCAGCGACGGGGCGGAGATGCTCCACCCGTTCGCCTCGCCTACCGAGGGCATTGAGCCGCCCCGACGGTTCACCTATCCCTTTGCCTACACGCCCCACCCGCTCTGCCTGCTGGCCGCGCACGAGGTGCAGCAATATCTGGCGGCGCAAACGCAGTGGCACGACGAGCTGGAGCGCGGCAAGATGTTCGGCGTACTGGTGGTACGCACCCGCGAGGGGAAGCTGGGCTACCTGGCCGCCTTCTCGGGCATCCTGGCGGGGCAGAACCACCTGCCTTTCTTCGTGCCGCCCGTCTACGACCTGCTCCGGCCCGACGGCTTCTTCAAGCAAGAGGAAGAGCAAATCTCCGCCCTGAACCGCCGCATCGCCGCGCTGGAGGCCGACGAGAACATGCGTCTGCTGAAGGAAGAGGTGGAGGAAGTCCAGCGCCAGGCCGACGAAAACCTGGCCGAGATGCGGCGACTGATGAAGGAGGCCCGCGACGCACGCCACCGCCTGCGCCAATCGGCCAACCTGACGCCCGACGAGGAAGCCGCCCTGACGCGCGAGAGCCAGCACCAGAAGGCCGAATACAAGCGTGCCGAACGCGCCTGGCAGGCCCGCGAAGCCGAAGCGCAAGCCGCCT
>ULVG01076427.1_pt1 | contig 17615 bp, 14 predicted proteins | sample 1959221 | NCBI WGS metagenome assembly ULVG01 (sample SAMEA4835780, study PRJEB28245) | human gut metagenome | biome: gut microbiome; material: fecal sample | place: Denmark | collected 2008
ATGCTGACCGGTGAAATGGTGACAGAGTATACCATTGCAAGTACTGCACAGTTGATCAATGCGAAAACCCGTAAGTTTGAAGATGCTTTACTGTATGAAATAGGTCTTACAAGATCCAATTTCGGCCGCTTCGTCTATCCGGGAGACAAAGTCGGTGTCTTGACAAAAGAAGTACAGACCATGACCGGGCTTGGCGCTATACCCGTAATAGCTGTGGCAGGGCATGACACAGCCTCGGCAGTTGCTTCAGTCCCTGCCGTAAATCGTAATTTTGCTTATTTAAGTAGCGGCACCTGGTCGCTGATAGGAGTGGAGACGGATGCTCCGGTTATTACAGAGGAAACAGAGGCTCTGAACTTCACCAATGAAGGCGGTGTGGAAGGAACGATTCGTTTATTGAAGAACATCTGCGGAATGTGGCTGTTGGAACGTTGCCGCACTGCATGGGGGGAAACTTCTTATCCGGAGCTCATATCCGAGGCAAATGCAAGTGAGCCTTTTCGTAGTCTGATCAATCCGGATGATGCTCTGTTTGCCAATCCGGCCGATATGGAACAGGCCATAAAGAACTACTGCTCGGATCATCGCCAGCCTGTTCCGCAAACGAGAGGGCAGGTAGTACGCTGCATATTCGAAAGCCTTGCTTTGCGCTACCGTCAAGTATTGGACAATCTTCGTACCCTTTCTCCTTGTCAGGTAGAAACCCTTCATGTGATTGGTGGCGGAAGCCGTAATGATTTGTTGAATCAATGGACCGCTAATGCAATTGGTATTCCTGTTGTTGCAGGTCCTTCTGAGGCGACCGCAATCGGCAACGTCATGATTCAGGCATTAACAGCCGGAACGGCAAAAGACATTTCCTCCATGCGCCGGCTCATCAACGGCTCCATCCCTTTAAAAACTTTCTATCCGGAAGATACGGAAATGTGGGATGCTGCGTACTTGCACTTTAAGCAGATGACAATGATAACCAACAATTAAATTATAATTAAAAAAATCAGTATCATGAAAGAAGAATTGATAACAAAAGCCTATGAGGTAGCCAAAGAACGCTATGCGGCTTTGGGTGTGGATGTAGAAAAAGTGATGGAGCAACTCCAGAAGGTGGCGATATCCATGCATTGTTGGCAGGCCGATGATGTTATCGGGTTTGAGTCGGGTGGCTCATTGACCGGTGGTATCCAAACGACAGGAAATTATCCGGGTAAGGCCCGTAACATGGAAGAACTGCGTAATGACATCTTGAAAGCCGCTTCTTATATCCCGGGTAAGCATCGCTTGAATCTGCACGAGATTTATGGTGACTTTGACGGTGCGTTTGTCGACCGCGACCAGGTAGAAGTGAAACATTTTGAGAGTTGGATGCAATGGGCTGCTGAAAATGGCATGAAGCTGGATTTCAACTCAACGTCTTTCTCGCATCCGAAAAGCGGTAACCTGTCTTTGTCTAACCCCGATAAGGGCATTCGTGATTTCTGGATCGAGCATACCAAGCGTTGTCGTGCCATTGCAGAGGAAATGGGACGCAGACAAGGGGATCCCTGTATCATGAACCTTTGGGTGCACGATGGCAGCAAAGATGTTACGGTTAATCGTATGAAATATCGCGAACTGTTTAAGGACTCTCTCGACCGGATTTTTGCTACGGAGTATAAAAACATGAAGGATTGTCTGGAGTCTAAAGTGTTCGGCATCGGCTTGGAAAGCTATACGGTAGGTTCTAATGAGTTCTGTGTGGGATATAGCGTGCAACATCAGAAACTCATCACTATCGATACGGGACATTTTCACCCGACGGAAAGTGCCGCAGACAAAGTATCGTCTATGTTGTTGTTCGTTCCGGAATTGATGCTTCATGTCAGCCGGCCGATACGTTGGGATTCCGACCATGTGACTATTATGGATGATCCTACATTGGAACTCTTCCAAGAGATTGTTCGTTGCAATGCTTTGGATCGCGTACATATTGGTCTCGACTATTTCGATGCTTCCATTAATCGTATTGGCGCTTATGTCATCGGTACTCGTGCTGCGCAAAAGTGTATGTTGCGTGCGTTGTTGGAGCCATTGGCCAAGCTTCGTGAGTATGAAGCCGCCGGTCAGGGTTTCCAGCGCCTGGCTTTGTTGGAAGAGGCAAAGGCCCTGCCTTGGAATGCTGTTTGGGATATGTTCTGCTTGAAGAATAATGTTCCGGTAGGCGAAGAGTTTATACCTGAGATAGAGAAATATGAAGTTGAAGTTACATCAAAACGTAACTGAACCAAGTAGAGTTAGTGAGAGTGCTTGGCGGGGAAAGTAGACCTTTGCCCGCTACTCTTATTACTTGTCGAATATTAATCGTTGATTATTATGAATACACTAATAGGATTGTTGATCATCGCTATTGGCAGTTTTGGACAAAGCAGTTCATATGTGCCTATCAATAAAGTTAAAGGTTGGTCTTGGGAAAGCTTCTGGTTGATACAGGGTGTTTTTGCCTGGCTTGTTTTTCCGTTGTTGGGAGCCTTGCTTGCCATTCCGGCTGGCAGCAATCTGATTGAACTCTGGGGAACGGGTGGCGCATTGCCGGCCATTGTCTATGGCGTCCTTTGGGGAGTAGGCGGCCTGACGTTCGGATTGAGTATGCGCTATCTGGGTGTCGCTTTGGGGCAAAGTATCGCTTTGGGCACTTGTGCCGGTTTTGGAACTCTGTTTCCTGCTTTGTTTGCCGGAAAGGATTTGTTGCATGGCGACGGGTTGATGCTCCTTATTGGTGTCTGTATTACTTTGGCGGGAATTGCGGTTATTGGTTATGCCGGCAGTTTGCGCTCCAAGAATATGAGTGAAGAGGAAAAAAAGGCGGCAGTAAAGGACTTCGCATTGACAAAGGGGTTGCTGGTCGCTTTGCTGGCGGGTGTGATGAGTGCATGCTTTGCTCTTGGGCTGGATGCCGGAACACCTATTAAAGATGCGGCATTGGCGGGTGGTGTTGCTCCGTTGTATGCCGGGCTTCCTGTTATCTTTCTGGTAACCCTGGGAGGCTTCTTTACCAATGCGGTTTATTGTATTCAGCAGAATGTAAAAAACAAGACCGGTAAGGAATATTTGTCGGTTAAGGGGAATACATTTATAAATAACCTTTTGTTCTGTGCCCTTGCCGGTGTTCTGTGGTATTCACAATTCTTTGGACTGGAAATGGGCAAGAGCTTTTTGGGCGGAAGTCCGATATTGCTTGCTTTTTCCTGGAGCATACTGATGTCGTTGAATGTGACATTCAGCAATGTTTGGGGAATCTTGCTGAAAGAGTGGAAAGGGTGTGGATCTCGTACCATTGGTGTGTTGTTGCTGGGATTGGTGATTCTTGTCACTTCCATTATTGTAGTGGCAATGGCGCAAGCATAAAATGATATAAAATATAATCATTAAAAATAAAAGACATGAAATCAATTCTTGAAAATCGTCCTGCCTTGGCTCGTGAAGTCAATCAGGTGGCAGAAGTGGCTGGTTACCTTTGGCAAAAAGGGTGGGCGGAACGTAATGGAGGTAATATAACTCTGAATATTACGGAATATATAGATGATGAAATCAGAAGCCTTCCGGCTATCAGTGAGGTGAAACAAATAGGGAAAAAACTTCCTTTTCTGAAGGGATGTTATTTCTATTGTAAAGGGACTCAGATGCGCATGCGCGATTTAGCGCGCTGGCCCATGGAGAATGGCTCGGTAATTCGTATTCTGGACGATTGTTCCAGTTATGTGATTATTGCCGATAAACCGGTGATGCCGACATCGGAGTTGCCTTCCCATCTTGCGGTTCATAATTATCTGATTGGAAAGGGTTCTCCTTATAGAGCGTCTTTGCATACGCATCCTATTGAGCTTATTGCTATGACCCACAATAAGAAGTTCATGGAAAAAGATGTGGCTACTAATTTGCTTTGGAGCATGATTCCGGAAACAAAAGCCTTCTGTCCACGTGGCTTGGGAATGATTCCTTACGAGTTGCCGAGTTCTGTGAAATTGGCTGATGCTACTATCGAGGCTTTGAGTGATTATGATGTAGCCATGTGGGAAAAGCATGGGGTTTTTGCAGTGGATGTAGATATAATGTCTGCTTTCGACCAGATAGATGTATTAAATAAATCTGCGTTGATTTACATTGCTTCCAAGAACATGGGCTTCGAACCGGATGGTATGAGTCGGGAGCAGATGAAAGAGATGACTAAGGCTTTTAATTTACCTAAATAAAAGTAGAGCATAATTATGTATAGGATGATATTGAACGAAACCTCTTATTTTGGAGCAGGCTGTCGCGAGACAATCGCGGTGGAAGCTATGCGCAGAGGTTTCAAGAAAGCATTTTTTGTGACAGACAAGGACTTGATTAAATTCAAGGTAGCAGATAAGATTATTGAAGTTTTTGAGAAGAATCATATTCCTTATGAGCTTTTCTGCGATGTAAAAGCTAATCCTACTATTGCTAATGTGCAGAAAGGTGTGGATGCTTTTAAGGCATCGGGTGCTGATTTTATTGTGGCTTTGGGTGGAGGCTCTTCCATTGATACGGCAAAGGGCATTGGCATTGTAGTGAATAATCCGGATTTTGCAGATGTGAAATCGCTGGAAGGTGTGGCTGCAACACGCTATAAGGCTGTTCCGACTTTTGCTTTGCCCACAACGGCAGGAACTGCGGCTGAGGTCACTATTAATTATGTGATAATTGATGAAGATGCAAAGAAGAAGATGGTTTGTGTAGACCCCAATGATATTCCGGCTGTGGCAATTGTAGATCCTGAATTGATGTATTCTATGCCGAAGGGTCTGACGGCGGCAACAGGTATGGATGCCTTGACGCATGCTATCGAAAGCTACATAACTCCGGGGGCTTGGGCTATGTCGGATATGTTTGAACTGAAGGCTATTGAAATGATTGCTGCCAATTTGAAAGCGGCTGTCGATAATGGTAATGATGTGGTTGCCCGCGAAGCTATGTCTCAAGCACAATATATTGCCGGCATGGGATTCAGTAATGTCGGTTTGGGCATCGTTCATTCAATGGCGCATCCGTTGGGAGCTCATTATGACACTCCGCATGGTGTTGCCAATGCATTACTTTTGCCGTATGTAATGGAATATAATGCAGAATCTCCGGCTGCTCCGAAATATATCAATATAGCTAAAGCTATGGGAGTGAATACGGATGGCATGACCGAGCTCGAAGGGGTGCGTGCAGCAGTGGAGGCAGTCCGGAACTTATCGTTGAGTATCGGTATTCCTCAAAAGCTGCATGAAATCAATGTGAGAGAAGAAGACTTGCATCAATTGGCTATTGACGCTTTCAATGATGTTTGTACAGGGGGTAATCCTCGTTCCACTTCTGTCGAGGAAATTGAAGAATTATACCGTAAGGCTTTTTAATTTATATCGGACTCACGTTATATTAAGGCAGTAACTGTATACAATTTTACAGCAAAGCCTCCTATAAATAATTATACGATTTATGGGAGGCTTATATTTTAACAAACCCTTGTCTTGCACATACCGCTTTGGTGGCTACCTTCGTTTTCTATTGTGTTTTTTTTATTAAAGATTTCATAAATGCCTCTTCTTTCATAAATATTTTCTATTTTTGTCAAGCACCTACTATGAAGTGTACACATTATGATTAAGGACTACAATGATTTAGGAGTAGAATTCAAGTATCTTATTGTAAATGATATGGACCGGAAGTATGGCCTGTGGGTGAATACTGTGGGGTTTCAGTCCATTCAGCCGAATTCTCCCTATCCTTTAAGAGATCATCCCTCGGGTTATTTTTTTAACACACAGAAAGGGCGTGTCCTACGCGAATATCAGTTTGTCTATATAACAAAGGGCCGAGGGGTGTTTAGTTCGGAGAATACACCGGAGAAACCACTATGCAGAGGTCGTTTGATAGTTCTTTTCCCCGGTCAATGGCATACTTATCACCCTTATCGGCAGACCGGCTGGAATGAATATTATATAGGTTTCGAAGGGCCTGTTATTGACAATTTGATGAAAAATGGTTTCTTGTCTAAGGATAACCAGGTGCTTGAAGTCGGTTTGAACGAAGAACTGGTATCTCTTTTTTCCCGGGCTTTGGAGATTGCGGAGGCCGATAAAATATCTTCCCAGCAATATCTTGCCGGTATCGTTTTACATATGATGGGGATGATACTGTCTGTTTCTAAGAATAAGATTTTTGAGATAGGCGATATTGATCAGAAAATAGAGCAGGCTAAGATTATTATGAATGAAAATGTCTTTAATAATATTGATCCGGAAGAATTGGCTATGAGGCTAAATATTAGTTATTCTTGGTTCAGGAAGGTGTTTAGGGACTATACCGGTTATGCTCCTGCCAAATATTTCCAAGAATTGAAATTGCGGAAAGCTAAACAATTATTGCTTAGTACCTCTCAGTCCGTCAAAGAGATTTCTTTTATGCTTGCTTATAAATCCACCGAACATTTTTTTGCCTCATTTAAGAAGCGTACCGGTTTCACTCCATTGGAATATCGTTCTTTTGGCAGGGAGACTGATGCGGAGAATGAATATTGACTCAGTTGGAATAAAAAAAACGACAAGCTGTATAATACAACTTGTCGTTTTTTATTGTCGGAATGAGGCGACTCGAACGCCCGACCCCTACGTCCCGAACGTAGTGCGCTACCAACTGCGCTACATTCCGATGCCCTTTCAAAAAAGTGGTGCCACCAGGAATCGAACCGGGGACACAAGGATTTTCAGTCCTTTGCTCTACCAACTGAGCTATGGCACCTTTTTTGTTTGCGGGTGCAAAGATAAAGAGAATTTTTTATATTGCAAGGCTTTTTGGGAAAATTATTAGAAAAATCCCCTTTGTAACTTTACTGAATGAAGACAAAGGGGATGTTGGTATTACTTATTGAAATAGATTTCGATACGGCTTTTTTAATCTATATTAGGATTGATGCTGTGCCAGTCTTTAATCGGAGGTAGCACGCCCATTCCGATAACCTCATCACGCAGTTTGCAGAGATGTGCATAACTCTCTTTCAGTTTGGCTTCTTCTTCGGGTGTACCTTTTAATTCCTTGTAATGTACGCCTTCTTTGTTGATTTCAGTTTCCATAGCCATCATGATATGGTCAAAACCATGGCTGTGTACGTATGTGCCTGCCGGCCAGCGGAAAGGCTTTCCGCCCATAGCGGCAGCAATCATTTCGATAGAGACATAGGCGGGACTTTGGAATGAAGAGCGGCCACGCAAGGCAATAATGTTGGCGCCGCCTTTGATAACCTTAGCTTGTATCTCCGTCCATTGTTCTTTAGTCAAGGCGGGAGTTCCGATGATGTCCAATAACGGTTTACCGTCCACTTTGGCAGTGGAGGCATATACGGCCATTTGTTCGCCATGTCCGCCATAAGTGCGACAATTCTCTATCTTGTCGGGGAGTATTCCAAAATGTTTGGAAAGCTCGCTGCGCAGGCGGGTACTGTCAAGCGCTGCCAATGTTGTGACTTGGGAAGGTTTCAATCCGGAATATAATAATGTGATCAGACCGGTAATGTCCGCAGGGTTGAATATAACGACTACATGTTTTACGTCAGGACAGTAGGCTTTCACATTCTTTCCGAATTCTTCGGCAATGGCGGCATTGCCTTTCAATAAATCTTCGCGGGTCATGCCTGCTTTACGGGCGGCACCACCGGAAGACACTACATATCGGGCGCCGGTTAGTGCTTCTTTGATGTCGGAAGTGAACGTAAGGTTCAGTCCCTCGAATCCGCAGTGAAGCATTTCTTCGGCCACACCTTCCAGTCCGGGAGCATAAGGGTCATATAAACAAATGTTTGGGGTGAGACGCATCATAATTGCGGTCTGCGCCATGTTGGAGCCAATCATGCCGGCTGCTCCTACAATGGTTAGTTTTTCGTTTGTAAGAAAATCCATAATTATATTATTTAAAGGTGAATAACAAACATTCTTTTGAATTGTTGTGCTACAAAGATAACCATTTTCCCTGTGGAGTTGTTCATATAAAAAAGTTATCTTTTAGAGTGAAAAGTTATTCCTTATCTTTATCTTTGCACAGAATGGAAAGATAAGTTTGGACCTGTTGGCATTATTTTTTTTTGCAAACGTCACGAAATATAAATTATATGAGTATAGAGTTAGGGAAATTCAATACCTTGAAGGTGGTGAAAGAAGTCGATTTCGGTATGTATCTGGATGGAGGTGAAGAAGGGGAAATTTTGCTTCCGTCGCGTTATGTACCCGAAGACTGTAAGCCGGGAGACGAATTAACGGTGTTTATCTATCTGGACAATGAGGAGCGGCTGGTTGCTACTACGTTGACGCCGTTTGTGCAGGTTGGGCAATTCGCTTGCCTGGAAGTGGCGTGGATAAATCAATACGGCGCTTTTCTCAATTGGGGGCTGATGAAAGATTTGTTTGTTCCTTTTCGTGAGCAGAAGATGAAGATGCAGGTTGGGAAGCAGTACGTAATCCATGCACATCTGGATGATGAGAGTTACCGGATAGTGGCCTCTGCGAAAGTAGACCGTTATCTCTCGAAAGAGAAAGCCCCTTATGAACCCGGACAGGAAGTAAACATACTCATCTGGCAGAAAACGGATTTAGGCTTTAAGGCCATCATAGAGAACCGATATAGCGGATTGCTCTATGAAAGCGAGATATTCCAACCTCTGCATACAGGCATGACACTGAAAGCCTATGTAAAGCAAGTTCGTGAGGATGGCAAGATCGACTTGGTGCTTCAAAAGCCGGGAGTGGGTAAGGTGGAAGACTTTTCTGCCACTCTCCTGAACTATATACGTGAACAGAGAGGGCGGATCACTTTGCATGACAAGAGCCCTGCAGAGGAGATTTACGAAACATTTGGCGTCAGTAAGAAAACCTTTAAAAAGGCGGTCGGTGATCTGTATAAGAAACATCTGATACGGTTGTTGGAAAACGGCATTGAGCTGGTAGACTCCTCTAACCCCTAAAGGCGATAGGGTTTTCCCTATAATATATTAGAGAGAAACAGAAGGATGGGGGAAAATATTCCCCTATTTTTGTTTTCACTAAAAAGTTGATGGAATATTAAACCTATAAAGAACGTTACCATGAAACGAATATTATTCATATTATTTGCAGCAATAATGAGCACTACCGTTTGCCATGCTGCGATGAGCAACAGTAGAGTACGTAAAGAGACGCGTTTCCTTACGGATAAGATGGCTTATGAACTGAACCTGAATACAGCACAGTATAACGATGTGTATGAAATTAATTATGACTTCATTTCCGGTGTGCGTTATCTGATGGATGATGTGTTGCGGGGTGAGGAATGGGCGTTGAACCGTTACTATGATTATCTGGATGTGCGCAATGACGATTTGCGTTGGGTGTTGAGTAGCCGGCAGTACTCCCGTTTCATGCAGGCGGCCTACTTCTTCCGTCCGATTTATGTGAGCGGCGGGCGCTGGTCTTTCCGGATTTATGTCACTTATTCCAACCCGAACCATTTTTACTATCCGCGTCCTCATCATTATCGCACCTACTGCGGCGGGCATTATCGTACCCATCACCACAATGTGAGCTATTACCGGGGACGGCATAATCATCCTGTTTACAACGGCCCTTTCCGCATTCGTGATAATAAATCGTACCATACGAGCCGGCGTGCGGATTTCGGTTCGGTCAATATCCGTCCTAACTCCAATATGCGTCCTGACTCCGGTACGCGCCCAAATTCCGGCGCACGCCCTGGCGTAGGGAAGTCCGATCGCCGTCTGGGTGTCAATGGCTCGACGCGCCGTTCCGATACCAAGAAAGAAGTAAGTAAGCCCAGACGTGAGCGGAGCTCTCAAAAGGAGAGCGTAAGACGCAGCAGTTCCTCCTCATCCTCCACGCGCAGCACACGTGCCTCTTCCCGTTCGTCGGATAAGGATAACGGCGCGATGAGGCGTAACTAAGCCCTTGTCATGTATCTATGATGAACGCCCCTTTCCCTCCGTATGAGCAGAGAGAAAGGGGCGTATCAACACACAACAACTAAAATTATATATTTGGTTATCCGCTTTTATAGATATATCCTTTGACCGGTGATCTTTACGATTGATAATCTTTCTTTCGTGGTTTCTTTCCTATACCTATCTATAATTATAAGCCTTTTAATATAGTATTAAAAGGCTTATAATATCATATTAAAAGGCTTTTAATGATAGTTCACTCCTAAGGATATTCCGGTTTACCCTTGCAGGCATCCCGGTTCTTTGCAGTATGAATGTGCCTTAGTGGGCGGAACATCCGGAGAAAGGTAGGTTTGTTCCTTCTCCGGTCAGGGATGCCATTGCGGGTGAGTTGCATTTATTCGATGGGTTCTCCTTTATAGAAGTCCAGTATCTTGGTGCGGAAAAGGTATTCATATTTGGCTTGGAGCTCGTCAGACTGCGCTTTCATCAAGTTCTGCTTGGCTTCATTATATTCTACGGCATTTGCTTTTCCGTTCTCGTACTTCTCGCTCATCAGCTTAAAGGATGCTTCGCTGGCCGATGCTGCCGTACTGCTGCTCGTATACTTGCTTTCGGATGCCGCCGCGTTGTACCATGCCTGCTGAATCTCTTTGTAGAGGCTCTTTTTGGCGTTATCCAGCTGCAAGGAATAGTTTTCGCGCTGCAAGCGGGCTGTGCGTACCCGGTTGCGTGTGGCCAGTCTGTTGAAGATAGGCACACTCAGATTGAAGCCGACATATTTGTTGAAGTTGTCATTCATCTGCTGGCTGAAAGTACGGTTGATTGTCGAATAATAGTTCGTTCCGAGACTTCCGCTGAAACTCAATTGCGGATAATAAGCGCTTTGGGCAATGCGGATGCTGTGTTTGCTTCCTTCCAGGCGATATTGTGCCGCTTGTATGGAGGCTTTGCTGACCAGTGCCGTTTGGAAGATTTCATCCGGAGGGGTTAGCGGAATGAGCTCTATGTTTGCGGTTGGATTTTCCAAAAGGAATCCTTCCGGTGTCTCCAGCTCGATGAGCTGGCTGAGATCGAGCAGGGCCAATCGATAGTTGTTGCCGGTCTGCACAGCATTCATTTCGTCCTGTGCTACGCGTGCTTTGGCTTCGGCAACTTCCGCCGGAGAGGCTTTCCCTACTTCGGCCAACCGTTCTATGCGGTTGCACTGTTCTTTGCTCAGTTCCACTTGTCCTAAAGATACCCGGTGCAATTCCTCGTTGAACAATACCTGCAAATAAGCCGAGGCTATATTGATGGAGATATCTTCTTTGGCTTTCTCCAAATCGGCGAGTGCCGCTTTCAGGTTCAGCTTGGCCAAGGCATATTGGTTGGGTATTTCAAGTCCGGTAAATAACGGGATGCTGGTTGAAACAGACATATTTGTTCCATGGCTGGCAGTATTGACGTATACAGTGGAGTAATCACCGGTGTTTTCGTCTTTGATTGCAGTCTGCGTACGTCCCCAGTTCCAGTTCTGGCCGGCGTTGGCGTTGAGGTTCGGCAATCGTGCCCACTTGGCAGTGTTCACTTCGATGTTGCTTTGTTCGGCTGCATTGGCTGTCCGGCGGATATCGATATTGTGCTCAATGGCGTAGTCTATACATTGACGCAGCGACCAGCGGTTTTGTGCTTGGACTTGCGTGCAACTCAGAATAGCCAGACATATGAATATATTTTTTTTCATAGCGTTCCTATTTCATATAATAATGTTGGTTATTTGTCGCTTTTCTCGGCACCGCGCACCTTGTCTTTGGCGGTCAGGCCACTTTTGACGGCAATCTTGATGCCATCGCTCATGCCGACTTCTATTTGCTGGCGTTTAAACTTCTGCTGAGGTATGCTGTCGGTGAGTACATATACAAAGGTGCTGTCTCCGCTGAACTCTACTGTGCTTTCGGGCAAGGCAAGCGTTTTTAGTGCACGCTCCAGTACAATTTCTGCATTGGCGGAATAGCCGGAACGGATTTGCACGCTATCCGGTGCCTGGATGGCTGCCTTGATCTCAAACTGGTTGGCTCCGTTCTCTTCCACTCCTTTGGGAGAGATGTACTCCAATGTGGCATTGAACGACAGGTCTTGCAGGGCGCCGATAGTCAGTTTCACCGGCATCCCCTCATGTACGCGGCCTACTTCGGTCTCGTCCAGATTTCCCCGGAAGATGAGATCGTTCATGTTGGCGACGGTGGCAATGGTTGTTCCGTCATTGAAGGTGTTGCTCATGATAACGGAGTTGCCGACCTTGATAGGCACGTCCAGAATCAATCCGGTAATAGTGGATCGAATCAGTGTGCTGCTGAACGAAGCACTGTTTTTGGTGATGCCTTCCTTCACGATTTCCAGATTATCTTTGGCTGTTTGCAACTCTTCGCGTGCCTGTTTCACGCTAACTTCACCCTTTTCGTATTCTTCGTCGCTGATGAGCTTGTCATTGAATAGCTTTTCGATACGTGCAAAGTCCGTTTCTGCCTGCCGGGTATTGATCTCTGCCAGGCGGACACGACTCTCGGCGGAGTTCAGCGTACCCAGTTCGGGGATAACCTTTACTTTGGCTATCACTTCGCCCTGCCTGATGCTTTGTCCGGCTTCTTTATACACTTCGGAAATGATACCGGAGATTTGCGGCTTAATGAGTACTTCATCTCTTGGCTCCACTTTACCGGTGGCTACGGTTGTCTTTTCCAAATCGGCTATTTCCGGGACAATCGTTTCATACACCTTTACCTTAGGTTGGGACTTCTGATACAAGAACACGAATGTCCAAATAAATATGGCAGCCACCACTACCAATGATGCGATTTTCAGATACTTCTTTGTTTTCATCTTATTTTCATCTTATTGTTTTATTCTTTATATTTTCCACATTGTGTCTCCTTATTCATCCCTTATCGCTTCAATCGGCTTGATAGCCATTGCGCGGTAGGCCGGGGCCAGCCCTGCCAATACCCCTAATGCTATAAGAAGGGCGCACGTGCCGATTGCCAACCCGAAAGATACCTGATAATGGGTTTCTGTTGCTCCCGGTTCATTCGTTGCGCTTTCCAGTATATGCAGTATAAATACGGCAAAAGAGATTCCCGCCATGCCGGCCACTGTGGTCAGCACCATACTCTCCGAAAGAATTTGTTGCAGAATATCTTTGGGACGTGCACCGATAGCCCGTCGTATGCCTATCTCCGTGGTGCGTTCCCTGACCGTAACCATCATAATGTTGGATACGCCAATCGCTCCGGCAAATAAAGTTCCCAGACCCACCATCCAGATAAGGATGCGAGTGCCTGTCATCAGGGTGTCCATCATGGAAAACATCGCTTCTGCGTTGAGGAACATGACTGCCTGTTTGTCGTCCGGTGAAATGTAGTGGGCGGCTTTGACGAGACGTTCTATTTCAGGCTCTACGTCCGTAACCTTTACTCTCGGTTTCATGATGAAGCACACAACATCTATCCTTTGCCCCAGATTATACGTTTGCTGCATTGTCGTAAAAGGCAAGGTGACGGCTTCCGAGGCTTGTCCCTGTATGTTGACATTACCTTCGGAGGAACACATGCCGATAACGCGGTAATAAATGCCGTTTACTCTGATATATTTTCCACAAGGGTCTTCATCAGGTCTGAAAAGACTTTCGTAAACACGCTTGCCTATGACGCATACTTTTCGTGCTTCGCGTATGTCCACATCATTAATAAAGCGCCCGTAGGTCATTTCCTGATGCTCTATCTGCTCATATTCAGGGTATAATCCCTTGACGCTACATTCGTATTTGTTTTCTCCGTAAACCGCAGTTTGCCCCCAAAGAGCGAATGACGGGGTGGCTATTTTTATTCCGTCGATGCTGCGCACCCGTTCCACATCTTCCATTTCCAAGTCCCACCAGCGGCCTTTACGGAAACCTTTATAAGCCTCACTTGTCTTTTGTGCTGCAATAAATCCGGAATTTGTGGCAAAACCTTCAAACTGTGATTTCATTTGCTCCTGCATGCCTTGTCCGCCGCCAATGAGTGCCACCAGCATAAAAATTCCCCAAAACACACCGAATGCCGTCAGCAGGCTGCGTGTCTTGTTTCTTGTTATCGTGACAAGGATTTCCTCACATGTATCTATATCTATTCTCACGTTATTTTAGTGTTTAATGATTAGTGTTTTGTATTCGGTAATGCGGTTAATCATAAAACGTAGTCTGTCAATCGCTTCTCAACGCTTCAATCGGACTGATGCTTACAGCCTTTTTAGCCGGGAAGAACCCCGCGAGCGTGCCTGCTATAATTAAAGTCAATGTAGCTTGTATGGCAATGCCGATGTCTACTGTGGGGTCGGAGAACATCCTTGCCTGAAACATTCCTGCGTCTGCCGTTTGATTGCCGAAAGCGGAATTCATCCATTCTGTTACTCCGATACCTGCTACCATACCGATATAACCGAAGAAAGTGGTGATTGTAACGCTTTCCACGATAATCAGCCAAAGGATAGAAAGCGGTTTGGCCCCCAGCGCTTTGCGAATTCCGAATTCGCGGGTGCGTTCCTTGACTGTAATCAGCATGATGTTCGATACTCCTACGATACCGCTCAATAATGTGAAAAGACCTATCACCCAAATGGCTGTGCGGAGCAGACCGGCAACATTTTGTGTCTGCATGTATTGTGTGAAACGGTTCCATATCCAGATCGCACCTTCGTCTTCCGGGTCGAAACGGTGGTTGGCGGCAATGACTTTACGATATTCTTTCTCAAAAGTTTTGTTGGCTTCTTCACTCGTCAGATTTTTTGTAGTGAAGATGATATTGTTGAGCTTATCACCTTTATTATAAATGGTTTGCAGAGTAGAGAACGGAATAAAGGCAACACTGCTTTGGTCGCCTTGGTCTTCATATAACCCGGCTACCCGGTAAGCCACACCACCGACATTGACAAACTGGCCGACAGGTTCGGTATGCGACTTCTTGAAAAGAATCTCCGCCGACTTCTTATGGAGGATGATAACTTTCCGCCGCTCTTTCACATCATTCTGATTGATGAAACGTCCGGTTGCAGTCTTTATAGCTTCGGATTGTACGTAATTGGGATGCACGCCCATTAGTGAGATATTGATATATTCCTGTCCGAAACTGATGTTCACATCGCCTTGCTGCAGGGTGGCGCCGGCGGTGATAATGTTGTCCGGAAAGTATCTCTCGGTTGCGTTGAGGTCTTTGTTTTCCATTCGGATGCGCCGCCCTTCTTTCAGGCCTGCGTATGACTTGGTGGTCCAGCCTCCACCCAGGCGAATGGAATTCAGGGCGCGCTCGGAAGCATTTTGTTCGAAGGCATGGATGAGTCCGTTGCCTGCCCCCAGTAGTACAATAAGCATGAAGATGCCCCATGCCACCGCAAAACCGGTGAGGAACGTACGCAGCTTGTTGCGCTTGATTGTACCGTATATTTCTTGCCAAAGGTCCAGCATAATGCGATAATTGATTTATGTGTTGATATGCTAATTTTTCATTTCATGAATCCGTCCTTGCCGAATGGTGATGCGTCATGATTTAGATTTTCTTCGATACTGCCTATCACGCCATCCTTAATGTGGATAATCTTATCCGTCTGGTTGGCTACGCCGCTTTCGTGAGTTACGACCACGATTGTCATTCCTGTTTTATGCAAGTCTTTCAGAATTTGCATCACCTCTACGGATGTCTTACTGTCGAGAGCGCCGGTCGGTTCATCGGCAAGGATGATTTGGGGTTGTGTGATCAGTGCGCGGGCAATGGCGACGCGTTGTTTCTGGCCGCCGGACATCTCGTTGGGCATGTGATGTGCCCACTCTTTCAGCCCCAGACGTTCCAGATATTCCAAAGCCATAGCATTACGTTTCCGGCGTCCTACTCCCTGATAAAAGAGTGGGAGGGCAACATTTTCTACCGCATTCTTGAAAGAGATCAGATTGAATGACTGAAAGATAAAGCCAATCATACGGTTACGATACTCGGCTGCTTTGGTTTCACTCAGGTTCTTGATAAGTGTGCCGTTCAAGTAATATTCTCCGGTATCATAACTATCCAGGATACCTAATATGTTAAGTAAAGTGGATTTTCCGGAACCGGACGCTCCCATAATGGATACGAACTCTCCTTTTTGAATGTCAAGGTTGATACCTTTAAGAACGTGTAATGGAGCTCCGTTATTATAGGTTTTGTTAATGTCTTTTAGTTGTATCACGATTTTTCTGTTTATTGCTTTGTTCTTATTAATTTTGACTATTAGACGCAACAATGGTACGAAAAGTTGCAAATGGAGCAAAGTTTTTTAAAAAAAGATTTTGCAGTGTCGTTTTTCTTTGTGTAATTTGTACCATATAATGTTATAACTAACCCTTTAAACAAAAAAAGTAAATATCATGAATTCAAGCATGGAAAAACCCTATGTAGTGGGGATTGACATAGGCGGGACGAACACCGTCTTTGGCATCGTAGATGCGCGTGGCACTATTATTGCCACTGACTCAATTAAGACGGGAGCTTATGAACAGGCGGAAAATTACGTGGATGAAGTATGCAAGAAACTCCTTCCGTTGATTGTGGCAAATGGTGGCGTTGATAAGATAAAAGGTATCGGCGTAGGTGCTCCTAACGGTAACTATTATAACGGTACGATAGAATTTGCTCCTAACCTTCCTTGGAAAGGAGTAATCCCTCTGGCTGCTATGTTTGAAGAGCGCTTGGGTATTCCTACCGCACTGACCAATGACGCTAACGCCGCTGCTATCGGTGAAATGACTTATGGTGCCGCACGTGGCATGAAGGATTTCATTATGATTACTTTGGGCACAGGTGTAGGTAGCGGCATTGTTATTAACGGACAAATGGTATACGGACATGATGGTTTTGCCGGCGAGTTGGGACATACTATTATACGTCGTGAGAATGGTCGTATTTGCGGATGTGGGCGTCATGGTTGTTTGGAAACCTATTGCTCGGCTACCGGTGTGGCACGCACTGCACGTGAGTTCCTTACTGCACGTACCGAACCGAGTTTGTTGCGCTCTATTCCGGCAGAAGAGATTACATCTAAGGATGTATATGATGCAGCCGTACAAGGTGATAAACTGGCGCAGGATATTTTTGACTTCACCGGTACCATTTTAGGTGAGGCGCTTGCAGATTTTATCGCTTTCTCCAGCCCTGAGGCAATTATTCTGTTCGGTGGACTGGCTAAGTCCGGTGATTATATCCTCAAACCTATCCAAAAAGCTATCGATGATAATATCCTGACTATTTATAAGGGTAAGACAAAACTTATGGTATCTGAATTGAAAGATTCTGATGCTGCTGTACTGGGAGCCAGTGCATTGGGTTGGGAACTGAAAGGGCTTGAGTGATCCCTCGGATGAAAACAAATAGGAATATCCTCGTGCAGTTTTTTTGCGCGAGGATATTTTTATGCTGGATAAAGATGGAATTTGTGTAGCTGTATGGACTTGAGAATCTTTCTTCGGCAGAGACCTGAACATAAAAAAAGGAAACCGTTTAATGGTTTCCTTTTTTTATTTAGAAATAGGAGTTGGGGATTAACCGTTAACTCTTTTTTCTTTAATTCTTGCTTTCTTACCGGTAAGAGCACGCAGATAGTACAATTTAGC
>ULVG01052856.1_pt1 | contig 17602 bp, 13 predicted proteins | sample 1959221 | NCBI WGS metagenome assembly ULVG01 (sample SAMEA4835780, study PRJEB28245) | human gut metagenome | biome: gut microbiome; material: fecal sample | place: Denmark | collected 2008
TACCAACTGAGCTATTTCCGCGTTTGCGGTTGCAAAGGTAGGTATTTTCTGCAAACCTGCAAACATTCCAGCTACTTTTTTTGCCAAATAATTTCAAGCTGAAAGGCAGCTTTTTGATTATCAGCTCATTCTGTCACGATAATCTTCGTAAGAAAATTGTTTGAAAACCTTGGCCTCGCCCTTTTGGGTCCACATTCCGATGGCTGGATGGTGGATTCCGTTGAACATATTGGTCTTGACGGTGGTGTAATGGATCATGTCCTCAAATACAATCCGCTCGCCAATCTGCAGTTCGTGGTCGAAACTCCAGTCGCCCATATAGTCACCACTCAGGCAGGAATTGCCGCCCAGGCGATAAACATAGGGGCCTTCCTTACCCATCTGTGCGCCACGTACGGCAGGCTGGTAAGGCATTTCCAGACAGTCGGGCATATGGCAGGTGAAGCTCACGTTTAGAATAGCGGTGCGGATGCCACGGTTCTCCACGATGTCCACCACCTCGGACGTCAGTACGCCCGTCTGCCACGTGAAGGCCGAGCCAGGTTCAAGAATGATGCGCAGGTTGGGATAACGCTTCCTAAGGCCCTGTAGCAAGCCGATGAGGTGCTCCACGTCGTAGTCCTTGCGGGTCATCAAGTGACCACCGCCCAGATTGAACCACTTCAGCTGGGGGAACCAGCGGGCAAACTTCTCTTCCAGGTGCACCAGCGTGCGCTCCAGCTCGTAGGACGACGATTCGCAATGGCAGTGGCAGTGGAAGCCCTCGATGCCTTGCGGCAGACGGTCGGGCAACTGCTCGGCCATCACGCCGAAGCGAGTGCCGGGAGCGCAGGGATTGTAAAGTTCGGTCTCCACCTCCGAATACTCGGGGTTCACGCGGATGCCGCACGAAATGCCACTTCCTTCTGCCTCCACCATCGGATAGAAACGATGGAACTGCGACAGAGAGTTGAACGTGATGTGGCTGCTGCAACGCATGATTTCAGGAAAGTCGGCTTCGGTATAGGCCGGCGAATAGGTGTGCGCCTTGCTTCCGAACTCCTCGAGCGACAGACGTGCCTCGTAGACGGAGCTTGCCGTGGAGTGTTCGATGTACTCGCGGAAGATGGGGAACGAGCGCCACATGGCAAACGACTTGAAGGCGAGGATGATTTCCACACCCGCACGGTCGGCCACGCTCTTGATGAGCGTCAGGTTCTTGCGCAGCAACTCTTCTTCCATAATGTAGCAGGGAGAAGGGAAAAGGGTAAAGTCTATCATGTATCTGTCTTTATTTATTGTTCTTACAAATTGTTTATATCGCTGATATTCAACTCATTCGTTCATCTCATCCGGAAGCGGCCTTCCGCCGTCCGGAATCAGGCAATATTTTGCCTCAAAGAAAGCAATGTTTTCGGGTAAAGAAAGCAATGTTTTCCTCCCAAAGAAGCAATGCTTTTCCACGGCTCATCCGATGACCTTGAAGCGGGCAAAGCGCAAGAGCAGTTGTTTCTCGCCCGCATGTTCGAAGCGGATGGTGGCCTTGGCGTTGTCGCCAGCGCCTTCCACCCGAAGCACCTCGCCGCGGCCGAAGCGTTCGTGCTCGATCAGTTGTCCTGCCTGCAAGCCTTTCCCACCCGACGGAGCCGGAGCAGCCCCCATCACGGCCTCCACCCGCTTCAGTTTGCGGGGCACGGTGGGCGCAATGAGGGATTCGCGCGAGAATTTCCGTTCGCCTGCGGGCGATGAAGCCGATGTGCCATACTGGGAACGCGTGGCGGAATGGAACAGGTCGTCCGACGAACGGCGGAAGCGTTCGGCTCCCTCGTCCACCCGCCGGCCCAACAGGGAGTTCTGCGGCAGGCTCAGGTAGCGGGCGTCGATGTCGTGCAGGAAGCGGCTGGGACTGCCGAACTCGGTCTTGCCGTAGCGCATGCGCGTCTTGGCATACGACAGGAAGCAGTGTTCCTCGGCTCGGGTGATGGCCACATAGAACAGACGGCGCTCCTCCTCGAGGGCACGGGGCGAGTCACCTGCCATTGCGCTGGGAAAAAGGTTCTCCTCCAGCCCCACCACGAAGACGTTGCGGAACTCCAACCCCTTGGCCGAATGGACGGTCATCAGCGTTATCTTCTCGCCGTCATCGTCCTTGTCCGAGTCCTGGTCGGTGAGCAGCGACACTTCGGAGAGGAAGTCGCCCAGGGCGATGCGTTCGTTGCCCTCCTCCAGCCGCTCGGCGCAGAAGTCCTTCAGGCCGTTCATCAGTTCCTCGATGTTCTCCTTTCGGCTGAGGTTTTCGGGCGAATTGTCCTGGCAGACGTCGTTGATGATGCCTGCCTGCCGCACGATGTCCTCGCCCAGCTCGCTGGCATTCTTCCGCCCCAAATCTTCCATAAAGGAAGCTATCAGGTCGCGGAAGCCCTGAAGCTTGCCCGCCGTGCCCTTGTTGAAGTTCAGGCCGTAGGTCAGCGGCTCGCAGAGAACGGTCCACAGGCTGACGTTGTTCATCGTAGCCGCGGCCACAATCTTGCCCACCGTCGTGTCGCCGATACCACGGGCCGGATAGTTGATGATGCGCTTGAAGGCTTCCTCGTCGTTGGGATTGGCCACAAGGCGGAAGTAGGCTATCACGTCCTTGATTTCCTTGCGCTGGTAGAAGGACAGACCGCCGTAAATGCGGTAGGGCATGTTGCGCTTACGCATGGCCTCCTCGAAGATGCGGCTCTGGGCATTGGTGCGGTAGAGCACAGCAAAATCGGCATATCCATAGCCCGACTGGCGACGCAGGGCGGCTATCTTGTTCACCACCATCTCGCCCTCCTCCACGTCGCTGTAGGCCTGGAGGACGCCGATGGGTTCGCCGAGGTCTTTCTCGGAAAACACATCCTTGTGTATCTGCCGCTGGTTCTTGCTGATGAGGCTGTTGGCGGCGGACACGATGGTCTGCGTGGAGCGGTAGTTCTGCTCCAGCTTGAAGACACGCGTGCCCGGATAGGTCTTGGTGAAGTAGAGGATGTTGTCGATGTCCGCCCCGCGGAAAGAGTAGATGCTCTGCGCGTCGTCGCCCACCACACAGACATGTTGGTGGTTCCTGGACAACTGGAGCACGATGCTGTGCTGAGCCACGTTCGTGTCCTGATACTCGTCCACCAGGATATAGCGGAACTGCTCCTGATAACGGGCCAACACGTCGGGATGGTCACGAAAGAGCAGGAAAGTATAGAACAACAGGTCGTCGAAGTCCATCGCGTCAGCCTGGCGGCAACGCTCCCAGTAGCGGCGGTACACATCACGCAGGGCGGGCACCTTGGCCGCGCAGTCGTACTCATACGCTTCCTTGTTGCGGGCATAATCGGCAGGCGACACGAGGTGGTTCTTCGCGTTGGAGATGCGCGACTGGATCAGCCCCGGCTTATAAACCTTCTCGTCGAGTTGCATCTCCTTGACAATGGAGCGTATCAGGCTCTTGCTGTCGGCCGTGTCATAGATGGTGAACTGATGCGTGAAGCCCAGCACATCGGCCTCGGCATGCAGGATGCGCAGGAAGAGGCTGTGGAACGTTCCCATCCACAACCAGCGCGCCCGTTCGGGGCCCACCTGCCGTCCGATACGCGTCTTCATCTCGCGCGCCGCTTTGTTCGTAAAGGTCAGGGCCAGGATGTTCCACGGCTGGTAGCCGTTCTCCAGCAGCCAGGCTATCTTGTAAGTCAGCACGCGGGTCTTCCCCGAGCCTGCCCCCGCTATCACGAGTGAGGGACCATCGTTGTAGAGTACAGCGGCCCGCTGACTCTCGTTCAGTTCGTTGATATAGTCGGACATCATCAATCTGTTTTTTCCTTATTATATAATGCGATGCAAAGATAATGCAAAGATATGGAAAAGCCACGAACATTTCTCCCGCCGAAGTGTTGTTATTACAAAGCATTCTCCGTATCTTTGTTATCAAGAAACAAAAAATCAACCTTTTAAAATACTACGTATGACACTAATCACATTAATCACAGCACTTATGATGTTTAACATGCCCACACTTCCTTATGCCCACAACGCATTGGAACCTGTAATCAGTCAGGCCACTATCGACTTCCACTACGGGAAGCATCTGCAAACCTATGTGAACAACCTGAACAACCTCGTGCCGGGTACGGCTTTCGAAGGCAAAACGCTCGAAGAAATCGTGGCTACTGCCCCCGACGGCCCCGTGTTCAACAATGCCGGACAGGTGCTGAACCACACGTTCTACTTCCTCCAGTTCACCCCCTCTCCTGCCCGTCACGAACCCGAAGGTCCCCTGGCCGACGCCATCCGCCGCGACTTCGGCAGTTTCGACAACTTCAAGAAAGAATTTACAGCAGCCGCCACCAGCCTCTTCGGCTCTGGATGGGCCTGGCTCTCGGCCGACAAGGATGGTAAACTGCACATCACGAAGGAAGCCAACGGCAGCAATCCACTCCGTGCGGGCCTCACGCCCCTGCTCACCTTCGACGTATGGGAGCATGCCTACTATCTGGATTATCAGAATCGTCGTGCCGACCATCTACAAGCACTGTGGAGTATCATCGACTGGCCGACAGTAGAAGAACGATTTAAATAACAGCTGAAATCTGTTACACTAAACAAAAAACATTGGCTGCCTCAATCTGTTTTGAGACAGCCAATACTTTTTTATCATCTTCCAAAGAATGTCTAGAAACAAAAAAAGGAAGTCTAAAACCTGTAATTATCAGCGTTTTAATGACTTCCTTCTTTGTGATTCCGTTGCGATTCGAACGCAAGACCCACGCCTTAGAAGGGCGTTGCTCTATCCAGCTGAGCTACGGAACCAGCCTTAATTGCGGTGCAAAGGTAGTTCTTTTTGTCGAAACTGCAAAAAAATAGGAGTAAAACTTCAGAGAAAACATAAAATTCATTGTTTGTCCCTGCTGAAATAGTACCAGCAGACAACCAATAAGGGGATATATTGTATCAAAAAGGACACAATCTGCTGTCCTTGCCACCCCCAGTTGGCCAGTATCCATCCGCTGATACAAGTATCTAGACGAGAATAATCCAAGCAAGCGAACATCTGAGAGGCGAAAAAGCAGACGACCAGATAGAGAACCATGAATCGAGACAGGTACAACATCCCATTCACGACATCATAGTCACGCCGATAACGGCCGCTGATAAAGCCATAACACGTCCCCATCAATACTGCTCCCATTGCAAACAAGAACGAAAAGCCATCTACAAAGGGGGAACGAACCAATCCCCCATCAATGCCACGCAATACCGCCCACGGAGAGAAGGTTGCAAACAATACAATGATCCAATAGACAATCCCTACCAAGATGGAATTCTGTAGAGCCCTCCGCTCTTTGCGTGACAATTGGCGGCATTCGCTTGTCCGATGGCAATAAGACCATCCCCATTTCCGCATACACGCATCTGCCCAACCTGAATGCAAGCATACACTTACACCAGCCACAACCAGCAGGACAGGCCCCAATGCTCTGAACTCCACATAATTCTCTACGACATGGCGCAAAAGCCAGCGCAAACCTTCGGGACTCAGCAGACTTCGGACACGAATGACCTCTCCCGTTTCTGAGCGCACAATGTTCATGCCATAGACTTCTGAAATCCATGACAAAAACACGACCAGACATGCCAACAGAAAGAATACGGTAGCTGGGTGCCAGATGTATCGCTTACTCTTCATCCGCTTCCAAATTGTCTATATCAAGTATCCTCAACTCCAAAGCACGTACAACCAGACGGGTAGCATTCACACTCCCTCCTTCGTTGTGTGGGAAAAGGCGACCTACCAAATCGTTCTGACGCTTTTCCAACGACTTCACGCCAAACGGCATTCCCTTCAGATTGGCAATCATCTCTTTGGTGTAGCCTAATGCCAGATGTCGCAAGAAACGTTCGTCATACTCGTCAATGTCGTAGCTGATGATGGCCTCCTGACGCTTGGCCTCGTTCAGCACCGAACGGCGGAATCGCTCTACGATCTTCTCCAAAATGGGATAATTGAAAACCAGTTTCTTACCGTCCATTACCGCCTGCACGTCTGTTTTTGTCAGCAGTTCGCCTGTCTTCAGGATGATTCCATCGGCTCCTGCATCCAGCACATCCACCCACAACTTTTCATTCAAGATTTCACCTGTGAATATCAATACATGCACGCCTGGATACTTGCGAAAGATGTTTCGACAGATATCAACCCCGATTGTTGTGGAACCTCCCAGCCCCAAATCGAGCAATACCAGATCGGGCAGTTCCTTCTCCATCAGCGGCCAAAATTCCTGTTCTGTCATGGCGGTGCCGATCACTTCCGCATCAGGAATTTCATGGCGGAAAATTTCTTCCGTTCCCTTCAACTCCAACTTTACATCTTCTACTATAATTACTTTATATTTCATCGTATCTATCGTTTTTATAAATTCCTTATTTCTTTTTCCTATTTGCAAGGTACTGTAAAATAGAGCGTAAATCCCCGACCATCTCGGGCAGGCTCCGCATTGATGCGACAGCCACGCCGCCCTGCATATTCGTCATGGTCGCGGACAATCTGCTTACATATCAGGTATTCCGTCCCTTGTAAGCGCCCGCCCCTGCCAGAAGTCATCCGCTCCAGGTTCGGATAGAACAAATGGTTCAATTCGTCCTGCGTCTTCTCACGTCGGGTATCTGTAAAGCAGAAGCGGACAAACTTGCCATCCGCACTTGCCTGAAGACGCAATTCTCCACTCGCAGGCACTGACAAAGCCTCGTCTATCAGGTTTTCGAACAGAAAATGCAACTGATGGACATCGCCCACTACCTGCCCTTCCGCCTCGCCCTCTATGGTCAGCGTGACTGACGCCCGACTATCTTTCACTGCCCTACGGAAGTATTTTTCAGCCGACTTTAGAAGTTCTACCACAGGGATGACCATCCGTCGGAAAGTCACCTCTTCCAACTGGCGCGAAGCGCAGGAACTGAGCAACGTAAATACGCCTCGATAGTATTCGACCAATTCCTTGATATCTTTGACGGTCTCTTCTTCGCCAGCTGCATCCAAGGTCTGCGAACGGAGTCTTCCGACCAGCTGTTTTATCCTATTCGGATAGTAGAGTGTCTCGTGCTTGATGGTAGACAGGCAGTTGTCCAGCACCATGTTCTGTACATGTAGCTGACTGTCTTCATAGGAAGCTCTCCGCGCCTCGTCCTCCGCCAGCTCGATATCGCGATATTTGGTAGCCAATTTTACCACTGCATTGAAAAGCACGATGGACAAATAGCGCGCCATCAGTTCCAGCAGCAGCTGGTCGCTTTCCTGCTCCATGCCCTGCCTGCGCTCCAAATGCAGAACGCCGATACAGCGCTTGGCCCCTCCTGCCTCCACCATCAGCGGCAGCATTTGTGTGCTTGAAGAAAACAGTGTTTTCTGCTCCTCAAAGCACTGTTTTATCAGTTGTATCTCTATGCTTTCGTCGCCTCTTGCCCCACGAGGGCTACATGCATAATCCCAATGACGCGCATCTTCATTATAGATCGCAATGCCCAAACGGTCGATGCCGACAAGTTCGTTGACGGCATGAAAAGTTTCATCCACAATCCGCTGGGGAATCAACTCCAAGCCCTCTTCCTCGCTTCCTGCCTCACGAGGAGTCATGCGCGAGGCTTTGAACACCAGGCTGTCTATCTCGAGCACCTGCTCCAGGTTCCAACGATCGACCAACCGCTTGCGGAAGTAGAGGAAATAATACCCCAACGCCAAAACGAAGAAAAGAAAGACCGTCAGCCAAATGCCTACCATGCGGTTGCTGGCCGATCGCTCCAACTGGCGGCAATAGTCTTCCAGCGACTGGTCCTCGCCCAGCAATTTGTAGAGGGCCGTATAGGCATCGTTGTTGTACCGATAGGCATCCCAGCGCTTCAAGGCCATAAAGGCTACTGCCGCCTCGTTGCGAATGTCCAATATCACATGGTAGTCTGTATCGAACCAGGCATTCCACCATTGCAACTCTGCCGCACTGCCCTCGCCCTCCAATGTCATCGGCACATCGACACTCCCATCGCCATATCTGTCGGCATGCTCGTTCAGGCACCACATGGCGGAATCGACATACGCCAACGTCTGTTCGTATTGGCGGTCGATGTTGCTATAGTAGGCCGCATTGGCATAGTCTGACGCCCACAGTAACAGCTCGTCGTAGGCCCCATCCTCGATTTGCGACAGAGAGTCCTGCCCAACGACCGACAATGAATCAACCGCCTGCTTCGTCCCTGCCTGCGTATTTCCTCCCTCGCACGACACCAGCCCTGCTGACAACACTATCACAAGCAACGCCAGTGCTTTTCTCGCCCCTACAGGCAGACGGAAGTAGAAACGGCTTCCCTTGCCCAGCTCGCTCTCGACACCAAACTTGCACACGCTGAAAAGCGCATTCGTTTTCCGATATTTTTCGATGATCCCCTTGCAGTTCATCAATCCGAAACCACTGCCCTTGCTCTCCTTCAGCTCGTCGCAGTCGTCGGCATCGTTCATGCCAATGGCTTTCGGATCGTATATCTTTTCTTCGGTCAGACAGAGGACATCTTCCTTCGACAATCCACGCCCTGTATCCTCTACCGAAATTTCCACATAATCCCCACAACTTTCAGCATATACTTTCACGTGTCCTCCCTGCGGCGTATATTTGCGTGCATTCTCTACCATTGTATTCAGCATAAACAAGGTCAGTGCCCGATCGGCTTTCACACAAGCGTCGGTAGGCACTACCTCGAACGTCTGCCTACGCATTTCGAACACACGTCTGCCTTTACCCAACAACGTAAAAAGGTCGTTGAGTTCGAAGTTCTCCACATGAAGGCTCAGCGCTCCCTGCTTCATCTTGATCCACAGGGCCAGGATGTCATTGTATTCATTGATGGTCGTCACCAGTTCGTCCATATACTGGTACTTCTCCGCTCGGACTTCTGCCTGACTGACAAGACCTTTGCGCGTCAGCTTGTCCGCCTCGTTGGCCAAACGATCTATATAAGGATAAATGCCATTGACAATAGCCAGGCAGGCTTTCTTCTCCAGATTGCGCCGCTTGTTGTCGGCTATGTGCCGCTCGTAGACGTAGCGTTGTTTCTCCAGCCTACGCCGTTCGTCACCCAAGGTGATGGTAGCCATGCCGTTCTCCAATGCCCATTGCACATAGGGGTTCAAGATCTTCCATGCAGCCATCTGATCGCGCCCCATTTGCAGATGCGGAAACGCCAGCCTGCGATCTTCGATACAGAAATCTTTTGTACCAAAAAGTTTCTCTACATCGTCGGCTATGGCACGACAGATGGCATCGGCCACTTCCTCCTCTGCCTGGGCATCGGTAGGGATAGAAGCGGTTATCTTCTGGCCCACATCCAGCAAGAGCTGCAACCGTCGCAGATGTTCCTTGTTGCGTGCTTTCGAACGCCGATTGAAGAACCAGAAGAAGACAAGCACGACTATGATACCTGACACTACCACCAGCGACCACAAGTTCAGCTGGCGCACACCTTTCTCCAAAGCCTCGTAGCGGCTTTCCAATTCTTTGTCCTGACGGGTATCGTCCAAGATGTCCAGATAAATATTGCGGTTATAATCCGAACATTCCTTCCTGCCCAGCCCGGCATAGGACACACTGAGCTGTTCGCGGATGCGTGAGATCCATTCGGGTACAGTCTTCAGCTTATGCTTCATCCAGCCTTGCTCTACAGGGATGGCATCACGACGGTCGAACATTTTCAAGAAATCAAGGCTATCCTCCGCATGACAATAGCGCTGGTGATGCCTGTTCACATAGTCAAGCGCTACCTGCAACGTATCCAACGCCTCCTCGTAGCGTCCATGTTCGTTCAGATAACACCCTATCGACACGTAAGTGCCTGCAAGCTGGTAAATATCACCATACTGAGCAAACTTCTGTAGAGCAAGCTGTCCCAATCGCATGGGAAGAAGCGTATCTACAGGCAGCCCAAACCTCTCCAAGGCATGCCCCCGATGGGTGCGGAAGAGTTCATAGGACTCGGGCGAAGCCATCAGCCCTGCCAGCCCCTGAATGCCTGCCGCTTCAAAATAAAGATAATCTGTATGCGACGCACCCAGCCAGGTGGCATACAATTCATCAAACTCACGCAAACTTCGCTCCTCCATCGTCTGGCCGTCCACAAGTCCTGCCATGCCACGAAGGTAATGATATTGCAGCCATTGGCTGGTGTCTGCCGCTAAAGTAGTCACTTCGGGCACACGCCTGATACATTCCAACGCTTCGGAACGTTGCTGCAGATAATAGTAATAGACAGCCGACACCAGGTAGAACTCAGCACGGGCATATTCCAGCCGCTTGCGCCCACGCCCTTCGGCAAAGAGCGCATCGTCCTCGGCAATGCGGTTCAGGCGACGCAGGGCACTGATGCGATAGTCATAAAACTCCTTGTTCATGGCCGTACGCTGATAGACCCTCATCAAGCCGATATCGGCCACCAGCAGCTCCAACTCGTTCTGCGTCTGGTCGCGGACGGACAAATACAACTCTTCTGCCTTCTCGTAATCCATCTGCATGAAGGCATGAAAAGCCAGATTGTTGCAAGCTTCGGCTTTGCCCGACCGATAGAAGCGAACACTTTGCGACGCCTGCTCTGCCGCCTCGTACAGCGAATCGAGGTTCTTGTAACGAAAACTGTATGCAGCCTGGTTCAGCGAGTCTACCCAATGTACTTCTGCACGCGGAGCCATGCCTGTACACGAAGCCATTACCCCACACATCACTAGCAAACAGCTCCACACCGATAGTTTCCTATGTCGTCCGAACATTCTTTTCTGCATAGAAACAAAGCTACGAATAAAATCCATAATAACCTTGCAGGAAAGCAAAGAAAAAACGTTTATTATCATTACACAAAGTCTGGCAAAGGAATAGCCATCCTTCGAGACAATCGGAAGGAAAAAAGGGCACATTACATTTTTGTAACAGAAGTCTTGGGGAAATCGGCAAGAAATACCTACCTTTGCAGAAGTTTAACAAAATAGGTAACTTCTATTATAATACAATGAGCGAAAAAGCACCTTTTTTGGTATTCTCAGGAACAAACTCGAGATACCTTGCAGAGAAAATCTGCGCAAGCCTGAATTGCCCGCTGGGACAAATGAACATCACCCACTTTGCCGATGGTGAGTTCGCCGTTTCTTACGAGGAATCCATCCGCGGAGCAAATGTTTTTCTGGTTCAGTCCACTTTCCCCAACTCGGACAACCTGATGGAACTGTTGCTGATGATTGACGCTGCCAAGCGCGCATCTGCCAAGACCATCAATGCCGTTGTGCCTTACTTCGGCTGGGCCCGTCAGGACAGAAAAGACAAGCCACGTGTTTCCATCGGCGCCAAGCTGGTGGCCGACCTGCTCTCTGTAGCCGGTATCGACCGTCTGATCACGATGGACCTGCATGCTGACCAGATCCAAGGTTTCTTCGACATTCCTGTAGACCACCTGTATGCATCGGCCGTATTCTTGCCCTACATCCAGTCGCTCAAGCTGGAAGACTTGGTTATTGCTACGCCCGACGTAGGAGGTTCGAAGCGTGCCAGCACGTTCTCCAAATACCTGGGTGTACCCCTGGTACTTTGCAACAAGTCGCGTGAGAAAGCCAACGAGGTTGCTTCCATGCAGATCATCGGTGACGTAAAAGACAAGAACGTTGTCCTGGTAGACGACATCGTGGACACGGCAGGCACCATCACCAAAGCAGCCGACATCATGCTGGCCGCAGGCGCCAAGTCCGTACGTGCCATTGCCAGCCATTGCGTAATGTCCGATCCTGCTTCGTTCCGCGTACAAGAGTCAGGTCTGACAGAGATGGTATTTACCGACAGTATCCCCTACTCCAAGAAATGTGCGAAAGTAAAACAGCTCAGCATCGCCGACATGTTTGCCGAAACCATCAGACGAGTAGTGAACAACGAATCTATCAGCTCACAATATCTGATCTAAACTGATACGAACAGTCAACAATAATAAAGGGCTGCATCCTTCTTCTATCGTATGGATGCAGCCCTTTCTATTTTGTCTTATCGTTAAGGATCAGTTGTTGGGAGCAATACGTCCCATCTTGTAGGTTATCTGGCGGATCAACTTACCATTCTTGTCTTTCTCTACAAAGAGGCCGTCTTTCTTGCCTTGCTTGAAGACGCCTTCAGCCGTATTTCCATCTTTGTCCGTCTGAATGCCTTTTCCTTCCTCCAATCCGTTGACAAATCCGCCTTCGTAGCGTGTTCCGTCCGCCATCTTCAGCTTCCCTTGCCCATCGAACTGATTGTGTTTCCATTCGCCCTCGTAAGAGTCGCCGTTGTTCCACTTGTAGACGCCATAGCCGTTTCGTTCGTTGTCAGCCCAATCGCCGTCGTAGACAGCACCATTGGCCCACGTGAATGTCCCCTTGCCATGCTGACGGCCGTTCATGAAACCACCCACGTACTTGTCGCCATTGGCATGGATGTAGATGCCTTCACCTGTACGCTCGCCCTGCACGTAGGAACCTTCGTAGCGGTCGCCCGTGTGGAAGGTATAGATACCCTTTCCGTGCTGCATGTCTTCCTTCCATTCGCCCGTATATTTATCGCCGTTGGCATATTCGAAGGTACCTTCACCACTACGGAAATCGTCCTTCCATTGGCCTTCGTAACGGCTACCGTCGTTCCATACGAGGGTTCCCGTTCCGTTCTTCTTGTCGTTCTTCCATGAACCTGTGTACTTCGAACCGTTTTTCCACGTGTAGGAGCCTTGTCCTTCGCGCTTGTCGTTCTGCCAGTTTCCTTCGTAGACGTCGCCGTTGTAGTAGTACATGGTGCCCTCGCCGCTTTGGAAGTCCTGATACCACATGCCTTCATAGCGGTTGTTGTTCAGGAAATAGTAGATACCCTTTCCATGCTGCTGGTCCTGATACCATTGTCCTTCGTAGCGTTCGCCGTCAGAGAAGGTATAGACGCCATATCCCTGACGCTTACCTTTCTCGTACTCGCCCTCGTAGGTATCGCCCGACTTGAATACGGTTTTTCCTTTTCCACTCGGCTTGCGGCCTTTCATCTCGCCATTGTAGACAGAGCCGTCCTTGAAGGTATAGGTACCGATCTTTACTTCCGAAGAAAGCGATCCTTTCAACTTGCTGAAGAAGCCTCCTCCGCTCTGCGCCACAGCCCCTTGGGAGAGACAGGCGCATACAAGTGCTATATATAGACAGTTTATTTTCATGCTGACAATCTCTTTACTTTTATACAACTCAACTCACAAAGGTACAATTTATCCCCGACAGCGGAAAATGCCCTCTTGCTTTTTAGGACATTTTTTTACCCGATACCACTTCTTTTAAATTCTCTTTGCAAAAATATTTTTGTGCCAGATGGAGCAGTTCCTCAGCCGTCACCTGGCTGATGGCTTCCTGCACTTCTCCAAAGTAAGTAGCCGGCAGACGGGAGGTCTGAAGATAAATCCAGGCATCGGACAGGGAGAAAGCCGACTCGTAGTTGCGGCACAACTCGCCCAGCATGTAGTTCTTCACCATGGAGAGTTCTTCGTCGCCCACAGGCTCATGGCAGAGGCGGTCCATCTCGCGATATACTTCGTCGATGAGGGGCTCCACATACTCGTTGGCCGTCTCGGAAGAGATGAACAGCACGCTGCTGCCCGGACAGGAGACAAGTCCTGCGGAAATGCCGTAGGTGTAACCTTTCTCCTCGCGGATGTTCGACATCAGGCGGCTGCCGAAGTATCCTCCAAAGACAGTGACCAACACACGCAGTTTCTGATAGTCGGAATGGTGGCAGGGAATGGTCAGCATGCCCATCCTGACGGCGCTCTGCATGGCATCGGGGCGCTCGACGAACACACGGCGGACGTCTGCGGGAGTAGGTTCAAAATGCACGCGCTCAGTCTGACGGACAGAAGCGCCGAAATGCCCCGTCCCAAAGCAGGTTTCCAACCGCCGCAAGCAGTCGTCCGTCACCTTGCCGGCCACGTATATCGAACAGTTGGCCGCATGGTAGTGGCGGTTGTAGAACTCACGCAACACGTCAGACGTGATGCGGCGATAGTCGGCTTCGCCCACCATCCGACCGCTGGGATGTCCTGCACCATAGAGGTTTTCCATCAGCCCGCGATGCGCCAGGAAGTCCACCTTCTGCATATTCACCTTGAACTGCTGGACGTTGTTCTCCACCACCGTGGCCAGCTCGTCGTCGGGGAAAAGCGGCTCCTTGACCAGGCTCTCCAGCACGTCGAGCGTCTGGGGCAGGTATTTGTTGAGCGAATAGAGGGTGACAAAGGCATGCTCCGATGCGCTCGAGAGATCGAGCCACGCGCCATAGTAATCCAGCCGTTCGGCTATCTGGGCGGCAGTATAGCGGCGTGTGCCTTCGCGCAGCATGCGGTTGGTGAACAGTGCCTGCAAGGGTTGGCTCTGATACCAACGGCCGCCTGCCATCAGGATGTCGATGCGCACCACCTCGTTATCGCCTGCGTTGAGCACATTGAGGGCGACGCCATTGGGCAGTGTTATTCGTTCGGGCGCCTGCACCTTCAGGTGTTCAGGCTTTTTTATTTCGGGTTGGAGAGTTCTGTCTATCATTTCTTGAATTGAAAATTGAGAATTGAAAATGGAAAATCATCCATAACCAATTATCCACTATCCATTATTCATAAGTTCTTTCAGTCCCTGGCGAACGTAGCCGCGCTCCATATCGGCAGGCTTCAGCACACGGCCGTCGCACGACAGGAGGTCGATGTCCAGCCGCACAATCTCGCGCGGCTTGTCTTCGGGCACACGGCCTGCCTCGCGCTCGATGGCTTTCAGGCAGGCACGCACCTCGTCGGCGCAGAGGTCGGAATGGAAGCAAGCCACCTGGTTGGAGAACCGGCAGGAACGATGCAGGTACAAGGGAGCGGTCTCTTCTTCGCAGGAGAAGCGGATGTCGGCAAAGAGTTCCGACAAGCGCCTGCGCGCCAGAAGCATGTTCTGACGGCGGCCTTCGTTGCTACCGATGCTCACCAGGTACTCCATCGCGGCACGTCAGTTGAACAGGTCGTCCAGCCCCATGTCGGGCGTCGGTTCGTTCACCTCCTCGTACACCTCGCCGTTGTCCTTGCAGGGATCGTAGTTCTCAGGCAGTTGGAAGGTCTCGGTCTCGTCGTAACCCAACGTCTTGTCGGCATAGACCTTGTTCATGTATTTCGTCCAGATGGGCAGGGCCATGGAGGCTCCCTGTCCGTGGAGCATGGTGTCGAAATGGATGTCGCGGTCCTCGCCGCCTACCCAGCAGCCCGATACGAGCGAGGGAGTGAAGCCCATGAACCAGCCGTCGGCGTTGTAGTTGGTGGTACCCGTCTTGCCGCCCATGTCGGCCTTGACACCCAGACGGCGCACACGGCCGCCGGTACCTTCGTTGATGACGGCACGCAGCATGACGAGCATCTTGTAGGCGCTGGAGGTGCTGATGACTTCGTTCATCTCGGGCGAGAAGGTGGCCAACACGTTGCCCTCGTTGTCCTCGATGCGGGTGACGAGCAGCGGAGCCACGCGGATGCCGCGGTTGGGGAAGGCGGTGTAGGCGCTCACCATCTCGGCGACGGATATCTCACAGGGGCCGAGGCAGAGCGACACGCTGGGCACGATTTCGCGGTTGCGCACGCCGAAGGTCTGCACCAGGCGCTTCAGTTCGTAGGGATTGAGCTTGCTCATGAGGTAGGCCGTAATCCAGTTGTCGGAGTTGGCCAAGCCCCACTTCAGGGTCACCATCTCGCCGATGCGCTTGTTGTTGGCGTTGCGGGGCGTCCAGGGGATGCCGTTCTCGTCGATCAGGGTGTAGGACACGTGGCGTGCCTCGTCGCAGGGCGAAAAGCCGTTCTCCATGGCCAGGGCGTAGACGTAGGGCTTCATGGTCGAACCGATCTGACGGCGGCCCACCATGGCCATGTCGTACTGGAAGTAGTGGTAGTTGGGACCGCCCACATAGGCCAGCACGTGTCCGTTGCGGGGGTTCATCGACATGAAGCCGGCACGCAGGAAGTGCTTGTAGTAGCGGATAGAGTCGAGCGGCGTCAGCACAGTATCCACCTCACCTGCCCAGCTGAAGACCGACATCTCCTGCGGGGTGTTGAAGGCCTTCATGATTTCCTTCTCCGAAGCTCCGCTCTTCTTCATCAGGCGGTAGCGGTCGGTCTGGCGAATGTTGCGCAGCAGGATTTCGTCGACCTGCTCCTGCGTCAGGCGGAAGCTGTAGGGAGCCTTCTTGCGGCCCTTCTTCTCCTTGAAGAAGTAGCCTTGCAGCTCTTTCAGATGCTCGGTCACGGCCTCTTCGGCATACTTCTGCATGCGCGAGTCGATGGTAGTGTATATCTTCAGTCCGTCGGTATAGAGGTTGTACTTCTTGCCGTCCTTCTTGGTGTTCTTCTCGCACCAGCCGTAGAGGGGGTTGTTCTCCCAGTCGAGCGAGTCTTCGTAGTACTTCTGCATCTGCCAGCCGCGATATTCGGACTTGACGGGCTTCTTGGCCGTCAGCACCGTACGCAGGTATTCGCGGAAGTAGGGCGCAGGTCCTTCCTTGTGGTCCACGCGGTTGTACTTCAGCTTCAGGGGCAGTGCCTGCAGGGAGTCGCGCTGAGCCTCGGTCAGGTAGCCCGCCTTGCGCATCTGGTCGAGCACCACGTTGCGGCGTCCGCGGGTACGCTCAGCGCGGCGCACGGGGTTGAAGAGCGAGGGGTTCTTGCACATGCCCACCAGCGTGGCGGCTTCTTCGATCTTGAGGTCCTTGGGGTCGCATCCGAAGTAAGTGTAGGCAGCAGTCTTCACGCCCACGGCATTGTTCAGGAAGTCGAACTTGTTGAGGTACATCGTCAGGATCTCTTCCTTCGTGTAGTAGCGTTCCAGTTTGACGGCGATGACCCACTCGATGGGTTTCTGGAAGAGACGCTCCAGCGTGTTCTCCGCGCTGGGCGAATAGAGCTGCTTGGACAGCTGTTGGGTGATGGTACTGCCACCGCCGGCATTCTTCTGGAAGAGGAGGCCGCGCTTCACCACGGCACGGAACAGGGCCTTGACGTCGATGCCCGAATGCTCGGCAAAGCGCACGTCTTCCGTGGCGATGAGGGCGTTGATGATGTGGGGCGACAGGTCCTGATAGCCCACGTAGACGCGGTTTTCCTTGCTGTACGAATAGGTGCCCAGCGTCTTTCCGTCGGCCGAAAAGACCTGTGTGGCAAACTTGTAGTTAGGGTTCTCCAGGTCTTCGACGGGCGGCATGTAGCCTATCCAGCCTTTCGAGATGGAGGTGAACACCAGCACGCATGACAGCAGCATGACGGCCAGCAGTATCCAGAGGGTTATGATGACTTTCTTTATCATGTTCAGCGTTTCGTTTTTACTTTGATTTAATAACGTGCAAAGATACAACTTCCGGCGCAATTACACAAGAGGAAGCTTCACTTTTCGGCGGCTTTTCAAGGCCGGAAACGCACGTCTGTCCGGCAGTCCTTCCGATAAACACTTTTTAACTTACACAATTACAAATTACAATTACAGTTAGACGAAAGTGAGTTTCCGCATCCATCAGATTAAATAGTATATTATAAATTT
>ULVG01044349.1_pt1 | contig 17224 bp, 14 predicted proteins | sample 1959221 | NCBI WGS metagenome assembly ULVG01 (sample SAMEA4835780, study PRJEB28245) | human gut metagenome | biome: gut microbiome; material: fecal sample | place: Denmark | collected 2008
TAGTTCTATTTAAAGTCCAGTGAGAGGGGTGCAGTACAAAAGACGATAGTTTTTTGATCGAAGAATTTATATCAAATTATCAATAATTAGTGGTGGTTTATTAGGTCTAATTAACATAATTTACTGACTGATTTTTACAATCTATAATAAAAAACAGGCATCATCGATGCCTGTTTTATAGTTTCACAAAGTGATCAGACTATTTTTGAATTCTTATATAGTTCAGGATGTTTCTTTGCTTTTTTTGATCGAAGAACAATCCAAACAATACCACCGATTTCTAATACTATGATAAGAACATCAGCAATAATTAACCAAGATTCCCAAGGAGACATGTCATAGCTAAAGAATGAACCGGGAGCAACCTTTTGCATAGCATTGGAGTTTGCTACAGTGTATCCGATATTATGAATAGCGTTTCTCATAGCATTTCTTGAGCTTGGAGAAGTGTAATCTTCAAGAGTCCATAAGCTTGAAACATTCATACACAAATAAGCATCGCATCCGCTTCTTATAGCTAAGTCACGAATGTTATTCTTACCCCATACCCAGTAGTCTGAGATGACCATTCCTTGGAATCCCCATTCTTTTCTCAAAACATTTGTTAAAAGATTGTAGTTGACATGACCCATGGTTGTTCCAATACAGTTTTGAGCAGGCATTACACCAGTAGTGGCGCGGATGACTTTTGTTTTAGTGTTTCCATTGTTATCTGCTGTATATTTGATGGTTGTCTTAGCTTCTTTGATAGCAATTTCGAATGGCTTCATATAGATTTCTCTCATCGTTTGCTCATCAGCCCAGAAATTACTTAATTGGTCTCTACCTGTATCTGTATCATTCAAAGCAAAGTGCTTTACATAACAAGTCATACCAGAATCACCAGCACCGGAGATGACTTCACTTGCTAGTTTTCCGCTCAACACAGGATCTTCCGAATAGTATTCGAATACACGTCCATTGAATTGAGAACGATGTAAGTTGATTGCAGGACAGTACCATCCGTTGATTCCGTTTTGAATTGACTCTTGACCAAATGCATTTCCAATCTCGTGTAATAGTTTCTTATTCCAAGTAGCTGCCATTAAAGGCGCAAATCCGAAAGAAGAAGACTTGGACATATCGTACCCATTATCTGCGCCTTGAACCTTTAATCCATTGGCGCCATCTTCTTGTACAGTCTTAGGTAATCCGATAGAAGTGATTTGACCTAGTGTATAAGCAGCACCTGAGAATGATAAGAGAATTCCTTCTTTGTCTTTGTCCCAATCGATTTGATCTAGTAGCAAGTCCCAGTTTGAATCATAGTATGATTTTCCTCTCATATCTGCTAAGGTGAGACCATTGTTTTGCTTACTTGTAGGCTCTTTTTCTGAATACCAAATGCTAGTGGAGGCGTTACCTAACTTAGGATCGTTTTCAACATCAAAGTTAATTTCATAGTTCAAGTATTGCTTGAAGTTATCATTCAACGTCTTTTGACCTGAAGCAGGCATAGAGGGTTGAGTTTGTGACCAATTTGAGCGAGAGAGGATTGTTGAGTTCTCATTCATGTATTGGCTGCTGATTTCGAATTGATTTGTAGCAGCAACATATTTAGCAGAAGTATCTTTTTCTGCTTCAGCAGGGAAGTTCTCAGGTGTTCCATCATCTTTCAAAGCTGATTGAGCTTCTCTATCTGTTCTACGAATGTGATTGTCGTCACTTCCATCATAGAAGATTGTGTCTTTGATATCGAATGTTCTTTCTTCTATGGTTTCATGTGAGTTTTTCTTTAATGCTACTATATAGGTTCCACCTTTTAAGATATAGCAACCACTAGTTCCATCAGGGTTCTTATGTCCATAGAAGTAATTGGTAATATCGTCTTTGGTAAATGTTAATTCGACTGTTTGAGTTTCGCCAGGATTTAATATTTCAGTCTTGTCGAAAGCAATTAAGTTTGTCGACGGTTTTTCTATCTTGTTTTGCTTATCGAAATCGGTGTATTCACCGGAATAATACAATTCAACTACATCTTTTCCGGCTCTTGTTCCAGTGTTTTTAACCTCGACTGATACATTGATATCATAGTCTTGTACATCGAAGCTTGTTATTTTTTGAGTGAATGTTGTGTAAGATAATCCATATCCGAAAGGATATATGACACTGCCTTCTTCTACCACCTTGCCTTGATCATCTAATGTTCCGTATTTGAATGAAGGATCTACACTTGCTGCTGTTTCATAGTAACGATAACCCATGTAGACACCTTCTTGATATTCGGTGAACATTCTGTCGTATGAATCACCTAAGTCTCCACCTACAAATCCAGGTTTAGCCGCTTTCTCGTTGCTATAAGTTTTTACTCCAATTTGACAGTAAGAGGGATCTTTTGTCAGGTCTCTTACATATGTGTCTGGAGTTTTTCACTAGGGTTGACGTCTCCATCTAATAAGTCAGATAGAGTATTGAATCCTTTTTCACCGGGGTGACCGATATAAAGGATGGCGTCAGCTTCATATTCACCACTCATCAAAGGTCCTAATTCCATTGTTGCACTAGTAACCAATACAACAACTACTTTTCCACATTTTTGTTTAGCTGTTTTAATAGCTTCTTTCTCATATGAGTTCAAAGCTAAATAGTGAGGTGTACCATCGGCGTATCCATCATATTTTTGCTCCTGACCTTCTTGACCACTTCTAGTGATGAAGACCATTCCAGTTGTATTTCCTACACCTGAAATTGAAGAGTAAATATTAGGATTGTATTCATACATCTTACAATCACCACCTAAGACGGTATCAGCTTTTCCTGCTTCTTTAGTTCCAGGAGCTTCTATGATTGTTTCATAGTCATTGGCTTTCATGACATCGACAGCAGTATTGTTGATTTTGAACGCGGATAATCCTTGCTCTGGCGTGACAGGATCTACGACCCATTTTGCAGATCCACCACTCGAAAGCTGACCATAAATAGGAGATAGATAAGCTCTTCCGAATGGAGTGACAGTGCTTCCTTTAGCTAATGGTAAAACACCATTATTCTTTAAAAGGATAGATCCTTCGTTAGAAACTTTCTTACTTACTTCATAAGCTTTAGTCTTACTTTCTTCGTTGTTTTTAGAATCCTCTTTGTAGTACTCAGTATCCCAGTCTTCGACGCCTTCTTTTTGAATGACGTGACCTTGTCCTTTTCCTAAATATGTGTCTAGAGTAGAAGACATCATATTTGCTGCTACAGTAGCAACAACAGCTAATACACCTACAATCGACATAACAGGAATCAAGATTCCTCTAAATCTTCGATTGCTCATCTTTAGCTTTTCTTTCTTTTTCATGATTTCCTCCTTTGAAAAGATTAGCTTAAAGCTAACTTATGTATGCGTTTTCAGCAGTAATTATTGCCTTCTTGGTAGTTTTATTCGCCTTGTTGGTTATTTTTGAAAAAGACAAAATCCAATGAGAAAATGTTATTTTCCAAAGAAAAAGCCATTTGTCCATTGTATTTTATTGCTAAGTATTTCATTGATTTCATACCATATCCATGGTCAGGTTTATCTTCTTTAGATGTGGTCAATAAAAGACCATCATCTTTATTTATTTCTATTTGATGGCTGCAGTAGTTTTCGAAATGAATTGAGACGATGTTATCTTTTTTTGATGTCTTTATTTTGATGAGGCGTTTATCTATATCTTCTTCTTTTAAAGACTGAATAGCGTTTGATAGAGCATTGTCGAATATGGAATATAAATCCGTTTCTTTTATAAACGATAAGCATTTACCATCTATAAGAGGAATCAATTCTATTTGATTGCTTTGAAATTCAGTTGATTTTTGAAATAGAAGAATATCCAGTGCTTCTATTCCAGTCTTTATACTGGAATCATATAAATCTACTGCCTTTTCTAATTCGTTCAATGCTTTTGTATCAGATAAGCCTGATTCTTTTATATTATTTATTTGATGTTTTAAGTCATGACATTTTATATTTATCAAATCAAAATTTTTCTTGTTTGTTTCAAATCTAGCTTGGTCTTGTCTCCATAATTCACTTACTTTATCCAAGTCATCTTCTAGGGTTTTATTTCTTAAAATGAACAATTGGAAGAATACTATTAGTACATAACTAGTTAGACTATACACGAATAATATATTTTGAATAACTTCGCTTACTTCCGTATCAGAATAGACGACATATGAATTTAAGAAAATATCGACTATGATCAATATAGCTCCTAGAGCTAATAAAGATTTGTTTCTTAAAACTAATTTTTCTCTTATTCTTATTTGATAATAGATAATAGCCCAGACAAACCAATAAAAAAGTGAATAAACACATAAATATACAAACACAGTCAAAAACGATAAATCATTGAATTTAATATCGCCTAAATATGGACTAACAGATCCAATATGAGCCATTCTAACTATGAACATGTATATTTCATAGCAAACATGCTGAGTTGCATAGGCAAACAAGCAACAAAATATAATAGATATCAAGCTTTCGTCGTAAATGAACCATAAGAAGAATATAGTGTATAAGAAATACACTAAGAAAATTAATGATGAAATTGTAGGATCATCTATGATGGGACTTACAAATACGATTAAGAAAGACAAGACGACTCCTGATATTAATTTAATGACATAATGATTCCTTTTCTTTAAAGTATATGTAGCTAAAAATTCAGATGATAGTAACTCTAACATGAATAAGAATCGATAATAAAAGATATTTGAAGAGAAATTGAAGAACATCAGCTTAAGGCTCCGATGAATTTAGTTAAATTTTCGATAAATTCTTTCTTTTTGTTTCTTGATATTTTTAGAGACTCATTGGGAAGCAAGACATCATCTCCTTGAATCCCTTTAACATAGTTTAGATTCACTAGATATGCTATGTTACATCTAGCAAATAAAGAAGATGGTATCTCCTCTTCTATTTTATTTAGACTGTTCCAAGTCTCTATTATTTCATTTTGAGTGTGAATGAATAATTTATGATGCTTCACTTCTATATAAACTATATCTGATATGTTTATAATCCTTAGTCCATCGTTGTTTTTTAATGTTATTTTCTTATCTATTCTTTTGGATTTAATTCTTAATATTTTATCTATTGTTGATGATAAGCCATAATAAGTAATAGGTTTGATAATAAAGTCCACTGCATCGACTTGATAGCCTTGACTTGCAAATTGTCTCATATTGGTAACAAATACTATAAAAATATTATTGTCTCTTTTCCTTAATTCTATAGATGCATCTAATCCATTTATTCCAGGCATTTCTATATCCATAAGAACTACATCATAGCCCCCCTTGTATGGATATATGAATTTATTAGCATTTTCAAAGTAATCACAATTTATAGTTATTTTCTTTTCTTCTTGATATTTCTTAATGAAAGATAAAAGCTTGTTTTTCTCTTCTTCTTCATCTTCAACAATAGCAATGTTTAGCATAGATATCTCCAAATTTATCCTCGGATATAATAACAAATTATTAGTTTTTATGAAATAGCTTACATAGCTTAGTGGCATGTTATTTATAGACGAATGAATTTGGATTAATTAGAACTTTCCCAATGCAATAGACTATAGAGCCTGTTTTCTCGGTCTTCCGCGCTTTCTCTTGGACTGAGGCTCCTCACCCTGAAGAAGCCCGAGCTTCCTCAGCCTTTCCTCTTCGGTGGGGTTGATTCTGACCAGCTTCCATTCGTCGCCCATCTTAACCTTCTTCGCTCTCTTGAGCGTCTTCATCACCTTCGAATAGGTTTGCGTCTCCAGCAGGCCTTTTTCTTTGAACCTGTTCAGCAGCCGGTAGGTAAGCGTCTCGCTGATGAAGTCGACGAACTCGCTTCCGTAGACGGAGTAGTCGGAATGTTTCCTTGTGTCGTCGAACTCCAAAGCATGCTTGTAGAACCTCATGACGAGCCCGATCTCCCATCCAGAGGAATAGCACTGCCACGCCTGGGATGGAGTCAGGTCCGTGTCGCTGACGAAGACGATCGTCTCGAAGCTCCTGATTTTCTTTTCGTAGTTCCCGGAATCGTAGTCTCTGTTCTTTCTCCTGTTCCTAAGATAGTCGCTCTCCTCCTTCATGGCTTTGACGGAATCGCGGAAGGAATAGAGGAACCTGCCGTCGGAAAGTGGATGCTTCTTATACTGGATGTTCCTCCTTCCGTCCGCGAGAACGCCTTCGAAAGAAAGCATGGCATGGTCTCTGATCATGAGGGAGCTTCTCTTCAGCGGGGAAAGGTAGTGGAGGTTGCCGTTTTTCTTCAGTCGGTCCTCGATGGCGGATACCGGGAAGCCCTTGTCCGCCACGATGATTCCGCCGGAAATCCCGCATCTGTTGATGAAATCGGAGTATGCCGTGGCATCCAGCATGTCGCCGGGATAGCAGAGCGAGCAGACCAGCTCGCCCTTCTTCAGGTCGAAGGCATAGAGTACGGAGATGTCGTTCCTGTTCCTCAGCCTGGACTTGTATGAGTAGTCCGAAAGGGTGTTGATTGTGGAGTCGTTGCTTTTCAGCGTCCCGTCGATCAGAAGATGGTGGTCTATTCCCACTTTCTCCGCGCGCTTCCTCATGAACGCATAGATCATGGAAAGCTGCTTTCCAATGTCGGAAAGGAACTTGGAAGCGGTGTTCCTGGACAGCGGTATGCCGGGATGGAATTCGGAGAGGAAGGAATCCTGATATTTCTCCTGCAGCTCGCAGTCCTTCACGTCGGGGTTGCATACCCTGAGCACCGCCATCGCATAGAGCTTCATGGCATCGTCGTGGGAATACACCTCCTCGATCTCGGCGAGAGTTCCTCGCATAGTTGTGCATCCGCCCAGTCAAGGAGCGTGGGCGCCAACGAAGAGGCGTCCTTCTTTGCGATGGGAACATACTTTCCGCCGATGATGTGGTCGACGGTAGGACCGTTTACGAGCACGTTCCTGCCGTTAACGTAACGGCATCCGACCCTCTTCTTGACTCCGTAGTTCCCTGCGGATGTGACATAGACCACAGTCTTCGTAGGCCTTTCTACGGCCAGAATCTCCTTCGGAACGGGCATGTTCGGTTCTTCCTTTTATATAGCCTATATATCAAGAAAATTCAGTGCATTTTCGGAGGCGGAACCTGACAAAAAAGCAGCTTTTCTGCCGTATTCCGTTCCTTTTCGGACGCCAAAAAGGGAATCGGAAGGCCCGATTCCCCAAAAACACAATGATGCCGCCATAGCTTCTATAGTCTATCAGGCTGGGAAAGTTCTAATCAATTATTTCTCCATCAAGAATAAAGCTAAATTATAGTCTTTAACAACATAGCAATCATATGATTTTGCTGAATCATATTCGACAAAGTTGAAATTAGAATCTACTATCATCCCATTTGATTTATTTCTATGATCTATGCAGCTGTAATACTCTTTTCCATTAGAGTCTTTGAATATTTTGTAGTTTGAAGCAGTGTTAGGGAAATCTTCTTGCATCATCTGTCCGGAAACTTTTTCAATTTTATTAGTAGTCATATTATTTAAACGATTGTTTTTCCAAACATCTGTCACGACAGTGTTTAGGAATGAATCGTTGCCTTTATTTGTGTCCCACCAAAAGAAAATTGAGTCATTATTAAAAAATTTATCAATAGGTAAAATTCTTTCATACCCTTTTATTGAGACAGCCAGTGGCTCATCAGTTTCATCATAAAAATTAGTTTCGATTTGATTAGTTTCTTTGTTTCTTTTTAATTCATGTCTCTTATTAAATTGATCTAGAACATATATATCAGAACCTTCTACCATAAATTTTCCACTAGCGTATCCACGATTGTAATTGTAATGTATATCAATTATTTCGATTGGAATTTTTACTGTTGAATCACTATTTTTGCAACTGAATAATGCCATAGGAATTAAACATAAAAGAAGTATTTTTTTGTTGGTTTCATATTAGTTATAGCTCCTTATTATATTAATCAAATAATTGTTGATTTTGACGGCATAGGCGTGGGAATCTATTGTATTTTTCTCGATTATAATTCCCGCTACTCCTTGTACATCTTTGAAGGTGTTTCCGTCTTCGTAATAAAAGAATAATGGACCACCACTCATTCCCTCAGCTGCATAATTACATAAGTTATATAAATCATTTTCTTTTGAGAAAGTATCAGGTTCACGTATTTCGCAAGCTGGTGAATAAGAAAGGTTCATATACTTTTCAGTTCCTTTTAAATCATCTCCTGGGTACCCACAGCCATAGTCAAATTAATAATATCAACCATAAACACATTCCTCCTTTTACTTTTGAATCTTCATTATAGTGACTTTAATTAATAATGTAAATGAATGTAAATGTATTCTTTACTATTTTTGAAAGTAGTTAATTGTATATATTTTAATTGAATGAGTAAATAAAAACTCGTCCTAACATAAGTTAAGACGAGCTTTTTGCTATTGAGCTTTGTATTGTTCTGTGTTGCTTATAACTTTATCTTTCTTGAATGTTCTTCTTAAAGCCATAAACATCCAGAATGCAATCAATAATCCACTCAATACATCGATTGAAATCAACACAGGTATCCACCATAGTTGGTTAGAAAATCAGTAGAAGATTGGAATATATCCATATTAATATCTATATTCTTTTCTTTAGCATATTTATTTACATAGTTTGATAGAATGGAAGACATCTCTTTCTCATCATCTATTATTGCAATTTTTATCATTTTTATAATCCTTGGTATAAGTTTTAATAATATGATTTGTGTATGTGCTTTAAAACACATGGCTTTAAGTATAAACTAAAAAATGTCAATTGCAATGTTTAAAAATTAGGGTTATTTAAGAGAGATTTAACACTTATATATATTCATTTAACATACAATATAAAAAGTTAAATTATTGGATTTGCTAGCTTTATTCACTAGATTTTTCTTTCAAAGTCACATTTAAAATAAAAATGTTGTCTTCGATGTATAGATATGGAACCATTACATTTGTTGGCAATCATATTTATGGATTTAAGGCCATAGCTATGATTTATCTTGTCTGGTTTTTAGTTATTAATTTTTCATCTACAATCTTAGGAGCTATCTTAAAGTTGTTTTCTTCATGCTCGGTCAAGTAGAGGCTTTCTCTACAACCGTAAATAAGCCTGTATAAACTGTTTAATTAAGATTTAGTAAATGCAGAAAATAAAAAGACTTGGAAATTATAAAATCCAAGCCTTTTTATTTTTGATATCGGATTAAGCTACTTTAGTAAAAGCATGATCAGAGTATGTTCTAAAGTAGAAGGATTCAAAATCCACTTGTGACTTTGGAGTTAAAGTATTCTTGGTTGAATCATAAACAAAGACCACAGTGTGACCATTTAAAGTTACGGTGATTTCCTTGGAGGTTTCATCATAAGCATATTCCACATTTTTGTTATTTAAATATTCACCACCTTCAACATTTGAAGCTGAAGCTCCATCACCGGCTGAGAATGATAAAGTTTTTTCTGAAGAAGAGAACTTTATATAAGCGTCATAAGTCTCTGAACCATATTCCTCGTCGTATTCATCGACATAGTCAATTTTGCCTTGGAATGTTTGACCTGCAAAAGCTGGAAGGGCTAATACTTCAGTGTTTGTAATTGTGTATGTGCTATTTGCTAACGAAATTGTGTATGTCGTATTGCCTTCTTTGACGGTGATTACATCTTTGGAAGTCACTTCATAAGTTATAGCTACATTGTTTAAAGTTCCAGTACCATCTTTTGATAAAATTAGTTCGCCATGATTATTTTCAGTGTCTGTATCAATATAAGTTCCAGATACATCTATAGCTATTTCTAATGCACCATTGTTATTTTTCATACTGATTTCATGGTTGTCTTCAGTGACAAATATAAACGATATTCCCTTAGTATCGATGGTTGTGTTGTTCTTGATACTTCCAAATACATAATTGCTTCCATCGAAGTATACAGCTTTTTTAACAAGAGAACTTGAGCTAGTATTAGCGTCGTATATATCAGCAACAAACTTTTCACCTGTCTTTAGAGTTCCGTTAGTTAGACCGACTATTTCCATACCTACGCTGTAGGAACTATATTCTGTTATATCCTTTGATAATAAGTATGTGTTACTACCATCTCTTACCAATGCTAAGTCCTTATTATCTGATAGCAAAACTTTATATGAATTAAAAGTAAATGTTTGATCATCGTTGAATGTAATTGCTGAGTTATTTCCAGATTCCCATTTTCCTTTAAAATCAGGAGTTAATTCCATCTTATAGTAAGAATGCGAGGAAGAAACTTTTCCACCGATATATAAACCAGCAGAGAATTTTAATTCTTGATATGTGTTAGTGGCTGTATCGACTTTCAAAGTATGCTTCTTTCCGTCAATAATTATTGTTAAAGATTCTCCATCCATTGAATAAGTTGTATCTATAGTATTGCCGTCTTTTGTCACGGTTGCATTGCAAATTCCATCGGTAGTAATTGTTCCTAAAGATCCAGTTAGGGTCAAAGGATTTGTTGTTGAATAATCCGTTAATAGACCATTTCTATTAATAAAGTATTTATCTTCACCATTTATTGTAGCTTTAAAGATTGCACCTTCATCAGTAAAGCTGGTCAATCCATTTGCAACTTGGATAGTAGTAATCTCAGATATAGTCGCTTTTTCTCTACCTGTTTTTTCAGCATATACATAAATGTCTTTAGTATCATTTTTAAGTCTGGCTATATATTTTGTAGGTGTGCTATCTTTTGAATCTGCTAAATACTCAGTTTCAAGATTGCTTGAGGTAGAGCCTTGCAAGAATACAAGATCATATGTGAGGTTGTTATATGTTGAAGTGGATAAGATATATATAAGTCCATTGTCAGTCCATCCACCTTCATAATCTGTACTTTCCATCTTAAATGTTTTTGTAGTGTCATCTACTGAGGTAATCTTAGTAGTAGTTGAGGAATAACTAGTTGGGAAAGAAATATTTCCAAATCTATCAGCAACTAAATTAGATTTTGTCTTAGCTAATGAAACTCCTGATGAATATGAATAATTGATATAAGCACCTGCATGTGATCCAACTATTACATGGTTCGCATCAAATATAGGTTCGACTTCGGTTAAGGTGAATTGTAATCCATATGTCATATCGCTTACTACTGCGGAAGGATTGTAGTAATATCCATCTGAATTGGTGTATAAAGCACGGGTGTCATTCTCACTAAGTTTTACTTCTACCTTGTCGATGCCGTAATCTCCTTCATTTACTCCAGCCTTGGGTGTGACTTTGATATATAACTTTTCACCCCATCTAACCTGGGTTACAGGAGTATATGTGTTAGCTTTTTCATCGTGTGTATAGGCAGTCATCATCAAATGTTTCGAGTTGTTCAATATGACAGGAGCAAATCTCTCTTTTTCAGTTACGACTAGACTTACAGCTCTATCTTTCATGGTGAATGAATACTTTCCTTCTTCATCTGCAACCAATTCAACATTATCTAGTGTTACTTTATCAACTTCATATTCATTGGTGGAAGGAACAACAAATTCCACTTTAGAATTATATGCTGCATAATCAGGAACATCGACTTCCAAATGCTCACCGATAGTAGCATTGATCTTATATATTGATGCTACTGTTTCTTGGCTGATGGTTACGCTTGAAGCAGGCATTACAAATGAGTAAGTTCCATCATCATTTGTCATGACTTCAACTTCAGTATCACCGGCGGTAACTTTAACTTCACCAGCAAATTCAAATCCAGAGTCTAAAGCTATTGAAAAAGTAACTTTATCTCCAGCTTTAGCTGTTTTAGGTGCATTTACTACAACTGCACCATCACCAGCTTTATCAAGAATTGTATATTCTGCAGGTGCATCCGATAGTGTCACTGATAAAGATACATCACTTCCGGGTTCAACGAATGACCCTTCAAATGTTTTAGTTTCATTTTCTACTAAAGCCATTGGGACATCGATATCTCCAGCTTTTACCATGGGTGATTTTTTGGTTGAATCGGTGATTGCTATTCTAACTTTTATAGTCTCACCTTTCTTTGCTAAGGTGGAAGATACTGCAATTGTAGCTCCAGCAACTTGTTCCACATTTACTGTATATCTCATATCTTGAGTTACAGCTTTTACGGTTACAGCGTGAGCTGGCATTACGAATTTATAGACACCTTTTTCTGGTGTTATTACATTTTCTCCATCTATAGTGACATAAGAAATCTCTTTTTCTTCTTTCAATTCGACTTCATCGCCTTCACTTGCTTTTTCTGGAAGACCGGAGATTGTGGCTCCATCATCAACATCAGTCGTGATGTTGAATTCTTCTTTTGTTACAGTAGAGCTGGGTGTGGGTTTTGGTGTTGTTGGAGAGATGGTTGAATTTGGTGTTGCTGGAGATGCAGTACTGCCAGGCAAATTACCATTGCATGAAGCTAAAGAACTTAGAATGACTAACAGCGATAAGATTGAAACTTTTTTAGAACTTTTCATAGATACTATTCCTTTCAAGCTAAGCTTTATGATACACCAAGTAAGCACATACAATCAAATAAAATCTTAAAATTGACATATTTTTTCAAAATTTAGCTAAGAATAAGGAAGACTTAAAAGTTATAAAACACGATAATTGAACGAAAAAAAGTATAAATAGTAAACAATAGCTTTAATATTGACTACCAAACAAATTAGATAACTAATGTAAATTTAAAGCATAGAAATGTTTTTGAATTGTATCGAATTATTATCATTTGGCATCGGTCATAATTACACTTGGTGTTTTGGAATTTATCGTTCCTATTTTGCTGGGATTATTGTTTTCTTTTATGTTTACATTGATTCCTATTATTCTTTTAACTAAGAAAAGACCTATAGATATTATTAAATTCAATCAATAACCTTATTCCTTACTATTTATATAAGATAAAATAAATAGCATTGAGGAGCATTATATTATGAGTGAAGAAAAGAAGGAAAAGTTGTCGTTTAATGAATATCAAAAACATGCATATAACTTAATATCTGAAGATGGTAAGAAGGATATGCTTACTAATGGTGTTTTGGGATTGGCTGGTGAATGTGGTGAATGCTGTGATATAGTTAAGAAGTATAAATATCAAAAACATGATCTCGATAAAGAGCATCTAAAAGATGAATTAGGTGATGTGCTTTGGTACTTAGCAGAAACTGCATCTGCTTTAGGCATTACTTTAGAGGAAGTTGCTCAATTTAATTTGGATAAACTACATGCTCGTTATCACGGTGAAACATGGTCTAAAAATGATGATGTTAATAGAAAGGATAAACTCTAATCATAAAAAATCAGAAATGATATATTAGAGTTGTCTAGGAGCAAAGGAAAATAAATTAAAAACCAGCCGATAGGCTGGTCCTTTTAGTGCTAGCAAATGATTAGTATCCGAGCATTGTCAACAATGTGACAAAGAAGAAGACGATTCCGGTAGCAAAAGTGATAATAGACAATATTTTATCAACACCTCTTTCCTTAGTCCTAGAAAAGATGTTCATGGTGTTACCACCGGTAATAGCTGAGGAGGCACCTTCGGATTTTCCTGATTGCATTAAGCAAATGATGATAAGGAATATTGAAACGATGAATAAGACAATTTCTGCAGCTGACATATAGATAACCTCCACTACAAAATGAGATTATAAATCTATATTTACTAAAAATGTAGTATTACTTTGTATTAAACCAATTATTTATAAGAGATGATCTTTGACTTTACCTTTGTCATCCCATACAGCATAATTCTCATTTATAGAATCATTGTAGAATATTTCTATCAAATCACTGAATTCAGGAGTCAGTTTATAATTTTTTAGATTTTTCTTTTCAACCCAAAAGACTTTTCCTTCTTCTGATGATTTCAATTCACCAGAAAAGGTCTTGGCCTTAAATAAGAAAACTAAATATCTATTGAAATTCGAACTCACATTGTTGTTTACACCAACAAGCTTTAAATCTTTTATGTCTAATCCTGTTTCTTCTTTTACTTCTCTGATTGCTGAATGGACGATGGATTCATTGGGGAGCAAATGACCACCTGGAAAGGAGATTCCTTTCCAATGTGGATCGACTTTGTCCTCTACTAATATTTTTCCATTCTCATCTTCGATCATGACCATGTTGGTCAATGTAACTGTTTCTTGTCTAGACATATATCAAGTCCTCGTTTTTCTTTTATATGAAAAAGGATAAGGCTCGCTAGGCATGGCTTAACCCTATCCGTACTTTATTTTACTCAATGCCTATATGTGAGTAAGTACACATTTTTACTCATTTATGAATTGCTACTGGGTTTGTTTAGCAAATCCATTCTTTTTTGTAATGCTTCCTTTACTTCTTCTACAAAATAAGATGGTGCAACTGGTATGAAATCTTCTCCATATTGCATAGACCAGTATATTAAAGAATTTTTATCTATAGTTACATCAAAGTAACAATTCCCATTCATTTCATAAATCTTAGCCTTATCACCGAACCAATCTTTTACTACATCGACTTTGGATCTTTTTGGATCGGTTGATTTGAATTTGGCATTAATTAATTCAGTATCGTCTCCAAATATGTACATATGAGTAGCTAAATAGTTATTAATATCGAATTTAACATCGTTTTCATCTTTAATTGCATTGACTTCATCAATTGTCCTATATCTTCCATTCTCATCGTTTTCTAGAATTAAGACATGTTCCATATAGTCGATTCTAAAGGCGCTGACATATTTGCTTTCATCAGCTGTTTTGAATTTTTTATAATTGCAAAGAAGGTAGTATCTACCATTGTTATTTACTAAATAATAAGGAGATACAGCATATTTTCTAAATTTGCTTGGATCTTTGGTAGCTCTTCTCAGCACCTTTTTACCTTTGTTATCGAATCCTATATAGTTAAATATTATTCTTTTCTTTTGATTGATAGCTTCTGTAATAATTTGAACATTTAAGAGAGTTTCTTTTAAGAATTGATTTTTATCGCTGTTTCCTTTTTCTTCGTGGTGGATAGATAATGATGGTAATGATTTCTGTTGGTTAATACTAAAAGTACTATTGATCTTTTTAATCAATTCAGAAGCTTCATGTCTGTTGATGAGTTTAGATGAATAAATAGAATCATCTAAAAGACGTGCTTCTTCTAATTCAAAAGTTCTTTTAGTTATAGCGTATCCTATTCTATTGTCGGGTTGGCTGATCTCATAATTAAAATCTTCAGGATATTTGTTTGATAATCTTTGTAATAAGAGTATAGAATTAGAAACACTTTTTCTATCTAGTTTTACTCCGTATTCATTTTCAAGAATATCTATTATTTGTGCTTGTGTTAAGTAGCAATCGCTATTTTTATCATCCTCGCTAGGCTCGTTAGAGTACTTGTCTAGAATTTTTAGTATCAATAAAAGCGAAGCTTTCTTTTTGGCTTTAATCTCTCCCTCATCGGCATTTTCATCTTTTCTTTTGTTAGCCATATTAATATCCCCATCCTCCTAATGTTAGCATATCAAAGAAATAATAATGTGTCAATTATTTCCCATTCTAGCAACATTAGTTCTGCTCATTTATATTTTGTTTGCTAGCTAATGGATATTTATAAAGCGATGAGCTATTAAGATCCACTTTATTCATATTTATTGAGTTTATTTGATTATTATCATATGTAGTGTAGTAGTAAATTCCTTTTTGAGTATTCATACAAGAAGAATATATAGTTATCTCGTATTCATTTGGTTTAACTTCGCAACACCCTTTTTGTTGCTCTACACTATGTAAAATATGGAAGAATTGAGTCACTGATGATTCCTCATCTTCCTTGCAAATAGAGTGATTTCTTGTAAAAGCAACTTTAACAAATCTAGACATAGATGATAAGTCTCCAGGAAGACCTATAGCTCCCATTCCTCTACTATAAGTTCCAAGATTTACGTTGGAGAAAGCAGTGTTTTTCGGATCTTTCTCAGATAGAGACATGTAGTTGTTTAAATTGAATAATTGCTTATCAAAGGGTGGATTATTTGTTAAAACTCCAACAGGATTGTTATAGACTTTAATTCCATCCTTCATAGCTTCAACTACTATAGTTTCATTTTTATCTCCAATAATGTAATGTAGTTGGGATGGTGGAAAGTGTTCATTAAACGGAGTGTTTGTTATGACCAGATTCTTTAAAGCTTCTCTCACTTCTTTTACCGACGAATAATTTCTTAAAATGTAAGGAATGAATTCAAATTGAGCTACATTTATTTTATTGTTGCTCACTTTGCTATAAGCGGCATTACCAACAAAGTTTAGCCCAGCTATAGCTAATCCTTTTTCATTCACGCCATCATAAAATAAAGGATAATCTTCTACAACGCATGCCATTCCTATAATTGCATAGTTATTTCTTGCATTTCCTTCATGTCTAAAAGAAAGAGGATAATTACGTGGAAGAATAACTACTTGTTCACCATAGGAAAAATCATAATCTAGATTTCTACCAAAATAGAAGTCTCTTGTCTTTAATGTTGCAGCTGTACACATTGTGTTTACCTCCTATTGATAATATAGTTCAAAATGAAGAAAAAGATTTAAAAATTATTATTTCTGGTGCATGGAATTTGCTTGGAAAAGAGTTTAAAAAGCAAACTCATTATAAAAAGGTGCAGGTATTTATTTTGAGGAACATTAAAATGTTTAAAAGAAAAATTTTAGATGAAATAAACAAGTGGAAGAATTTACTTAATATAAAGAAAAGAGCTCTCGTGATCCAAGGCTTGAGGCAAATAGGAAAGACTACAGTTGTTCTTAATTATTGTAAAAAGAATTATGAAAACGTCATAGCTTTAATTCCAACACAGCATTACAATTATGCTCATTCGAATTTTAATACACAAACAATTAATATTGATATTCAATATAAATGTCTTGTTGTAAAAATGCAAAATATTTTTAAAAATCTTAAATCAAATAATGAAGAGCATATATATATAGTACGGAAAGACTTTTAAAGGTACTTGATGTAGGCTCAAGGACTAATGAGTTTGAAAAAAATAATAATGTAACTTATGATGGTTTATTAGAACTAATAAATAAATACTACCCCACTGTTAAAAACAAAATTCTTCCTAATAAGACTAATTTAGCACCATCAAATAACAACATTTGTTAAAAACTATTGTATGTATCCAATAAATTATATAAAAAGGGGCTGTTACGAAATTGATTCCTCC
>ULVG01061093.1_pt1 | contig 17145 bp, 30 predicted proteins | sample 1959221 | NCBI WGS metagenome assembly ULVG01 (sample SAMEA4835780, study PRJEB28245) | human gut metagenome | biome: gut microbiome; material: fecal sample | place: Denmark | collected 2008
AATTTGGGACAAACAGCAATAACTATCGTAGTATGGAAATTACTTTACAAAGAGATAGCAGGTGTTGTAATAGGTATCATATTATTAGGAATATCCTTGTTTATGCTACTAACTGGTAGAGGAAAGCTATCTAAGAATGACGAAGATGCTGGAGGTTGGACAAGTGTAGTAGGAGGAGCTGTATTCTTTATATCTTCAATGATTTGTATATTTGGCTGAGGAGCAATCCAGGCTATAGGCTGGTGTATTCTAGCTATATTCTGTGTAATATTGCTTCTTGTATGATTTTTGGCTAGTCATAAGACTAGCTTTTGGAAGGGTGGCAGAGTCAGGTTTATTGCAACGCTCTTGAAAAGCGTCGGGCGTGATGAGCGTCCCCAGGGTTCGAATCCCTGTCCTTCCGCAAATACGTCCGTACTCAAGTGGTTTAAGAGGATAGTCTCCAAAACTATTATTCCTAGGTTCGAATCCTAGCGGGCGTGCTATTTAATTAATAAATTAGATTATGAAAAGATTAGTAATTGTTTTATTGGGGCTTATGTTGCTATATAGCTGTGGTCCAGTACCAGAGTCAAAAGCGACTATGAGCGCTCCAGACGGGATTATTCCGTTTGATAACGCAGTTCACTTCAAGTACAAGAATCATCAGTACATTAAGTTTGTTGAAGGATTTGGACAGTATAAGATTTCCGGAGTAGTTCATGACCCAGATTGTAAATATTGTAAGAGATGAGTGAAGTGTATTATCTTTTGGCAGCCATTTCATATGGCATTTTTCTAGTTCAATTCATTTTATCTTGGTTTGGTGGAGACACTGACTTAGATGTTGATTTAGATGGAGAACTAGATATGAACGTGAGTGATATTGTCTCATTTAAGGGATTAATCCATTTTATAATGGGAGCTAGTGGATGGCTTTGTGTTAAGCAATCCGTATCCCATTCTGTAGAATGGTATGATTATCTAATCGCATTAGTATGCGGTATTCTTTTCGTGGTTATACTTTACTACTTATATAAACTCTGTTTAAAACTCCAGCATCAAGTCATTCCAGAAGAGGGCGAAGCCTTGATTGGAAGGGTTGGAATTATCACAGTTCCTTGTGAAAACCATTTCTTCATTACTATTGAAGTAAATGGAGGTTCTGAGGAAATTGTAGCCTATCCAGAAGTCCCAAAAATGGGATATATGGTTGGTACTCGTGTGGTAATTTCTAAATTTGAGAATGGAAAGTATTATTTTAACTAAAAAAAGAATTTTTAAAAGATGACAACAGAAACTCTTATTGTAGCAGGTGTTATTGTATTGCTAGTAGTTTTAACCTTTATTGGACTTTTGTCACGGTATCGTAAGTGTGCTAGTGATGAAATCTTGGTTGTGTTTGGTAAGGCTGGTAAGAAAAAAGTAGTTAACGAGAAGACTGGAAAGCCTGAGGAAGTTATTCTGCCGTCCAAAATCATTCATGGTGGAGGTACATTCGTAATGCCAGTAATTCAAGACTGGGCTAAAATGTCCTTGAAACCTATCCAAATTCAAGTAAATGTTACTGGTGTTTCCAGTCAAATGATTAAGGTAACTATTCCTGTAACATTGACCACTGGTATTGGAACTACTCAAACATTAATGCAAAACGCTGCAAGTAGATTCTTAACAGCTAAAACTTCTGAAATCTCAGACCAAATCAAGGATATTCTCATTGGTGAAGTGAGAAGCTTGATGGCTACAATGACGATTGAGGAAATTAACGCTGATAGAATCAAGTTTATCGGCAAAGCTAAGGAGAATATTGAGACCGAGTTAAATAAGGTAGGTTTCAGTATTATCAACATTAACAATGCTGATATTTCGGATGATGCAAACTATATCAAGAATCTAGGTCAGAAAGCTGCAACTAAAGCTCTTGCTCAGGCACAAGCAGACATTGCAGAAGAGAAAAAGAAAGGAGATATTCAGATTGCAGAAACCAACAAGCAACGTGAAATTGCTGTAGCAGACGCTGAGAAAGAGCGTGAAACTACTGTTGCTCAGACTAGACAAGAGCAAGAGGTTCGTGTGGCAGAGATTAACCAGGAGAAGGAAATCAAACTTGCAGAAGCTGAGAAGAATAAGCAATCGGGTATTGCTAATCAGAAAGCTGAGCAAGCTGCCAATATTGCTAAAGCTAATACTGCAGCGGAATCGGAGAAAGCTAAAGCAGAAGCTGAGAAAATTTCAGCTATAGCTAAAGCTCAAGCAGAAGCCGATTCTAATAGAGCAGAATCTGAATCACTAGCTGAGGCTAATGTAGCTAAGGCTAAAGCAGAAGCTGACTCTAAGAAAGCAGAAGCAGAAGCAGAGAAACAAACTCGTATTGCTCAGGCTAAGCAAAAACAGGAAGCTGAGACGCAAAAAGCAATTAACGAACAGGAAGCTGCAGTTGCTAAGTATGAGTCAGACAAGCGTGTAAAGGCAGCTGAAGCTGATAAGATTGCAGGAGTGGCAGAACAAAATGCCACAATTGAAGTCTCTAAAGCTAAGGGAGAGGCCGAGAAAGCTAAGGCTGAAGCTGAAAAGGTAGCAGGAACTTCTAAGGTAGAAGCTCAAATGACTATCGAGAAAACTAAGCAAGAAAAGCAACTGGAAGTAAACGAAGCAGCTGCATTGGCTATGGAAGCTAAGCTTCATGCTGAGACGATTGTTCCTGCTCAAAAGGAGAAGGAACGTATCACGATTGAAGCAGAAGCTGTTAAGCAGAAAGCTGTACTTGAAGCAGAAGCTAAGGCTGCTGAAATTCTGAAAGAAGCAGAAGCTAAAGCGAATGCTACAAAGTTGCAGCTAGAAGCCGAAGCTGAAGGTACAAGAAAGAAACTGCTTGCTGAAGCTGAGGGTAAGAGAGCATCTTTGATGGCTGAGGCTGATAAAGTCCAGGCTATTGAAATGGCTCCTGCTCTGGCAGTCCAGAAGATGATTGAATCTGGCTTGACTCCTGAAATGGTGGTTCAGTACAAGACAGTTGACCAGTTGACAGGTATTGCAGAAGCATCTGCTCAGATGTTTGAACACGTTCACCTTGGACAGGTTACTGTTTATGGTAACGAGAATACCGCTGGTAACTTCATGGCTAAAACTGCTGAGAACTTGAATCCTGCGTTCGACTTGCTTCGCTCTATACCTTTCGCTGATACACTGAAAAGTGTTCTCGGCAAGAAAGAGTTGGAGGAGAAGAAAGCTGAAACAACTGAGTTTGAAGAAGTGAAGTAATTCACAGCGAAGGGGCTTTACAATTTCAATAGTAAAGTATAACAAAAGCCCCTTCGCAATTTGGAGGTATGGGTGAGTGGCTTAAACCACCGTCCTGCTAAGACGGAGGGCCTTCGGGTCCCGCTGGTTCGAATCCAGCTGCCTCCGCTTAATAAAATTTGTTATGGAAGAAAGAATTGAAATCTTTAAGTCTCTTCATAAGTCATTTCTTGATATGCTTATGGATGATACTTGGTTAATGGAAGAGCCTATTGACGTAGCTGAAACAGAAGCTTGCTGGAGATGGGCAATAGAATTAGGAGATGAAACTGTTCCGGTAGAAAAATTTGAGGAAGAATTTAAGTTTTCTTTACAAGATTTAACTAACTGGTGGAACAAAAAAGTATTAGATTTGAGTATCTAATTACATGGGACGATAGCTCAGTAGGTAGAGCGCTGGACTGAAAATCCAGGACGATAGCGGCAGTTCGATCCTGCCTCGTCCCACGCATTGTGTGTTTTTCATGGTAAATATGGGCTTAACGGTTCGAGAGAATAGTTAAGCTAAACTGGGCTATGGTGTAATGGTAGTCACATCAGATTTTGGTTCTGAGAGTCCAGGTTCGAGTCCTGGTAGCCCAACTAAATACAGCTTCGCTAGGGAGACCTAGCCTTGCATACCAAGAGGCGGTAAAGTCAGCTGAATAAATCCGTTGAGGTATTACCTAGTAATAATCTAAAGCTAGCTAAAGAATAACTAGGAACATAAGGGTAGTAAGGCTGTATTTCTAAATTATATAATTATGGATAAGAAGAATTATAGAAAAGTAGTTAAAATCTGTGAGAAAGGCAGATGTAAAGTGAGAGAAAATTCATTTGGAGTTTGTTGGTGTGTAAGATGTGGTAAATTACATTCTGATGCTCCAGCTAAGTTAAAACCTGAAGAGCAAATCATAGTAAAATGAAAGTAATAATTAATAGCTGTTTACTTACAGAGCTACTGAAGAACTTCCAAACTTCTCTAGATAATATGAGAGTTATTGGAGAGACATATTCTGTAGAAGATATGAATGAGCTGGTTGAGGAGTTTTCTAAGTTTAATATAAAGCCTGATGATATTATTGGTAAAACTATAATATTTAAATGTCAATCAATAAGTGCTTATGCTTAACGTAACTTCTTTCAATATTGGGGAGATAACTAGTAAAGTATCTCTAAATACTCCCAGTAGCGGAATAATCCAGAGGTCTCATCCTAGAAGTAAATTCGTAAGATTTCATTCTAGGTCTCCTATGTCAGAATATGCATTCTCTAGTAGACCAAGACTAAGTAAGGATGGGCCGGAAATTGTGGTATTGCAGATTATGGTATTTGGTAATGATGAATTGCTAGTTGAATATGTCTGCGAACAGGAACTAACAGTAGAATAGGTTATTAGACCGGTAAATAACCTTCCGTAGCCAGTCGGACGTTGGGAGCTTATAGTCCTACGATAGTGAGACTAAATCGGACCTATAGCTCAGCCAGGTCAGAGCAACTGACTCATAATCAGGAGGTCGGGGGTTCAAAGCCCTCTAGGTCCACTAGAGAATTAAAAATTGGAATTTATGAATTATCAGTATTTCGGATTGTTTTTAAATGAACATAATAGGAATGAGCTTATGAAAATCATTTTTGCTAATCCTATTATAGCTAATCTGGTCCTTCAAAGAGGAAGTACTTTATATCTAGACCATTGTACTCTGCTCCACAGAAATCAAAACGACAAAGAGATATATGACTCTCTTGTAAAGAAGATTGATGAATCATGGATGGTAGAAGTAAATGGAATAGGTTTCTCTAACAAAGCAATAGCTTTTAGAGTTACTATACCAGACTTGCCTTGTGCAAATGCTAAACCACATATTACTATTTGCACAATCAATGGAGGAAAACCAGTTGATAGCAATGGAATATGCGAGTGGATTTCTATTCCCAAACTCAATATTTGTTGTGAAATAAAATTAGTGAAATAATGTGGTCAAGAGAAAGTCCAATGAAAGAATATGCCAGGAAACATCCTGGCTGTTCTCTTCAAGAGTATTGTGAATACTTAGATAATATTGCTAGAGAGGAAGCAGAAAGAAGGAGACTAAAAGAAGAAGAAAATAATCAACTTCTAAAAAGTTTTGAGGGAAAATGCTTTCAAATAAACTTCAATAGACAATCATTTGGTTATTTCAAGATAACTAAAGATATTACTGCCTTTAGAGAAGATGTTAAAGAAGATTTCTATGAAGTTTTCATAGATAGCAATACAACTAGAATAAGTCTTGAAAAGAAGAGAATGATAAATCGTCAATGGCTTCCTGGGCAGGGAAGTGAAAAGTGTACAATAGTTCCTGAAGAATTGTTCAATAAGGTAGTCGAGTATTATCAAGAGATGTGTACTATGGCTGAGAAAATAAGAGACAGGGAATTGTAACCTTGGGGTAGTGGCGGAATTTATAGTATTTAATATGGCAAAGGCAAGAATCGACATTTTAGAAAGAGAATAGGAAATCCGACAATGGATTTCAGAAAATGAGTCTAATGCTGAAATAGCTAGAAGACTAAATTGCAAGGTTGATACTTTAAAATCCTATTATATTAAGATGGGAATAGAGTATAAGGGGAATCAAGGTTCTAAGGGAAAAAGACTAGACCCAAAGAGGAAAGATGCTTTAGACCTGATAGAAAATCCTAATGTTTCTAATTCTAGAAAGAGGATAAGATTAATAGAGGATGGATATAAAGAAGATAAGTGTGAGCGTTGTGGATTATCAGAGTGGATGGGAATGAAAATTCCTTTAGAATTACATCACAAGGATAATAACCATTATAATAATAAGTTGGATAATCTAATGATAGTTTGCTCTAACTGTCATATGCAACTTCACAATTATAATAACAATTAACTAGAGCAAGGGGTAGTGCTGGAATTGGTAGACAGGCATGGTTTAGGCCCATGTGCCGCAAGGCGTGAGGGTTCGAGTCCCTCCTACCCTACAACTTTTATTCGATTATAGATTATGAAAGAGTTAAGTGAAATTATCCAAGAATTGGTAGACAGTAGCAATTCCATGAATCAAATTGATTCAAAAACTGCTATACAGTATGTTGTGGAGGCTTACGAAGCTGGAATGGATAAGGCTAAAGAACTTATCAAAGACAGTGGAGAACTTTAATTAACTGAATGTTCTGAAACATTCATATTAAATAACAATTAAAAATAAAGAAATGAACAAAGTTTGGATGTGTTCCGGGTCTACATACACCCAAGTAGGCTCAGGTTACAAGGTTTCGGAATCTCTTCCGGTCGGTATTTACAGTATTAGTCTGACAATGACAGGTTATCACCTGGATAAGTATGCAGACAAGTTCGTATTTCCGTACAAGATGTATGGACTGCAGGAAGATTTCATAGACTATGTAATCAAAACTTATAGTAACACGGAAGGAAACTTGGGAATCATGCTTACTGGTACAAAAGGTACTGGAAAGACTGTCACAGCTAAAGAATTAGCTAACAAATTGAACCTTCCTGTTATTATAGTAAAGGATATGGGAGACCATAATCAATCTATGATTGAGTTTCTCTCTGGCATTGAGGGAGACTGTGTTCTCTTCCTAGACGAGTTTGAAAAGAACTTCAGCGAGTCGGATTCTACAATCCTCCAAATTATGGATGGAGTTTATAACTCTAAGTATCGTAAGGTATTCTTGTTGACTACTAATGCAATGTCTATCAACGAGAATATGGTAGGACGTCCGTCTAGAATCCGCTACGTCAAGGAGTTTGAAAATCTTGATTTGAAGGTTGTAAACGAATATCTAGACGATGCCTTGGAAGTTCCAGAAGCACGTCAAGATTTGCTTGACTTCATTGATTCTTTGACCATATCAACTATTGATATTCTCAAAACTATAGTTAATGAAGTTAACATTCATGGAGTTGAAGGTTTGAGAAAGGCTAAGAGTTTCTTCAATGTAGTAACTAATGAGTATGAGTATTCCTGTATCAGAGGTTATGCTTACACTGGAGAAATTGAGCAAGACAAGAATAAGTTCTCTATTGAGAACTTCTCCAAGGCTGTTGAGAGATTTAATAATCCTATACCTAAGCCTATTGTTAACGATGAGGATAACTGTACTATGGAGGAAAGAAAAGCTCTCAACGAATACTATGAGTATCGTCGCCATAACTTCCACAACCTGTCGTATTACTTTATCTACTCTTCTACCAAGTTCAGCAATCTTAAGGTGGGAGACGGCTTCTACAGTGACGAGATTATCGCTATTGACAAGAAGTTGAATGTTATTGTTACTAAGAACGGTAACGAAATTAACTACTACTGGATTAAAGATCCTAACAGTAAGCCATCTCTGTATCGTACAGGAAGATACGATTCTTTGGTACTCTAAAAACTGGGGAGCTAGTCTCCCCTTTATGTCTGGATGCCTGAGTGGTCTAAGGGAACGGTCTGCAAAACCGTGTTTCGTGGGTTCGAATCCCACTCCAGATTCTACACTAATTTATTTGCCTATGGACAGAAAATTAAGAAGAGAGCTTTCTAAAAGAAAGTGGATTTCTAGAGCTAAAAAAGTTTATAACTCTTGCGGGAAGTTCTATATCCCGGTAAACGGAATTAAAGCCAGTGTTCAGTATAATGTTCCTATTTTCAGAAATAGAGCACTGAGAATTTGTGAATCAATTACGGATTTTCTTAATGATTCCAAGTATGCCAAAATGCTTAAGAATTGCACTTCTCCCTACAGAAGTAAGATGATGCAGTACGAATATAAGAAAGAGAATAGAAAAGATAGATATAAGGCTAAGAAAGATATCCAGGAAGGTATTCAGGAATATGAGTCCAGGGACAATCTTTCATGCTCATCATGTATATTCTATGATGGAGGTCTATGCGAGAAAGGATTATTAACGACAGATGATTGTCCAGAATATTGGGATTAATTATGAATAAATATATTAATGGAAATTTAATAAAGAGGATACTAGTTTTTAAAACTAGAAAACATCCAGAATGGAAGCATAGAATAGCGGATACCAAATTTTTATTCTGGAAAAGGCATATTGATTATTGGTATCTTCTAGACCCATGCTTTGGGACTTACTCTGAGAAAGGGATGCTCGAATCAATTAGTAAGAGAACGTCCTTCTACAAGGATGGAATAGTATACCAGAAGCCGCATATTATTCTAGAGTTCTCTGAGAGACATGATGAGTCTATCTATTTTGATAGTGATGAGGAAATGGAAGGCTGGCTTGAGTCTTTCAGGCAAGAATTTGGAAAACCATTTATGTATATAGAATAATACCTTTATCCCAGTTTAGAGCTTAGCTCAAGTAGTGAAGAACAGTAGCTATTGGTTAAAACGAGGTGGAGTGCCAGACGAAAGACTGGAATTAACATAGTTTAACTTTGAATCTCCGACTATGCGGAGTATCATTATGGCAGAATTGATTTTCTTACCTAATGGAAAATGCGATTTGAAATTTCATGCTAACATCAAAAACTTTAAAAGAGTTGAGATTGTGAAGCATAAGAAGAACTTCTTCAAGGTCTACGTAGACCGCAACGATAGCGTTTATGACGTGAAACGGTGCGAAGTCATCACTTGGAAGACCATAGAGAGAGGGAAAAGAAAGGTGAATGTTCCTGACAAGGTTGACGAGGTACGTGATGTACATCTGTTTGACAAGACTAAGGGAAATCCGTTCAAGATTGCGGTTACTAAAATAATCGGCGAGATTGAGGCACAGGAATTACTATCTTAAGATAGCGTTTAGGAGAGTATCGTATAACTCTCCTTATGCAGATGTGGTGTTAATGGTTTGAGCACGTCAGACTTCCAATCTGAAGGGGAGAGTTCGAGTCTCTCTATCTGCACATTTGTAGGTATAGCACAACGGTTAGTGCATCGGCTTGCCATGCCGAGGATGTGAGTTCGATTCTCATTACCTACTCAAAATTTAAGTTTTATGAAAATAAAGTGTACAGTATGTAATAAAGAATTTTATTATGGAGACCATAACTCTCCAATGTTTATTGATGAGGTTTGGAACAAGATAATAAATTACTTTAAGCTAACCAATTTTGAAAAAGAAGCTGCAAAGAAATTCTCCTCTTATTACAAAGGGGGAGGTAAAGATTATTATCCAGACCACCATGTGTTTATCTGTAGCGAATGTGCGGAGAAGGCTCTAGATAGGGAAATAACTGATAAGGATATTAATGATTCATTATTTAATATCCCATTTAGAGAGAAGTACTTTAAATCTTAATATCCGTGTGGGTGAATGGTTTAGCCATCAGTCTGCAAAACTGAAAAGAGAAATCTTTAATGAGGGTTCGAATCCCTCCACGGATTCTAATTTTAAATTTAAAAATATGGCATATATTTATTGCATTACAAATTTAATTAATAGCAAGCGATACGTAGGAAAAACTACTACTTCTATAGAAGAGCGCTGGAAGGAACATTGTTATGACTTTTAGAAAGAAAGATGCAACAAAAGACCTTTATATGATGCCATGAATAAGTATGGTGTTGAGAACTTTATGATAGAGGAATTGGAATATGTAGATAGTAACTCTGAATTATCTGAAAGAGAAATCTATTGGATAAAAGAGCTAGGAACTTATGGTTCTAATGGGTACAATGCCTCTAAAGGAGGAGATGGCACTATTCTATACAATCATAGTGAAATTGTAGAATTAGCTAGATTGGGATATACTAGTTCTTAGATACAAGAAAAAATAGGGTGCTGTAAAGACACTATTTACAAAGTTTTGAAGGCAAATAATATAAAAATTAGAAAAAGTAACGCAAAGTTAATTGCTTAGTATGACTTAGCAGGTAATTTTATACAGGTATTCTTTGGTTCCAGAGAAGCTTAGGAATGGTTAATTAATAACGGAATTACTGACAATAAATCTGCATAGAGTCATATTATAGGATGCTGTAAGAATAAAACCAAATCATAGTATGGCTACATTTGGAAATATCTTCCAGAGCCTATTTAATCTTTAAATCACTGTTTCGACATTTTCAGTCTAAATGCCGTGTCTGGAGACGTTACCAACCAGTCGTGCTATACGGTTAGAATAGTCCGTGCCTCACTGGTGATAGAGGCATCCCTGGGTAGCGGATGTAAAGTAGTTACCAATATCGTGGAGTAGAGAAGTGGTCATCTCGCTAGGCTCATAACCTAGAAATCGTCATAAACGGTTCGAATCCTACCTCCGCAAGACTCACAAGTAAGAACCTCCACGTGGTGTGAGTTGGATAACGCTAATCTTACTAATATGTTTAATTTTAAATAAGAATAGAACATGGGATATATTTATTGTATTACAAATTTAATTAATGGAAAATAGTATGTTGGAAAAACTACTTATTCTGTAACTAAGAGATTTAAAGAACATTGTAATGATTGCAAGAAGGAAAGATGTGAAAAGAGGCCGCTATATGATGCTATGAACAAGTATGGGATCGAGAACTTTATAGTTGAGTAGCTGTATGAATGTGATGATGAGGAATTAGCTTCTTATGAAATTCAATTTATAGATAAGCTAGACACATACTCAAATGGCTATAATGCTACTATGGGAGGCGATGGAGCTATCTTATTCGATTATAAAGAAATAATATCTTTATATACTAGCGGAATGACAATGATTGAAGTTTCCGCCAAAATGCAATGTTCTGTTGATACAGTTTCTAAAGTAATAAATATAAACAATATACCAAAGAACAAATTTTATTTGGGAAGTTGCAAGCAACCTGTATCAATATCTCAGTATGATTTAAATAATAATTTTATCAGGACTTGGAACAGTATAGCCGATGCTGCACACTGGTTAGTAGACAATGGTTATGCTAAAACTTATAATGGAGGTGTTCGCTAGAAGATTAGTTTATGTGTAAAAGGGAAATTGAAAACTGCATATAAATTTATTTGGAAATAATCCTACCTCCGCAACGAAACTCCTTTTGTGGCTCTGAATTAGATTAATTATTAACAATTTTAAACTTTGATGTTATGAAGAAAGTAATTAATGTTGTGAAGAAAGCTGCTAAGTGGTATTTTGAACAGAGTTCTAAGAGCTATACATGGTTAGTTTCTGGAACTATTCCGCCTCCTTATAGAGGTCTAGAGTAAAGATACTACTAAAAGGTAAGTACCAAAGGGGTACTTATCTACACCCGTGGAGAAAATTAACTATTGGGGTATAGTTCAAAGGTCAGAACTTTTGACTGTTAATCAAAGAATCATGGTTCGAGTCCATGTGCCCCAGCTATTGACCTTATATTAGATTATGCATCAGTGTGATTATTGTTGTTGGTACTACAGTGGAAATTGTGATTGTCCATATGTAATGAAGAAACAAGCGTGTGAAAATGCTTTGAAAACTAAAGAGAGAAATGAAAGACCTATTAGAAAAGTACAAAATGTTTCAAACTCCAAAACTAGCTAATGAGATTTCATGGAAAGACATGAAGGAATTTAACTCTTATATGAAAGAAGTAGTTCGTGATTATAAGATTAAACAGGCTAAATCAATTCAGAGTGCTAGAAACGTAATAATATCCTGACCTGGCAAGGTAAAAATCCATTCGGGGTTTAAGTTGAAGCCAGTCCCTGCGGAATCATAAAGACCTTTTCTGACACGAGAACCGATAGTCGATGAACTGAGAGAGTAGCATGGTTGCGGACTTATGCTACTAGAACATGATTCAAACAAAAAAAACTTATCTGGTGTTGTTAAGTTGTGGAATCTTAACAGTGGAAATTTATGGGTATGTCACCAATTAAAAAGAAAATCCCAAAAATGGGCCGTTAGCTCAAATGGCTAGAGCGCTGGTTTTGCACACCGGAAGATAGGGTTCGAGTCCCTGCGTGTCCACAAACTTTATTTAAAAAATTATGAAAGTATATGTAGTTGTAGTAAATTATCACCCAGCTAATGCTCCTCAAAATTATGAAACTGATTGCCAAATCTTCTTAGACAAGAAACAGGCAGAGAAGTATAAAGAGGCTAAGGAAAAAGAGTTTCCTATTAGATGGGGAGGAGAGTATAATCATTGTAAACTAATTAAAAAGCATTTGTAATATCGCGGGATGATAGCAGAGGTAGCTAGTCAGGCTCATAACCTGAAGGTCGTCGGTTCGAATCCGACTCCCGTTACTAAGTTATTTTTAACAATTAAAATTAGATTATGGATTTCAAGAATCTTACAAAGGAATCTCTTCCGAAAGAATTTCAGGAGAGAATCGAACGTTTCAATCGTTTGTTCGTTGAAGCTGGTGATGGTACATTTGAAGAAAATGACCTATTTGGTTATGAAATGGCTTGTATAAAGCAAGCCCTATCATTCTCTGAGTTTTTCAAAGAAATGAGTCTAGAGGAATGTAAAGCCTTCTATGAGAAATATCCTAGCTTATTTGAGCTGATTGAGGCTATCAAAGACAAACTTCCGTACTTTGATAATGGTCATAGTGGAAACTCTATGAGCATGAGTTGGATGCTATACAGGTGTTATAAGGAGAAACCCGAACTTGTTCCTTATATGCACGGTTGTTTAGCCCAACTTGTTGGGGACGAGGGCTATCATGATAACCGTTCTGATGTTCCAAAACTATGAGTGTAATACAACAAGTTTATTTAGCTGAAGCTGGTTATTCTATTTACATAAAGGGAATTAAACCAGATAAGGATAATGAATGTTCTGGTGAGATTACTATAAATGGTAATCCCACTAGATTAGAGAGAAAAGAACGCTATCATATTGATGGCAGTATGCTTGTAACTGACAATTACCACATTCCTATGGACTTCATAATTAATTTTCTACAGGCCAATGGTTGTATAGAACAGAAGGAAGACGGTAAGAGATACGTTGTATTAAAGGAAGTAGAATTTAAGCTTAATAAATAATGTTGTCAATTCTATACAACGAATACAAAGAATGGGGATGCCCAAACTGTGGCTGTGATTCGGCTATTAGTGGTTGTTTCTCTGGTGGAGGAGTTACTACTGGGACTTGCAGGCATTGTAAGTTAACCTTTGAAATAAGGAGCGACAATGGAATAGGCACAGTACGATATGGCTCTCATCCAGAAAATCCATCAGACCCTAAATCTGAATACGTAATGGAATATGCTCGTCGGATTCCTCATCCAAGGTCTGGTATTCCAGCCTGGCATTGGGAACCAAAGGATGTTCGTCCAGAGGAAGGAGAATACTGGAGTTCTAGAGGTGTTGGATATGATTTATCTGGATTCGTAAAAACTAAAGCTGCTGGTGAACGTATATTAGCTATGGTGCATGAGGTTTTGGGAACTGATAAGTGTGAGACTTATTTAGACTATAGACCTAGTGAACCAACTTGGATTCAATTTAAGTTCCAGTCTAGCGAGTTTGACTTAGAAAAGTTGGATAAGCTATCTAGAGAAGCTGATAGAGTAGTTACTAAGGAAATATTAAAACAGTGTTTACATGGCAAAAGTAATTAATAAGACAATCACAACACATCTTACAAATATGAAAGATGGAGATGTAGCTGAGATTGTAAATTGGTTCTGTGACGAGGAAATGGAGCCTGGAACTATAGTTCAGAGGTACGGAGATGCTTTAATTATCATTGGTGGGCGTAGCGGTCTATGCTATCCTAAGCTGTTTACTGTTGAGGATACGCGTCGTTTGCTTACTTGTAAGGTCACAATTTTGCCTCCTGGCTCAACTATAATGCTATAATTTCTTTTCTCCAGTTTTCTAATCAGAGATAAACTGGAACATGGGCCTACTTGGATTTGACAGGCGATTACGAATTATAAGGACGTGTAGAGCGCAATCTCTTTAAACGAAGAAAACAAATAACTGCAGAAATTGCACCTGTAAGAATGGCAGCCTAAGCTGCTGGCTTATTAATAGACACTATTAATCAAGTCGGGTTACTGGAGAGACCTAGAAACAGAAGAGGTTAGGTATACCGCTAATGGCGTGCGGACGATAATCCGTGGTATATCTTTAATCAGAACACTCTAAGAGTTAGTAAGACTGAATCTCCGCTGTCTTTAAACAGAAGGGATGTGTACCTGCGTGGTTGACTCACCACAAACGCTCGTTTTCCTATTTTAGCGTTAAAAAGTAGGTGGTGGAGAGTTGACTTTGGTCAGCCCAGTTTGGTGGTTTGTAAACTAGTTTCTAAAACTCGATAGTGTAGTTTAGAGTAAATCTAGTAAAACTATCTAAATGCTAGAACTCACTAGCTGATGTAATAAAAATGAGACGCACGTTATCCTTGTAATAAGGGTTGTTTGGACACGGGTTCGACTCCCGTTAGGTCCACATGACAGGGCTATAGCTCAACCGATTGGGATGTAGTTTAACGGTTAGAACAAGAAACTGATAATTTCTAGACGGCAGTTCAACTCTGCCCTTCCCAACTAACACTGTAAATAATATGTAGAAAATTTCTGAACAAATCAAACAACAAGTAAAAATCCTCAGAGAAATATGGTACTGGGATTAAATATCGAGGCTGTGGTGTAATGGCTTGCATATCACACTGTCATTAAAATTAATTAAACTTATCTGTGAATCGAGAACAATCTCTTAAATTGTATTATGAGAATCCTAACCACTGTAAGGAATGTGGTAAGGTAATCGAAGTACTAGATAATCAGAGGGTCGCAGATGTGAGGAAGAAACAGTTTTGTAGTCATTCGTGTGCTGCTTCTTACAATAATAGAGGTAGGATAAAGCACGATGAAAACAAGATATGTCCTAGATGTGGTAAACCTAAGCATAAAGATTCAGAAATGTGTCGTAGTTGCTGGGAAGAACTTAATGGAATTGGTAACAAAACATTAGGTTATTATACATCTGGGCAGAAGTACTTATCATCTAAATGTCAAGAAATAAGGACTAATGCTCGTAGAGTATTAGAAAGTTCCGAACGTGAGAAAGTATGTCAATATTGTCATAATCATGAATTTGATGCAATACTTGAAGTACATCATCTTAAAGGAATATTAGAATTTGACGAAGACACTCTTATTAAGGAGATTAACAACGAGAATAATTTAGTATGGTTATGTCCGAATCACCATATTATGTTAGAGAAGGGTTTAATTAGTCTGGAGTAATCCAGTTACACCGAGGGTTAGTTCAGTGGTAGAATAGTGCACTGTCTATGCGAAGGTCACCAGTTCGAGTCTGGTACTCTCGGCACTGTGAAGGTTGGGGTTCGAATCCCCCAGTCTCGGCATTTATTCCCCTGTAGTTTAGTTGGTTAGAACACGTGATTTGTAATCTCGAGACCTCGGTTCGAATCCGAGTGGGGGATCTTAACCATTAAATCAGATTAATTTTTATGACTAGATTAGAAAAGTATTTAGTAGCAACTGCTACTGAGATTATCGAAGCGGAAACAACTGTTTCTCGCTACTTTGTCATTGGAAACGTCAAAGTTTAGAGTATCAGACCATTTAAGTAAAATGAGTGATGCAGACTTACAAGTGATTATTCCATTGAACGGAGGGACTAAGTATATAGTTACTGTTAAGGATAGTCCTGGAAAATTTCTTGTATGGAATGCAACTCAAATAAAAGACTTTATTCCTTCATTGCAGATTATTAAGGGCTTGAAGGAAGGAGTGCAACTTAAGCCAAAACCTAAAGACTCTGCAGTTCAGAAGATTCAGCTAGCATTAAATAATAGTAATACCGATGGAGGTTCGTTAACGTTTGATGGTACTATTATTGAGTCTAGATTGAAAGAAAAGCAACTTACTTCCAAACAGCGGGAAGTTTTCAGGAGAACTAAATCTACTTGGGATATTTCTCAGATTGGAACATTACCCAGTATGATTAAAGTAGATTTAGGATTGTCAAAGGGTTCTGTAAACGAAGATGTGCAGATATTTCTAACTTGTACATCTTTAACCTACAAAGAAATTCTGAACATTTATAAAATAATAGTTGTTGATAACCGTATGGTTCCAACTATTAAACTGTTGCAAGAAGCTTATAGCTTGATTGTGCAGTAGGATAGCGCCATCATCTAATGGTTAGGATTTAGGCTTTTCACGCCTGCCATACGGGTTCGAATCCCGTTGGCGTTACTATGTACCCCAGCAGCGAAAGTTGTTGGGGTATTTTTTGTTTAATTTAATTTGTGTTTAATGCGAAAAACATTTGAATTTGTAAAAGTGGGAGGAGTCTGGTTTTATTGGTGGCCAGATTTCGATGGAGACCCAGGAGAGCTAGCTATGGTTGGCGGGGCTGATAATCTTCTTGATTCTCTTGATGATAGATTTGTTAGGTTGCAGATGGTTGACCCTTCTGTAGCTAAGATTGTTCTATCTAAGATTGAAGAAGATGAGAATGGAGCTACTTACTTGTGTAAAAGTAAGAATTATAACGATAGAGTTTGGATTTGTCCAGTAACTCTACTAGTATTTAACGAATATCCTCAAAACATTTATTTGTCTGAATTATAATGAAAACATTAGATGAAATCGTAAACAATTACGAAGAATGGTCTGTATTTCTTGACGATAGATTTGGAGTTAGATTAGCTCAATTTCTGACACAGGAACAGTTAGAGAAAATAGGTTTTAAGTGGAATAGTGATGAACCTTATCCTGAACCCAAAGAGTGGACTAGAGAGAATATTCTTTCCCAACTTAAAGAAGATGTAGAGTTCGGATTTGAAAAAGCCCTTGACAAGAGAGGTATTTCTGCAAGTCTGATGTTTGCTGTAGTTCTTAGATGGAATAGAGTTCTTGAGGAAGGCTTGGAGGATTATCCAGAGGATAACTATGCTATGTATTTGCCATTATTTAAGGCTACTGCGGAAAAGTATGGCTGGGGG
>ULVG01035511.1_pt1 | contig 17082 bp, 11 predicted proteins | sample 1959221 | NCBI WGS metagenome assembly ULVG01 (sample SAMEA4835780, study PRJEB28245) | human gut metagenome | biome: gut microbiome; material: fecal sample | place: Denmark | collected 2008
CTCTCGAAATTTCAATCCACGCTCTCCATGAGGAGAGCGACCGTGCACTCGCTCCCCCACAACGAACACAACTCATTTCAATCCACGCTCTCCATGAGGAGAGCGACAAAACCTCATGGCAATGTCCAATTTTACGTACTGATTTCAATCCACGCTCTCCATGAGGAGAGCGACAATTCGTACTCGGACGTGTAGGTTTGCGTTGCGAATTTCAATCCACGCTCTCCATGAGGAGAGCGACTGGCATTAGCCTCATCGAGCTTACTTCCATTTTGATTTCAATCCACGCTCTCCATGAGGAGAGCGACCGGTATCCGCGCGATGCGGGCAAGTGTACGAACATTTCAATCCACGCTCTCCATGAGGAGAGCGACGAGAATTGGTCGTCTCCAACATTTCATCCCAGCAATTTCAATCCACGCTCTCCATGAGGAGAGCGACACGTGCGACTATGTCAACGCGCATACCACACAGTTATTTCAATCCACGCTCTCCATGAGGAGAGCGACCAAGCCGATCAGGCGCTGAATGAGTACGCCGGTATTTCAATCCACGCTCTCCATGAGGAGAGCGACCTTTGAGTTCGTTGGCGGTCTGCTGGATGAGGCGCAATTTCAATCCACGCTCTCCATGAGGAGAGCGACACGCCAAAAGATGATTGGGCGCGATAATGTCACATTTCAATCCACGCTCTCCATGAGGAGAGCGACTGGTGAGCGTATCCGGCAAGGTCACAGACTCGCTGATTTCAATCCACGCTCTCCATGAGGAGAGCGACTTGGCACGGTCGGCGCGACGTGCCTTCAACACTTTATTTCAATCCACGCTCTCCATGAGGAGAGCGACCGATGGCTTGCATGGCTGCGGGTGGAATCTGCCGGATTTCAATCCACGCTCTCCATGAGGAGAGCGACTTCGGACAATCCACGTAATCCACGCAGGAAACAAATTTCAATCCACGCTCTCCATGAGGAGAGCGACCGAAACTGCTGATATATTCCAAGATACTCGTCAAATTTCAATCCACGCTCTCCATGAGGAGAGCGACTAACGGCACTACGGCCAGCGATCCGAACAACGGTATTTCAATCCACGCTCTCCATGAGGAGAGCGACTTGAGTTTCCTCGGATATGACATTTTCAAGGGCATTTCAATCCACGCTCTCCATGAGGAGAGCGACATGGCATACTCGACTGGCTCAACGTCGATCGTCTCATTTCAATCCACGCTCTCCATGAGGAGAGCGACCGGACAAGATCATCACCACGAAAACGCAGATTTGATTTCAATCCACGCTCTCCATGAGGAGAGCGACACAATCCAACCACGGGCCGGTACGAGGATTCAAAATTTCAATCCACGCTCTCCATGAGGAGAGCGACTAAGCCGTCCTTCAATGACGTGTTCGGCTTCCATATTTCAATCCACGCTCTCCATGAGGAGAGCGACGGTTGAAGCAGTTCCGTAGCCTGTCCGCCGCGCAATTTCAATCCACGCTCTCCATGAGGAGAGCGACCTGGTCACATTGGTGACGTGCACGCCGATCTTCCTATTTCAATCCACGCTCTCCATGAGGAGAGCGACCCTCATCATCCACCGGTTCAATGCTGAAAAAATTTCAATCCACGCTCTCCATGAGGAGAGCGACGGCCCGTCCCTGCGTTATGCGACGGCTCAGGTGCAATTTCAATCCACGCTCTCCATGAGGAGAGCGACCGTGCGCAGTCAATTGGAGAGCGGACGCCGCAACATTTCAATCCACGCTCTCCATGAGGAGAGCGACTCAGCGGCCACCGCCGAACATCTGGAAGCCGAGCGTATTTCAATCCACGCTCTCCATGAGGAGAGCGACTGCGCCTGCTCGATCTCCTGACGGTTAAGGACGAGATTTCAATCCACGCTCTCCATGAGGAGAGCGACCTATCTGAGGGCTTCCCTTGACGGCATCCTGCAATTTCAATCCACGCTCTCCATGAGGAGAGCGACACGAGCTAGCGGAAGACACGGATCATGAGAATCAATTTCAATCCACGCTCTCCATGAGGAGAGCGACGCAAAACCTTCGCCGCAAAACGATACGGCATCAAAATTTCAATCCACGCTCTCCATGAGGAGAGCGACTCGTTTTATGGTCACGTCCGGCAATATTGGCGGTGTATTTCAATCCACGCTCTCCATGAGGAGAGCGACCCATCGGCTGCGACACAGTGGAGGAATACCGGTATTTCAATCCACGCTCTCCATGAGGAGAGCGACTGTTGCCCTGTGTGGCGGAAGGAATGCGTACCTATTTCAATCCACGCTCTCCATGAGGAGAGCGACCCGGATGTAGCAGTCCGGCTCCCCAACAGCCTCTGATTTCAATCCACGCTCTCCATGAGGAGAGCGACATTCTACGAGTCTTGCCTATAATCTCGGCCATTAATTTCAATCCACGCTCTCCATGAGGAGAGCGACCAACGTAAGGAGATCGCATGGCGGACTCAAACATTATTTCAATCCACGCTCTCCATGAGGAGAGCGACGACCACGGAAAAGAAGGAACGATTGCTTGAAAGCATTTCAATCCACGCTCTCCATGAGGAGAGCGACCCGCGTCCCCTCCCGACGTGCTCCGATGTCTACCAATTTCAATCCACGCTCTCCATGAGGAGAGCGACACGGCGACGTAGCATTCTGGAACAGCAACGGTATATTTCAATCCACGCTCTCCATGAGGAGAGCGACAATCCCGATAAAGCTGGATACGTCACCATTAGCAAATTTCAATCCACGCTCTCCATGAGGAGAGCGACGAGCGCTGACCCGCCACATACGCCACCGCACGGCATTTCAATCCACGCTCTCCATGAGGAGAGCGACTCTACGTCGCACTGACGTGGAGCAGCATCGCAAGATTTCAATCCACGCTCTCCATGAGGAGAGCGACAACCATGACACCAATCAAGCCGTTGGCGAGATTATTTCAATCCACGCTCTCCATGAGGAGAGCGACATGCTCAACATCGATATGATGATAATCAATTCGCTTATTTCAATCCACGCTCTCCATGAGGAGAGCGACAGTCTCGGTGAAGATAATGCGTTAGGTATGATTATTTCAATCCACGCTCTCCATGAGGAGAGCGACCAGTCGGAATGCTTACTGTTCCAGCCTGAGACATTTCAATCCACGCTCTCCATGAGGAGAGCGACCTAGCGGTTTTAATACGGTTTATATGCCGTCGAGATTTCAATCCACGCTCTCCATGAGGAGAGCGACTACCGTCACTAGTAGTGATTTTCGTAACATCCGTATTTCAATCCACGCTCTCCATGAGGAGAGCGACTGCTGGCGCGGCTGGTGTTGAAAATCAGATTCCATTTCAATCCACGCTCTCCATGAGGAGAGCGACCATCACCCAGTCGGGCTTCTGGCCGGACGACAATGCATTTCAATCCACGCTCTCCATGAGGAGAGCGACCCCGTTTGTTGGTGAGGTTGTGAGTGGTTTGCAATTTCAATCCACGCTCTCCATGAGGAGAGCGACTGGACGGTTCCAGTCCGAGCGCGCTGCAGGTCATATTTCAATCCACGCTCTCCATGAGGAGAGCGACCGTAGCCCCACGTCCATCCAGTGACGAGCGCGTAATTTCAATCCACGCTCTCCATGAGGAGAGCGACAGACATTCCACCTCGAAAACACAAGAATCGAGGTATTTCAATCCACGCTCTCCATGAGGAGAGCGACAACAGCATTGTTGCTGCTGATGCCCCAAGCGTAGATTTCAATCCACGCTCTCCATGAGGAGAGCGACGCTGGCCGGATGCTGGTTAGATCTGAAAAGACTCATTTCAATCCACGCTCTCCATGAGGAGAGCGACTGGGTCACGGCTGACATTATTCCTTTCATCAACCCATTTCAATCCACGCTCTCCATGAGGAGAGCGACAGTGCAGCTGGACATTTTTGTCCGCTTTTTGAGATGCAAGCCAGCTGCCTAGCTTTAAGCATATCAAACAACACCGCCGATACGACGAACAACATGTCTAAAACGAGCAACTGGCTTTCTGTCTCATTTTAATGTCCATTATTTAGTTTTCAAACGCCTCACGAAAATCACAATTCGGATTTCGATAGTTTTTCAGGTGCGAAAGACGTCCCTTATCATGAGCACTTCCACTTCGCACAAACACCATTCCAAGACCGGCCACCTTGCCGAAAACACAATACTGCTGGCTAGAAAACACACTCTGAATACCGGACGGCACACTCAAACACTCAACCCAGCATACCCCACACCATATCGTTATGGCACCATGCCATTTTACCTGTGCTATATCATCATCACATCATTAACCGGCAAACTCCGTTCACGTCCATAATGCTCAATCCTATCCGCATATCGAGCGCCAAGTTTATAAAAGCGCAGGCTGTCCTCATCGGTATTGGCAATCTTCAGCAAATCGTGCACCAACACCAGATAATCGGAAGGACTCACCGAGCATTCGAAAACACTGTTCTGCACACGCTGTCCGTATTTCATGCATGTCTTCGCCACCAAACGAAGACGACGCTTCCCCTCAGGGGTTTCCGTACTCACATCGTACGCAACCACAACCATCATGGTTTTTCACCTCCAATAACGTATCACCACGAATCATCGCATACCGCCATACACAGCTACGCACCTTTTACTTCCACATAAATGGCGGGTAATCATCAAGATCACCCCGCAACGATCGAGCTAGCAGCAGCGCTTGCACATACGGAACCAACCCCCATGAAATTTTTTCTTGCAGGAACGGATGAAGAATTTGATCGCTCTTCTTTTTCTGCCACGCCGTAAGCACTTTCTTCCGCCCGGAATCAGACAGCAGCACACCACCATTCTCCCGTATTTCAAAATCCCCCGGCTTAACAGCGCCTGTATTAACCAATGTCAGCACAAAGCGGTCAGCCAACACCGGGCGAAACTCTTCAACCAGATCCAATGCCAGAGAGGCTCTCCCGGGCCGATCCGTATGCATAAAACCAACATACGGATCCAGCCCCACGCCTTGCAAAGCCGCAATGCAATCATTCGTCAATATGGAGTAGCAAAAAGACAACAATGCATTTAGTCTGTCCAGCGGAGGCCTCCTCGACCTATTGGTGAAAAAGAAATCATCTTTATTCTTCAGGACCAAATCGTCAAAAGCGTAGAAATAATCTTTGGCAGCAAGCCCTTCGACACCCCTCAACTCATCAACCGTCAAACTTTTCCGAGCTTCTAACAATGCCGCCGACAATTTGCCGCTCTGCTCGGCAAGTCGGTCAATATTTACCCGCAAAGCATGATCACGTTTCGTACGTTCGATCACCCATTTCGCATTGTAAAGTTTTCCAACAATGAAAGATTTCGCGTAACACAAAGATTTTTGTTCGTCATCCGCGACTCGAAATTGTTCACGGCGAAGTAGCACATTACGATTCTCCTCCCCTAACACGGAACAGTAATAATGACCTCTCGGTGAATAGAATGCCATAGAAACACCCAGTTTGCCGCAGCGCCCCATAAGAGCAGGCGAAGCACCCTTATACGAGAAACACATAATTCCCTCAATTGACCGTAACGGCACTTTCGCCAAGGTTTTGTCATTCTGATGAATCACAACATTGTCGTTCTCCAAAGCAAGATAGGCATCTTCCGTCATCACAAACAGCGTGTTTAACAGCTGCTTCATCACTCCCCGCTTTCCTTGAGCCGTTCTTCGATATATGCTTTTGCCGATTTCACCTTCCGTAATTCAGGCAGGCACAAATCCCGTAGAGAACATGACGAACACGATCTGGTCTGTTTCACTTTAGGAGTCCATCCGCGGGAAAAAAGATCATGCATTTGCAAGAAGTCAGCTTCGACCATGTTGCGAAGATCTTCGTCCAATTTTACCCGCTCACGACGTTTTGTCTGCCGATAGAACAAAGCACCTTCAGGAATATCACACGCGAGCATTTCTTCCAAGCACATCGCTTCCGCGCATAGCTGTAAACGATCAGCATCAATCGTTTTGGATTTGCCGTGTTTGTATTCAATCGGATACGGCAACCACAATCCATCTCTTCCGTGAAGCGGAACACCATCATTAGACTTATGGAATTCCACAACATCACAGGCTCCAGTTATGCCGAGCGCTCGCGAATAGACTCTCAAATCCCGCATGATCAGCGTATCGCCGCGAGATTCAGAAGCCGCATAATCGTGGGCGCGTTCATGTTCCAGATGCCCAGCTGTGGTCAAATAATTCTCTGACCACAGCTGTTCGATATGGATAAGAGCCCACTGTCGTTTGCAGAATGAGAAATGCTGGATGCCCGAAAGGGCCAGCCAATCTTCTTCCGGATATCCTTCTGGCCCTTTCATGCAACACCCCTTACTCTCTCAATTCCAAACGCTTCAGCGTCCTTCAATCACTTCGTACCGCAAGTCGGGAATAGAAGATCCATTCACTGCCACCGTTCCGTCCACATTAACGGAAACGGAACGATGAACTTTAGCGGAAGAGTATTGCCCTGACTTGCTGTTGTGCGTGAACCACACAACGTCCAACACTTCCATGGACCCCGCAGGACGAGCCGAACTTTCATCATTCTCAAACAACGTGACGAGAGCTTCCTTGATTTTTTCGGCGTCTTCTGCAGTAAACCCGGTTTTTTCGGCAAGCTGTGGGCTGATGCTGCCATACGTCGCATACACCGCACGGCCGGAAACACGGTATTTCATTCCCATGGTATCGGAGGATTTCTTACCGGTGTCCGTGGTTTCACTGTTCACTGACTTAGTGATCTGCACGTCGTCAATGGCGATGGGTTCAACCGAAAACGCAGCCTGAATGGAAACCGGACCGCGCACGCCCAAGGAAACTTCGTCAACATCCTTAGCTTTTTTGAATGCGAATACTTGTCCGAACGCACGTACGTCAAGCCACTGTTCGCACACTTTCTGGAACACCAGGTTCTTCTGCTTCTGCTCTTCTTTCGGCAAGGTTTTCAAATATGTGTTGAAACGGTCCGACAATGATTTTGCGCCGTCATCGGAACGGTCATCGGACTGCACGAAAATCGTTTCACCAGCATCTTGCAGGCGATTGCGAATCTTCCTTTTCAGTGCAACGTCAGAAACCTCGCCCAGCCCTTCCGATGTGGTTCGTGGACGATTGCCATTCAACGGATCACCGTTAGGATTGGCATTATTAGACGCAAAAACGACTGCGAAATCAATCTTGTTTTCCAAAGCTGCCATGATATGACTCCTTAACTTTTTCTTTGATAATCAACGTCGATAACTTCAAAAACTAAACACTAGTTTTCTTTGCTCTTCTGGGATGCTTCTTGCGCTTTACGCATAGACTCCTTTCGCTGGCATGAATAACCGAGCAGAAAGAGCGGTGAAAGTGCACGGTTATCTTCGAAGTCTCCTTCTTTGAAAAGCGCCATGACCTCATCCACGCTGTTCTGGAACCAGGGCGCGCCATTCGCCGATTTCAGGTAGGGCATCAGTTGCTTCCACAGCGTTCCCCATGTTGTAAACGGCTTTGCGACGAAATTGCTCATGAGCTTAACGGCATTGGTCGGACGGGTGTCACTGATTCCTTGCTTGTACAGGACACCGTTTTCAAAGCGGTCCGCGAGTGCCAGCAATCTCCCGTATAAGTAGTCGCGGTCATTTCGTGTTGGTTCAAGGTACATGGATATCGTGTCCTCCTGTTTGTTTTGCTTCCTCGCGTCGTCAATGTAATGTTTTTTCCATAGGCTGCATGCGATTTCAAAATCTCTTAGCCATGCTCCTGGAGCGTCATATCCCATAGGTTTAGTGACTCTGTGGTATGTGGCGTCCAATATGGAGCGGGGAAGCGATTCTCCTCCGAACATGCATTCTATAAGCTGCTTTTTCGCGTTTTTCGCAAAACGTTTATAGGCTTTGCTGCTTCTGTCTGACACGTCATATGCGCAGCTGATGATGTCGGCAAATGGTGGCGCACCTTCATATGCAACAAACTTCTTTTTTTCTTTGTCGTACATTTTCAACGGCCATGCCGCATCAACATGCCACCGCAGGATACTTTCGACATATTCGTCTTTTGAAAGTTCACGATAATATGTAACGCTCAAACGCCCTGATGTCGCCGCATCCAGAATGACAATCATCATTGGGTCGGCATGCTTTTTGAGTTTGTTAGCATTGCCATATCCGCGCAGTACCTTCGAAAAAACTTGTGCGTATTGAAAGTTTGTTGCGGTCAGTGCATCTGCAATATCGTTGCGGGGAGCTTCCGGCTCGTCCACATCCGATGAGAACAAAGAGCCAAAATCATAAGAACCTTCCTGAGGGTCAAGCTTCGGCTTTTCGTTGGGGTTTTTCACCGAGCAGATGACTATGGCCTGGGTATCGGTAATCGTTCCATGATTATTGACCAACCATTGCAGCGTCGAATGTATCTTCTGCGATGTTTCACCATCGACTTGCAAAGCCTCCTCTTTGGATGCGAAGCGCCCTCGATAGGTGAAATTCGTTGAATCGTTTGCCGATAACAGTTTGGCGTTGCCATTTACGCTGACAATTTTCTTAGGGAAGTTCAATATCGGAGCATATAGGTCCTCTCCGAACATATCCTTCCCTTTTTTCTGTCGATCATGGTACAAATAAGAAATCCATTGCGCCTGTATATCGGGATCGTTCGAGACATCTGAGTTTTGCAGCCCAATTTCAACTTCGAAGCAAACACCTGCTTTCCGGTCTTTTTCGGTTATTTCCACATTGAATCGAGCGGCTTCTTCGCTGATGCTGTGTTCCGAGACGCATCGATAGATGGCATTGAGTTTGACGTTGTCGCCTTTCCAAGCGGCAAGCTGCTCCAAATACATGGAGGTTTTCTCCTTGTCGAAATGCAAGTCGAGATATTGGAGCTGATCAAACAGAGGATGCGGTACCGGCTTGATGGTGCGTCCCATGGAACTTTCTGTGCACGGGATGACAATCGTTTGTTTTTCCCTCAGAAGCCGTAGTATCTCACCATTCCCGTTTATCCCTAGCGTCAATAGTGTCGGAAGTGTCGTATGCCCCGGAGGAATCAAGGCTTTCCTAATGTCAAGCGTAGAACCGTCGCCACTTCTCGGAATTTTTCCGGCGGCGTTGTGCACAGATTCGTTGATAAGCAACAGATTGTTCGACAGGCTCATCACTCACTCCTCTCCCACCGGCTGCAGATTGCTCCCCAAAGCGAATTCCTTGACACTCTGGTTTTTCCTGATAATTCGTCCATCCAATTTCGTGGATTCTGGACGCTCAAATTCGATGATGCCGTCGGACATAACAGGCGACCAGAATCGGGCGATAAAATCGTGGTCCTCGTTTTCATCCGGATACGTGAATCCGTGGAACATGTATCCCATATTCCACTCGCCATAACCGTCATAAAACCCTTCGCCAGATCCGAACTCACATGGTTCCACATACCCCTGGCATTCGCGCGTCCCCAAGAATATGTCTCGGCGACCGCCTTTCTGAACGGATCTCAAGGCGATATTATGATGTTTGTTTTCGTCGCGGTCAGCGACAAGATCTTCACGCTGATCATTCCATTCGAAATGAGCCAAAACCTGATAACGCACGTCTTTGAGATACGTGTAGTACGAAAGATCATTGCCACCGCTCATTTTGATGGGTCGAATTCCCTTTCCTTCAGTCTGAACTCTGTTCATCACACGAACAGCGTCAATAACCCACATAAAAGTTGGCTTCCAATAGATGCTTTCCGTAATGCCTTTCAAAGCTTGGTACGTTGGCACCTGATACGAAAATTTCTCACCCCCAACACGTGTTGCCGCTTCCGAGAACAACGCATATCTGCCTGATACCTCATATTCAATTGAGTTGCGATGTCGTTGCATATAACTCCTTCGTTAATCGTTCCCTCAACCAGCCACTGTCAATATAGCACATTTTACGCTTATTGTACATAGAACTCTTTGAGTGTTTCTCAATCAACAATCAACCAGTTATTCTTGTATAAGTAGGTTTTCCTACTGTCGCCACATTCATGGCGTGGATTGAAAATATGTACAACATGCGTATTTACCAAACGAAACTCTCCTGCAGATTCCCATCGACCTGCAGGAGAACCACTGCCCTTTCATATCATCAACAGAGACATGTCCGTCTCTGTCACCACGCCATATTCGCCTTTGTAATAATCTCCATTCAGAACGCAAATATCGAAATCCTCGCTAGCGATGGAAATCGCATGTTTTTCGTTCAAAATCTTGTATTCGTAATCGAAAAGGGAAACCGTGTATTCCTGTAGCCGCCGCAGAATCGCAATCTTCTCCCTCAACTCACCGTGGCCCAACATATCCAGTAATTCCATCGCATTGCCATAGGGAACCACAACATTGTGCGTGATTTTCGGAATCACACGATATTCATTGCCGACCGTTTTGAACGCCTGGGCAAAAAACGGATTGTATCTCTCCTCCATCGTATTGTTCTCGAATTGCTTACGTTGGCTTTCGTTGTATGCCAGCAACTCATAAATCGTTTTTCCAGCGTTTTCCTTTTTCCAAAGCGGACCATCCAGCAAACTATTGCCGCCATCTCGATCCTCACTTTGAAGCAGCATGCCATAAAACTCATTGAGCATGCCAGTAGAAAGCAGATCAGCATCAGGATGCTCACCCATAATCTGCAAAGTGAGCTTTTTGCCTCTGTGAATCTCTGGAAGATAGTCCTTGAACCTTTCCTCACCTTGCAACGGATAGACATACACATCCTTGATTTCTTTCGATTCACCATTCCTGTTGCACCTGCCAGCCGCTTGCATAATGCTATCCAGACCAGCCATCGCCCTGACTACGCATGCGAACGAAAGGTCCACTCCCGCTTCGATAAGCTGCGTGCTTACGCAAATCACCGGCTTGGAATCATGAGGATCAGTTAACACCTTTATTCTCGCTAACTGGTCTGCCCTATGTTTGCCACACATGGCAGTACTCAAATGAATCAACTCAAACTGCCCGTCAGCATTGAGCTCTTGCAAACACTGATACATTTTGCGCGCTTCACTCTTCGTGTTGACGATAGACAGGCAATTGCCGTTCCGAAGTGCCTGCTCATATATGATGTTCGCAAGTTCCTCGCAACTCTTGCTTTCCTGTGAAGCAATAATCCGGGTACGCTTGAGCTTCTCTTCGTAACCATCAGTATTGTCGATAAGATCAGGCTCGTCTGACAGACGCAGATTCTTTCGCGCCGTTCGTTCCAATAAAGGCTGCGTAGCTGAGCACAGCAGAATAGTCGAGTCCAATATCGTCGAAAGAAAACTCACAACTTCATTAAACGGATTGATGATATTCAACGGAAGCGACTGAATCTCATCAAAAATGATGACGCTATTGGCCATGTTGTGGAATTTACGAAGTTTCGTACCACGCGCCGACATAACCGTTTCCAAGAATTCGACCATCGTAGTCACGATGATCGGATTATCCCAACGTTCAGACGCCAGTTTACGTTGACGTTCCTTCGCATCCTCTTCCTCACTTGTGCCGATAGATCCCGTGTTATCGGAATTCTGAAGGCCCGCGGTGGAGTAATGCTCCAGCACAATATTGCTGTCAGCATCCAGACCAAGCATATTCTGGAATGTTGCCACGGTCTGTGACGTAATAGACAAGTACGGAATCACATAAATGATTCGTCTTTTCCCTGTTTCCAAAGCATGATGCAAGGCGAAATTCAACGAAGCCAACGTTTTACCGCCTCCGGTCGGAACCGACAATCGGTAAATCCCTGTCTCTCTGCTCCCAGCTTGACGGCACTGTTCCGTAATCTGTTGACGGATTTTATTGATTTCGGATGTCGAATCGAATGATTTCATGCTTTCGTCAAGACGGCGAATCAGTTCCGACCAATCCGCCTTGATCGGATGATATTGCTCTTTCGTCTCAAAATAAGCCGTATCTGTTCTATCGGCATCAATCAAACGAGAATAAACGTATTTAACTAGTAATCCCGAGTAGAAATAACGACTATCTTTCGACAATTTCAGCGATTTAGTTCGTCCTGCAAAATCGAAAACATCTTTTTCGGCCTGCTGGAAGGTGTCTTGCAAGTCGAGGTCCAAATCATGTAGCCCCTGTTTGATTTCCCCATACGCATATTTAGGATTCTGTTTATCTGCTTCCGTAAAACCTGTGAGAAAAGCCTCATCACCGATTTCATTGATGCAATCAGGAAGCTCTCCATGATGTTTTGCAATAACAAGTTCAAGAATCTCTTTCACGATTTCCGCTGCCGAATTCGAAATCGGCAGGTCATTGACGACGAACGCACCCTGCCTCGCATGAGGAATCTCACCACGACGTCCCTTGCCTGATATCAGATACGTTTGAAACTGTTGCGCAACCTTTCCAACATCATGCAGGAGCGCTGCCATCCGTGAAATCTGAGAGAACTCCGATTCATAGCTTTCCGCCAAATCACCCGCATTATGAAGATGATCATACAGTGTTTGCACATTACCGTCCGCATCTTTGTGTGCCAGCAAAGTCATAATCTGCTCCTTCACAGATATGTTCAAGCACCCCTACATTACCATAGCGTTACAGTTCTCACGAGCATTGCAACGAGGTTCGGCCTATAGAGGCAGAAGACTTTCAAGTGGAATAATCCGCATATACGCATACTCATTGGTATACCTATTCATATCTTTCCATTTTCAATTCCAAATGGAAAGATATGAATATTTTTGCGTTAGTTACACTTAATCGAATAAGTGTAGCTAAATTCCGCATTAGCCACATTTATTCGCACATAGAAAAAACCGGACAGCGGATTCTTGGAATCCACCCACTTGGGCGAACCCGTTGAATCCGCCGTCCGGCGGCGCGACTGCTTCTCAAGAATGTGTGCTTGACTCACATGGATGGTACTGAGAACCATTCGCTTAACGATCTGTTTCCGTGCGCGCCAACCGCGTAAGGAACGCGGCTGCGCGGCACGGACACAAATCAAGTCTTGAGTGGACTCGAGCCGCGGTGGGCAACGCCACGGCGGCTCGAAAGCCAAGGGATTACTCTAGCCGCAGCTTGGAATAATCGCAAGCCGACCGAGCTTCGTTCAGTTCAGGCCTTGGCAACCTCCACGCTGAGCTCGGAGCCGCCTTCCTTCACTTCGAAGGAAGTGGCGAGCGTTTCGGAAGAGACGAGTTTCTTGAACTGTTCGACCTTGGCCACGTCTTCGGCAGGCACAACGAGCTTCAGTGCGATGCGGTCGGAGATTTGCAGATCGGCGGCTTTACGGGCATCCTGCACAGCGCGAATCACGTCGCGCGCATAGCCTTCGGCGATCAGATCATCGTTCAGCTCGGTGTCGAGAATCACGAAGCCACCGGTCGGCAGCGCGGCGGAAACGGAGTTGGCGGCCTCTTCGGCATTCTTCTCCTCCACACTGTTGATCAGCTCATATTCGCCTTCCTCAAGCACGATCTCACCGTTCGGAGTCTCACATACCGGAGCGCCTTCGGCGTTCACATGCCATGCACCGGACTTGGAAGCCTTGATGGCGAACTGCACGTCCTTGCGAAGACGCTTGCCTGCCACGCGAGCGTTCACGCGCAGCTCGTTGATGATCTTCAAGCCTTGGGTTTCGGCATCTTCAAGCGTGCACAGTTCAACGTTCTTCACGTTCAGTTCGGACTTCAGGATCTCGTCGTATGCGGCCACGGCGTCAGTGTTTTCCACCACAACAGTCAGCTTGGACAACGGCTGGCGCACACGAATCTGCTTCGTCTTACGCATAGACAGGGTGCCGGACACGACCTCGCGCACCTTCTCCATCGCATCAACCAGAGCCGGATCGTCAACAAGCACACGGCCCAGTTCTGTTGCCTCTCCAGTCTGCTCGTCGGCAAGGAACGGCCAGTCGGCCAGATGCACGGATTCGCCACCGGTCAGACCACGCCACACGGCTTCCGCTTCCATCGGAGCGAGCGGTGCGATCACGCGCATGAATGCTTCAAGCACGGTGTACAGCGTATTGAACGCGTTCTCATCCTCGTTCCAGAAACGGTCACGATTGTTGCGGATGTACCAGTTGGTGAGCATGTCAATGAAATCAGACACTGCTTCGCATGCGTCGGAAATCAGGAAGTCATCCAGCGAGCTTTGCGTCTTCTCGATCAGTCGGCGGGTACGTGCCAGCAGATAACGGTCCATTTCCGGCAGTGCGGCAACCTCATCGGCATGCAGTGCACGAGCATCGAACCCGGCACCATTATTGGCAGCGTTCGCATACAGGGTGAAGAAGTAGTACGAGCTCCACACCGGCAGCATAACCTGGCGAACGGTGTCGCGAATGCCATCGGCGGTCACAATCAGGTTGCCGCCGCGCAGAATCGGCGAGCTCATGAGGAACCAGCGCATGGCGTCGGAACCGAAATCGTTGAACACGCCGTTCACATCCGGGTAGTTGCGCAGATGCTTCGACATCTTCTGGCCGTCGGAGCCAAGCACGATGCCATGGCAGATCACGTTCTTGAACGCCGGCTTGTCAAACAGGGCGGTCGCCATGATGTGCTGCACGTAGAACCAGCCACGGGTCTGACCGATGTATTCCACGATGTAATCGCACGGGAAGTGCTGTTCGAACGTTTCCTTATTCTCGAACGGATAATGGTACTGGGCGAAGCTCATGGAACCGGATTCGAACCAGCAGTCCATCACGTCGGTGATGCGGTGCATGTGGCTCTTGCCGGTCGGATCATCCGGGTTGACGCGGGTCAGTTCGTCGATGTACGGGCGGTGCATGTTGACATTGCCCTCATGGTCGCGCGGATAATCGCCGAAGTCAGCCTTCAGCTCCTCCAAGGAACCGTACACGTCAACGCGCGGATACTTCGGGTCGTCGGAAACCCACACCGGAATCGGGGAGCCCCAGAAACGGTTGCGGGAGATCGACCAGTCGCGGGCGTTGGCAAGCCACTTGCCGAACTGGCCGTCCTTCACATTGCCCGGAATCCAGTTGATTTCCTGGTTCAGCTCAAGCAGACGATCCTTGATCTTGGTGACGGACACGAACCACGAGCTCACCGGCTTGTAGATAAGCGGGGTGGCGCAACGCCAGCAGTGCGGGTAGGAGTGCACGTAGCTCTTCTCCTGGAAGAGAATCGCGCGCTGTTCCGCCGGAATACGCTCCAGCGGACCGTCACCGGCACGCAGGTTGCGCAGGATCGGCTTGTTCGCGTCGAACACATACATGCCCTCGTAATCCGGGCACAGCGAAGTGAACTTGCAGCCTGCGTCGAGCACGTCCACGCTCTTGATGCCCTTGGCGTTGAGCGTGTTCATATCGTCTTCGCCGTACGGAGCCTGATGCACGAGGCCGGTACCTTCGACGGTGTCGACATAATCGGCGGTGAAGATCTGGTAGCCTTCCGGTCCCGGCACCTTGCCTTCGGCTGCGTTCTCGTCGCCAGCGAAGTACGGGAACACCGGGTAGTAGCGCCAGCCTTCCATCTCGGCACCCTTGAGCTCGCGCACGATCTCATAGTTTTCGCCGAGTTCCTTGGCGTAGGAGCCGAGCAGTGGCTTGCCCAGGTAGAACTTCTTGCCCGCGAACTTGCCTTCGGTCGGACGCACTTCCACATAGTCGATGTCGGCACCGACCACGATGGCGAAGTTGGTGGGAACGGTCCACGGCGTGGTGGTCCAGAACACCGCATAGGCGTCTTCCTCGTCGCGCAGCTTCACGGCCACGGACACGGTGGTGTCCTGACGATCCTGATACACGTCGGCGTCCATGCGCAGCTCGTGCGCGGAAAGCGGCGTCTGATCCTTCGGACAGTACGGCAGCACGCGGTAGCCCTGATATGCGAGGCCCTTGTCGTACAGCTGCTTGAACGCCCACATCACGGATTCCATGTATGGAATGTTCAGCGTCTTGTAGCCATGCTCGAAATCGACCCAACGTGCCTGACGGTGCACGTAGTCCTTCCACTCGTTGGTGTACTTGAGCACGGAGGCGCGGCAGGCATCGTTGAACTTGTCGATGCCCATTTCCTTGACCTGATCGACCGAATCGATGCCCAGTTCCTTCTGGGCTTCAAGCTCGGCCGGAAGACCGTGCGTGTCCCAACCGAACACACGGTTGACCTTGTGGCCCTTCATGGTCTGGTAGCGCGGAATCACATCCTTGGCGTAGCCGGTCAACAGGTGGCCGTAATGCGGCAGACCGTTGGCGAACGGCGGTCCGTCGAAGAAGACGAATTCGTTCTGGCTGTGATCGCCGGAAGGACGGCGTTCAATGGACTTCTGGAAAGTATCGTCCTTCTCCCAATAATCAAGGACGGATTCTTCCAGCTTCGGAAAACTGGGGTTAGGTGCCACATTAGCGCTCTGCTCACCCGCAGCTGCCTTCGGATACACGTTGTGTTCGCTCACCGTATCTCCTCGTAGGTTCTTACTACTTGTCTCCTACGAGGACGATGACTATAGCGCCTGCTGGACGCCGCCACCGCGGTACCACCTCGTTTGCCATGCTTTTGTTACGCGCACGACCGCTCGTATGTTCGGCTGTTCGGGCCTTCCCGCCGGGTCTAATAAGTCGCTGACACGACCGTTCTTCCGGAAGCTCCCCGCTGATAACGGATCACCGCTCGCATTTTGGTTGCCACTATAGCATGCAGCGCGAACTATTTTCGCCTGTTTTGCATGATTATGGACGATTCACAATGGACTTCATAGACGATTCACGATAGGTCTTATACAGGATTACCTACAACAGAAATGCCGATACTGACAGCCCATCAGTATCGGCATTGCAAACGTATTTTCAATATGTATTTTTAGAAAATACTATGTTCTATCATTCGGAGATTTCACCAGCGGCAAGCTTGGCTTCGAGCTCCTCGACGATCTCGTCGTGCATCTTCTCGGTGATCTTCACCTTGAAGAGGAACACGAGCAGGCTCAGCACGATGATGCCCAGCGGCACGTAGAACGCGCAGACCTTGAACATGCCGATATTCGCGGCGGTCATATCCGCGGCGGTTGCGTCACCGATCA
>ULVG01029225.1_pt1 | contig 16633 bp, 11 predicted proteins | sample 1959221 | NCBI WGS metagenome assembly ULVG01 (sample SAMEA4835780, study PRJEB28245) | human gut metagenome | biome: gut microbiome; material: fecal sample | place: Denmark | collected 2008
TAGGAAAGAAAAATCCCGCCGCTGGGTGGAGCGCCTGCTCCCGATCCCTATCGCATACGGGCTGGGGCATCTGTGTGTCATGGGCTTTCGCACTGCATCCTGTTCGGAATGGCGCGACTTTCAACTGATCCTTGCAGTCGGCGTTCTGTTCTACTGCGCTATGCTGCTGGCATTGAGTATTTTTTATAATGTAAAAGAGCTGCGGGGTATAAAAAGAGAGGGTGAGAACGAATAGCGGTCTGACCATTTGGAAAGTAGGTGTACCATGAGAAAACTTGTGATCTTTTGCTTTGCCGTCTGTATGACCGTGCTTACGGTACTATCCCTGTTCAATTTTGCACAGGACGCAGAGGAAAGCATGATACTGGATAAGCGGGCGGTAATCCTCGAAAAGCCGGAGACATTGAGCAACCGCGAATTTTTGGGACAGATAGATACTGCACTCGGAAAGATCGGCGCAGACATTATGTACCGCTACGCGGAGTTGGATGGGGACAAGCCACTGTACCGCTACTATAAGACCAGCCATACCGACAGCTTTCTTTCCGTTTCTACCGGGAAAGGGAGCGTGAAGCTGGAATCGGACGAGTTCTTTTCCACTGCAAAGCAGCCGGAAGCTATGGCGCTGCATCTGTCCTCGCTGTTTCAAGATACCGCCATCTATCCACTCATGCAGGCGCAGCAGCATGACTTGACCGCCGCGACCTGGTATGTGGCGGAAGGACAGCTTGACGCGGTGCTTCATGCGCTGAAAGGCTTGGGCTATTCCGTAACAGCAACCAACGAAAGGCTTTTGTCTACCAAACTGCCGCTTTATTTCCTGTTCATTCCTGCCTTTATGCTCTGCGTCAGTATCGTATTCTACACCCTGTCCGCAGGCAAGAAAAATGTGCTGAAAAAAATGGAGGGCTATACCACGGGGAATATCCTGCTGGGGGAGATCAAAGCCTTTGCCCCTGCTTTGTGTCTTTGCTTTCTGCTGATTTTTGCCGCCGCCATGATTTGCGCCGTGTGGCTTCATCCGATGGCGACCTGGCAATTTGGGCTGTTCCTGCTGGGGGATTGTCTGTGGCTGCTCGTTCCTCTGATACTGGGCATTCTGCTCTCCCTGTTGTTCCTCTCCGGGCAGCGCAGCGCGGAGTATGTGAAGGGCAAAGTTCCAAAGCGCGGGATCTACATTACAAACACGCTTGCGAAAGCTGCTTTTCTAATCTTTATTCTATTCTCTCTCACCATTGCCATGCGGAACATCACGCAGATCTACAACACCTTCCATGCAGCGGAGTTCTGTTCGCAAAAGACAAAGGGCTATGTGACTGTCCCTCTGAACAATGTTAATTCCGGCAGAGCACCGGAGGGCGCGGATTATCTGGCGTTCTATTATGCCACAGTGGATCGCTACAATGGAATACTCATGGCAGCCAACGATTTTAATTACGACCTGTTTGAAGGGAAAATGCTGGGAGAGGCATACGGTCAGGATTATGCCCACATCAACCGAAACTACCTTGCGTTCAATCCCATCTATGCGCCGGACGGGGAGCAGATCGGTGACGCTCTGCTTTCCGATACCCATGTGAATATTCTGCTTCCGAAGTCCAAGGAATACAGGCGGGATGAGGTACGGGAGCGCGGCGCGAGCTGGGGAAATTCCGGGGATGTGAATATTGTCCTCTACGATGATAAAGCGTCTGACATATACTCCTATAACGCCAGCACAGGGCTTGGGGGAAACGGCGCTCTGCCCGCGCCCATCCTTGTAGTCAAGGAAGGTGACCTGCTGGACGGGCTTTTCATCGAAGCATGGTGTTCACAGGGGGCGTATTTCCTCTATGTTCCCACCGATGATCCGTATGCGGAGCTGCTACCTATCCTGCGGGAAACGGGGATTGACGCGGCGACCGTTTCCACACCGACCGTCGCCGCCACCTTTGATAAAATGCTCCATCATCTGACCTATATGCTGATGATTTGGGGCGTACAGGCTTTGGTGCTGCTGATCGGGCTGTTCTGCCTGATCTTATTCGGCGCAAGGCTCTACTGCGACAATTACAGGGACAGAATCGCCTGTCGCCTGATTGAAGGGCATTCCCTTTTGAGCTGTATTCGCACCCATCTCGTGCTGACGGTGCTGTACTATGGGGCGGTAGCGGCAGGGCTGCTGCTCTTAAAGCTCGCCATCGAGCTTGACTACAATATCCTGCTGGGTACATTTCTCGCGGAGCTGCTGATCACGCTGCTTGCTTGCGGCAGCATTGCCCGGAAGAACCTCTATCAGATTGTGAAAGGAGCGGAAGCATGACTGCCATTACTTTATCCAATATCAATAAACGCTTCGGGGAAAAAGTCCTGTTTCGGGATTACTCGCTGCATATTGAAGCCGGGGAGTTTGTCGCCATCAAGGGCGAAAGCGGAGCCGGAAAAACAACGCTCCTGAACATCATAGGACTGCTGGAAACACCGGACAGCGGCAGCGTCACCCTCTGCGGCGCAAGAAACCCGTCCTTTCCCTCCCGCGCTGCGGTTCATCTGCGGCGGCACAAGCTGTCCTACCTGTTTCAGAATTACGGGCTGGTGGACACCGACACCGTGGAAGCCAACATGAAGCTCGCCACCCGGTTCGGTAAAGCAAAGGGCAAGGCAGAGAAAGAACGCATCGCGGATGCGCTGGCACAGGTGGGGCTTTCTGGCTATGAGCGTCGTAAGGTCTACACCTTGAGCGGCGGTGAGCAGCAGCGGGTGGCGCTGGCAAAAATCATTGCAAAATCCCCCGACATTATCCTTGCGGATGAGCCTACGGGCAGTCTGGACGAGCGCAACCGCAGCTATGTGATGGATATTCTCAAAGAGCTGAACCGACAGGGGAAAACCATTGTTGTTGTGACACATGATCCCTATGTGAGCGATTGCGCCACACGGCACATCGCGCTGTGAGAAATACGAAAGGGCTGGCTACTCCCTATAATCAAAAAGCGCCATAGCGAACGAGTCGGCCTCGTCTGCTATGGCGCTTTGTATGAAAGTTCAATCTTCTATCGTACTATGTTCACGGGAAGTCTTGCAGTATTCCTCAATACCGCCGTTCAGGACAAGATCGGCGTATTCCAGAGGCTTGTTGTATAGTAGCCAATCCAACTCGGCACGGTCAAAGCGGTTGTCTGCAATCTCGTTCTCCACGGCAATACAATCAATAGAGATCATGCTGCCATCAGCGAAAAGCAGCTCCACGCAAGCCGTGTCGATATTAAACTCACAAGAAATAAGTTTGCTCATGATGAAATCCTCCATATTATGACAAGTTGATATAAAAGGAAAGCTGCCCGTTTCTGTTGGAAACAGACAGCTTTTGCAACCTTGAGGTTGCTCTGCACACCCGAATCTGTCAGCCAACAGTAAAAAGTTGAATTACTTCCTTATCACTGTTAAGCTAAGGCTTTTCAGGCTTTGTTATAAGCTCTGATCTGCCCGCCGAAACCGATAAAAATCGTAAAATTAACTGTTTTGTCCACCGTTTGCCCACCGAAAAGCAAGCGGTGGGCAAAAATTAAGGAGCAGGATTGAAGTCCTGCTCCTTTTGATGTTTAAAGCGCACACCTTCATTTGCTTGAAGGTGTGCGCTTTATCTTTTTGGGTATGGTTCAGGTTGCGAGGTGCGACCGAGCAGATAATCAGTCGAAGTGTCGAGCACATCAGCTATCGTGCAGAGCATTTCAAGCTTCATAGTCCGTGCGCCACTTTCGTACATCGAATACATTGATTGCTTTATATTGAAATATTTTGCCATATCGCTCTGTGTCAAGCCCTTGTCTTTACGCAATTCTTTTATGATGTCGGTGTAAACAGCCATGTGAATATGCTCCCGTCAAAAATTTTTCTATTGACAATTAGAACATATTATGATATAGTATGGCTGAAATATTACATGCGCTGTAATAATTTTTTGAATTTTGCGCCCGTTTTCAAAGCAATTTCGGCGTATGTGGTGAGGTGATGGCGACGAGGAGTAAGGGCGTATTTTCTTAAAGAAAAATTAATGCCGAAAAGGCAAAGAGAGGAGATTATTATATATGAAGAGATTTGTCAGTGTTCTTCTAACTTTTGCAATGATTTTTTCTATCAGTCAAGTCGGATTTGCATCTTTTCAACAGCCGTATAGTGTTACAGGCGCGGGAAATGATATTACTTTATCTGTTTCAACAGCATCGTCAAATTACAAATGGGGCGATGAAATAGTATTTATTGTAACAATAACAAACAACTCTGAGACATCGTTTCACGATATTAATATTACGGCAACGCCGCAGATTGCAACGAAGTTCTGCTTGAAAGATAGCGTGGGTTCGGCTCAAGCAGGATCTCTGAAACCGGGTGAAAGCAAAGACGTAAGAATTATGTTTGCTACATGTGAGCTTTCTGTCTTATATGAGATTATATTCTTCCCGATCAATGCCATAAATGCGTACCTGTCAGGGTATTCATATGCATACTCGCTTTTCAAATGTCATAGTAAAGTAAAAATAGGCTTATTTAATTATAGGTTTGGCTTCAGAGTGGATTGTCTTGATGAAAGCGCTGACTCCGACGGGGACGGTATTTCTGATTATCTTGAGCAAAAATATGGAACAGATCCTAAAAATCCGGACAGTGACAATGATGGACTTTCGGATTGGGTCGAGTTAAACACAATAGGTACAGATCCGACCAAAGCCGACACTGACGGCAATGGAATTAAAGATGGATATGAAGATGCGGATAGAGATGGAATATGCAATATAGATGAGCTGAGTGATTATAAGACAGATCCATCTAATTCAGATACAGATTTTGATTTTGTGTCTGATTATGATGAGATTTTCACTTATGGAACTAACCCTCTACAGGCAGATACTGACGGTGATGGTGTGGATGACGGCACGGAGATTTCTATTGGAACTGATCCCCTTGTATTTGATTCGTTGTTTACAACAAAAGAAAACTGCGGAATCATTAATGAAGCAAACCCTGTTGCCGCCGAGGCGGAAATAACCGGGAATGCAGAATCTGCAGGAACGCTTTCGATTCAACCTATTACGGTGATAGATGAGCATAGGCTTTCCGGAAATATTCCCGGTTACTTAGGCAATGCTTTTGATTTCTCAACGGAAGGCTCTATGGAGTCAGCAAGAATCTCAATCTTATATGATACCGGGCTTGGCAAATTGGGAGACGATTTCCAACCGCGCATTTACTATTTCAATGAAGATGATGGCTCACTTACAGAACTTGAGAACCAAACTGTTGAAAATGGAAAAGTTTCTGCGAACGTCGAACATTTTTCAAAGTATATTTTGCTAAACAAAGTGGAATTTGATAAGGTTTGGGCTGAAGATATTGAGCCTGATGGCAGAGATAATCCTGAATACAAAGGAATGGATGTTGTTTTTGTAATAGATTCATCGGGAAGTATGACGGAAAACGATGGCTCTGAATTGCGGAAAACTGCAGCGAAAAACTTTGTTTCAAAATTGGGCATGAAGGATAGAGCTGCTGTAGTGGATTTCGATGACACAGCGTCAGTTTATCAAGCCTTTACAAATGAGTATACTCTTGTTAATAACTCAATTGATAGAGTGGACAGTTCAGGAGGTACATCTCTTACTGCAGGAATAAGTACTGCGCTTGATCTTTTCAAAAATGATACACTTGAAAGAACCGAAGTGTCAAAGTATATTGTTTTCCTCACAGACGGCTGCGGTGATTATGATACAGCTCTTACAAATGAAGCACTCACAGGAGATGTTGTTATTTACAGCATAGGGCTTGGCACAGGTGTAGAAGAAGCAGTGTTGAAAAGTATGGCAGAAGGTACAGGAGGGAAGTACTATTTTGCTTCTACGGCCGAAAACTTCTTAGATATTTTTGATGCAATTGAAAATTTAACAGCAAGTACAAAAGACAGTAACCATGACGGAATATCTGACTATTACACTGAACTAATAAAAGAAGGAAAGCTTGTTTATCAAAATGGCTCAACGGAGTTGCTCGGTTATGATCTGAATTATAACATGAATGGCGAGTTTTCTGATGACTATGACGGAGACGGCCTTAAAAACGGCGAAGAAATCAGCATTAGAATAAAAGATGGTAAACCGGTTATGATAATGAAATCCAATCCTTTGATTGCTGATACCGATAAAGATGGATATACAGATTATGACGAAGTGAAGAATATGAGCACTTCTCCTCTTATACGAACATATAAAGGAAGCTTGGCAATTAACGAGATGGCTGATGATGATAATTATGGCCATCCAGAGCTGCAAAGATTAATACTTAAAAACTATTTTGATATTCAGACTTTAAAACTAGCAAAAAAGACAATGATAGACTACTTTTATGATTATGCGCCAGAAGAGATGATAAAAGAAAACGGTGAATCGATTGCCGAGTTGCAAGGATGGAGGGATTATTTAGAACAAGCCACAGTATTGGTTAATATTGTTAAAATTCTCAATGATGTTTCCAAAATATTGGAAGAGAATAATATTGACAACACTGAAGTAAAAATACAGCTCGAAGCTACAAAAAAAGTACAGAAAGCACACACGAAGGCATTGAATTCAAATGATTCTAAAGAAATAGAGAAAAGCCTTAAGGACATTGAATTATGCACAAAGAATGCATATGACGTGATCAATAAAGTTAGCAATTATTCCAAGGTTATAGACATAGTGGAAATTGCACAAAAAATGACTTCATTTGCAGCATCTGCAAAAAAAGCGTACAAGAAAACTAAGACAGCAAGTGCCCCGATAGGCAAGGCGGTCAACAATTTCGCAAAGAAAACATCAAAATTTGAAAAAGGACTGTCTACTGCTGTTGATGTAGCGTTTGAGGTGACAGATTTTGTGACTGAATCAGCAGATTTACGAATCACTTATGGAAAGTTGCAGGCAAATGCCGATGCATTTGAGGCATATATTGATGTTTTAATTTCTATCATTTGTGATGAAAGCAGATCATTAGATATTCGCAAAGCTGCTGTTGATATTTACAAAATTATCACAGATGAATCTGATAAAGAGTATTACAGTCAGCTAAATCTTGCAATTGCGGCCGAAGGACTCGAAAGCTTTGTGAATATTGCCTTAAGTGTTGTCGGAGAGTTTGTGCCATATGTAAAGGTTGCAAAAATAGCAGTCGATTTGGTTACTGCGGCAGTCGATATAAGTGGGTACAGCGCTGCGAATGATGCAATCGTTAAGGCGCAAACATATGATGCGGTAGCAGATGCTTCTATAAAGGTTGCAATGAAGAAAATAGAATTTTCAAACGAATACTATATGCTTACGGAAGATGATGCGTCACTTGATTTATTGCATCTTGCACAAAGCAGAATTGCAGGAGAGCAAATGGCATTCGCTTATTCAAATAAATTCTCTTTTGGCAATGCCATAAGTTGGCTGTTTGCATCTGCAAAGGAACGGAAAATATATTTTGATGGAACAATTAATGCCACAAGGCAAAGAGCGGCGGTTCTCAATTTGTCGCTTACGATTTAACAAGTTGGGGTGGTATATTATTTCATTTATTAATTGCTAAGTGCGGCAAAACCAACTCATAGATGGATATTTATCTGTAAAAAAATAATACGACAGAGCTTCGCTCCCCGTGAGCGAAGCTCTCTTTGGCTACGATACAATCTCCCGGCGCAATCCATAACAAAAGCAGCCGTTTCGTCGGAAGCGGCTGCTTGATTGATTATTTTTTCTTTTTGATGCGTGCCCAATATTCCGCTGCGGCGCGCTCGTTTTTGTTATCGCCGAATTCATAATAGCGGCGGTTCTTGATGGCGTCGGGCAGATACTGCTGATCGACCCAATGGTTCTCGTATTCGTGGGCGTATTTGTAGAATTGACCCTTGTTCGGGTTATCCTCGCCGTCATAGTGCATATTCTGAAGCTGCCTCGGCACGGGGCCCGTCCTTCCCGCCTTCACATCGGCGGTGGCGGCGTTTATCGCGCTGTAGGCGCTGTTGGATTTCGGGCTGGTCGCAACGAGTATCACCGCGTCGGCAAGGGGGATCCTCGCCTCGGGCAGGCCGAGCATCATTGCGGCGTCAACGGCGGCCTTGACTATCGGGATTATCTGAGGGTAGGCAAGCCCCACATCCTCGCTGGCGCAGACCATCAGCCTGCGGCACGCCGAGGGCAGGTCGCCCGCCTCAAGCAGCCGTGCGAGATAATGCACCGCCGCGTCAGGGTCGGAGCCCCTCATCGACTTCTGATAGGCGGAGATGATGTCGTAGTGCTCGTCGCCGTCCCTGTCGTAGCGCATGGCGCTCTTCTGGGTCAGCTCCTTGGCGTTCTCAAGCGTTATCAGGCGCTTGCCGTCCTCGGTGTTCGCCGAGAGCACGCATAATTCAACGCTGTTCAGCGCCTTGCGGACGTCGCCCGCGCTGGCGGTGGCGATATGGGAGCAAACGCCGTCCTCTATCGAGAATTCCTCGTGTCTCTCCTCGGCAAGGCGGGCAAAGGCCCGCTTCACCGCCTTCTCCGTCTCGGCGGGGGTCACGCTCTTGAATTCAAAGACCGTCGAGCGGCTGAGAATAGCGCTGTAAACATAGAAATACGGGTTCTCCGTGGTCGAGGCGATGAGCGTTATCGCCCCGCTCTCGATATGCTCAAGAAGCGTCTGCTGCTGCTTTTTGTTGAAATATTGTATCTCGTCGAGAAAGAGCAGAATGCCGTTGCGGGCAACGAGGGTGTCGAGCTGGGCGACTACCTCCTTGATATCGCCCGTGCCCGCCGTCGTGCCGTTCAGGCGCACGAGGTGGCGGTCGGTCTGCTTTGCGATTATGCTCGCCAAAGTGGTCTTGCCGACACCGGGAGGGCCGTAAAAGACCATGTTCGGCAGCTCGCCGGATTCGATTATATTGCGTAGGGGCTTGCCCGGGGCAAGCAGATGGGTCTGCCCCACCATTTCGTCGAGAGTTTTTGGGCGGAGCCTGTCGGCAAGCGGCGAAGACATATCATCAGTCCTTTCTCGGGAAAAGTGAGATTATAAATATCGTTGAGATTATCATTGCAAAGCCGATTATATCGGTCAGGGTGAAGCCCGTGCCGAGCCATACGGCGGATATGACCGTGGCGGAGACGGGCTCGATGCTCGAGATAACGCTCGCCCTCGTTGCGCCGATGCGGCGGATGCCCTCAAGATAGAAGCTGTACGCCAGCACCGTGCCGAGGATTATTATGCCGCCGAGAGCGCCGAAAAGCTCGAGGCTCGCCCGCGGATTTATCTCCCACGGACGGAATACGGGCAGCAGCACAAGCCCGCCGAGCAGCATTCCCCAGCCGAGCACGGTGGGCGTGTCGTATTCCCTGACCAGCGGAACGGGTATCAGCGAATAGCAAACGAGGAATACCCCCGCCGCAAGCCCCCACAGCAGAGCGGGGAGCGAGAGGGCGAGCCCGCCGACGTCGCCGCCCGTTGCAATGAGGAATGTGCCGCCGATCGCAAGCAGGATGGATATTGCCTCCGCCGCGGTCGGCTTTTTTCTGCCTTTTACGCAGGTGTAAACGAGTATCATGGCGGGGGAGAGATATTGCAGCACCGTCGCAACGCCTGCGTTCGACAGCTCTATTGCCTTAAAATATGCGAATTGGCACATCACAAGCCCGAAGAGCGTGAATGCAAGCATACGCACGGCTCTGCGCCCGTTTCGCCAAAGGTCAAATATTTTATTTTTGTTTTTCACCGCCGCCCCGCCGAGCAGGATAGCGCCCGTCGAAATCATTCTTATCGGGACGAGCCACCGCGGCGTCACGCCGCAATTGGTGAAAAGATACTGACCGCAGGAGCCCGAGAAGCCCCAGAATATACCGCCCAGCAGGGTCAGAGTGATGCCGAGGACGGCGCTTTTAGATGATTCTTTCAATCCTGACGACCTCCGAATTGTCGCTACTCGAAATCATAGCACAAAAAGCGACGAAACGCAAGAATATTCATAATATTGAGCCGTGGTACAGTCAATAATTATTTGTCGGGTGCTTAATGATGAAAAAACGAGAAAAAACAAGAAATTCAAAGTAAAATTCAGAAAAAAGGCGATAAATCAACAAAATAAATATGTTTTGACCTTTTCTGACCTTTGACCTTGCGAAGGCACCTTGCTATAATAAAATAAAGGCCAAAGAAAGTCAAAGTCAAAACAAAGCAAAGAAGTGGTATTATGAGCTTGAGCAACAGAATAGCGGGGCTGCTGATGGATATGCTCGAGAGCAGCGGCACCACCGAAATCCAAAGGAATGAGCTTGCCCAAACCCTCGGCTGCGTGCCGAGCCAGATTAATTACGTCATCGCCTCCCGCTTCACGCCCGAGCAGGGCTATATTGTCGAGAGCAGGCGGGGCGGCGGCGGATATATTAAGATAACCCGCGTCAGGCTCGACGCCCCCGTTGCGATAATGCACACGGTCAATTGCGTGGGCGACGCGGCGGATATGCAGACCTGTCGGGCGCATATCCTAAACCTGCATCACGGCGGAGTGTTGGACGCGCCGAGCACCCGCCTTATGCTTGCGGCTCTCGGCGACAATGCCCTCAAAGCCGTGCCCGCACAGCTCCGCGACGGGGTCAGAGCCTCGATATTCAAGCAGATGCTTTTAACTGCAAACGGAAAGGATGATAGATAATGTTGTGTCAGAACTGCGGTAAAAATGAAGCCACTACACATATTAAACAGATAGTTAACGGCGATATGGCGGAGAGCCATCTCTGCGCTGAATGCGCCAAAAATTTAGGTTACTCCGATATGCTCTCGGGCTTCGGACTTGATCTGTCGGAGTTCCTCGGCGGCTTCCTCGGCGACATGATGCCCGCCCTCACGAGGGGCAATTCGGAGCGCTGCCCCAAGTGCGGCACTTCGTTCAGCGATATAGTCCGCAGCGGCAGGGTCGGCTGCGCAGAGTGCTACAGGACGTTTTACGACGAGCTGCTGCCCTCTATCCAGCGCATTCACGGCAGGATAAAGCACAGCGGCAAGGCAAGCTCGGGCGCGATAGAGCAGCCCAAAGAGGAAACCAAAGAAGAGAAGATAGCAAAGCTCAAGACCCAGATGGACGAGGCCGTCGCCGTTCAGGAATTCGAGCAGGCGGCGAAGCTCCGTGACGAGATAAAGAGCCTTGAATCAGAGGGAGGGGAAACGAAATGAGCAAATGGTATATTGATAAAGGCGAGCAGGGCGATATAGTTCTGAGCACCAGGATCAGGCTTGCGAGAAACCTCGATGAATTCCCGTTCCCGTCGAAGCTCGACACCGAGGGCAGGGATAAAGTGAATTCCGCCGTCAAATCGGCTCTGCTCTGTGACGGCAGCGACCTCAGCTATATTGATATGAAGAGCCTGAGCGAAATTCAGGCGGTCTCTCTCGCCGAGAAGCACCTTATCAGCCCCGAATTCGCCGCCCGCAGGGACGGCACGGCTCTGCTGCTCTCCTCCGACGAGAGCGTGAGTATTATGCTCTGCGAGGAGGACCACATCAGAATTCAGGTCATAAAGGCGGGTCTTGCGCTTGAGCAGGCGTATGCCGAGGCGGATAAGATAGATACTATCCTTGACGGCAAGCTGAAATACGCCTTCGACGAGCGCATAGGCTACCTCACCCAGTGCCCGACCAATCTCGGCACGGCGATGAGAGCCTCCGTTATGCTCCACCTGCCCGCTCTGACCCGCTGCGGTCAGATAGCAAGGCTCGCGGGCACGGTGTCGAAGCTCGGTCTGACGATAAGGGGAGCTTACGGCGAAGGCTCGGCCTCGACGGGCGATATTTATCAGATAAGCAATCAGATAACCCTCGGCATCACCGAGGAGACGGCGATAGCCAACCTGCGCTCGATAGTCCTGCAGCTCGTCGCTCAGGAGAGGTCTGCGGCGCAGGAGATAGTCAAGAATCCCGCCGAGGAGGATAAGATATTCCGTGCGCTCGGAGTGCTTCAGAATGCAAGACTGCTCAGCAGCGACGAATTCATGGAGCTTATCTCCGAGGTGAGGCTCGGCGCGGCGAGAGGGGTAGTGGATATCCCGCTTGAGAAGATAAACGAGCTGATAGCCAATATGCAGCCCGCTACGATAAGCGCCGCCGCCGACGGAGCTATAGGCCCCGCGGCGAGGGACGCCGCCAGAGCAAAGGCGGTCAGAGAGGCGCTTGCGTAATAAAAGATAAGCGAAGTATATTCAGGGGGAAATTGTATGTATAGATTTACGGGCTTTACTCAGAAAGCCAACGAGGCGCTCAACAACGCCATCACTGCGGCGGAGGATCTCGGCCACACCTATGTCGGCAGCGAGCATCTGCTGCTCGGTCTGCTCTCCGAGAACGGGGGCATGGCCTACACCGCTCTCTCGGCGAGGAAAGTCACCTACGCCGAGGTCGAGTCGATAATCAAAAGCAGTGTGGGCATCGGCTCGCCTACGGTGCTTTCGCCCAATGATTTCACGCCCAGAGCCAAGAATATCATCGACACGGCGATATTGCAGGGCAGGGGAATGGGTCACGCCTATATCGGCACGGAGCATATACTCATGGGCATAATCCGTGAGGGCACGAGCGCCGCCACCGAGGTGCTCAGCCGTCTCGGCGTCCAGCCGCAGGATCTGCTCTCCGACCTCACCGCCGCCCTCGGCAGCAACGCTCAGGGCACGGGCGAATCAAAGAAGGAGAGCAAGGAGCGCTCCGATACGCCTACGCTCTCACAGTTTGGCAGGGATCTGACCGCCCTTGCAAATCAGGGCAGGATAGACCCCGTCATCGGCAGGCAGCAGGAGATAGAGAGGGTCATTCAGATCCTCAGCAGGAGGACGAAGAATAACCCCTGTCTCATCGGCGAGCCCGGTGTCGGCAAGACGGCCATAGCCGAGGGGCTGGCGCTCAAGATAGCCACGGGCGAGGTGCCCGAGCTGCTGCGGAATAAGCGGGTAGTTTCGCTCGACCTCACAGGCATGGTCGCCGGCACCAAATACAGGGGCGACTTTGAGGAGCGCATCCGCAACGCTATCGAAGAAGTCAAGAAGTCGGGCGATGTGATACTCTTCATAGATGAAGTTCACACGCTCATCGGCGCAGGCTCGGCGGAGGGTGCGGTCGATGCCGCAAATATCCTGAAGCCCTCGCTCGCAAGGGGCGAGATCCAGGTCATCGGCGCCACAACGCTCGACGAATACCGCCGTCATATCGAGAAGGACGCCGCCCTTGAGCGCAGATTCCAGCCCGTTACCGTCGGCGAGCCGACCGAGCAGGAGGCAATTGACATTTTGAAGGGTCTTCGCGACAAATACGAGGCGCACCACAAGGTCAGGATAACCGACGGTGCGATAATCGCGGCGGTCAAGATGTCGTCGAGATATATCGGCGACCGCTATCTGCCCGACAAAGCGATAGACCTTGTCGATGAAGCAGCTTCGAGGGTCAGGCTCAAGGCATTTGCCACCCCGCCCGACCTAAAGGAGCTTGAAGAAAAAATCAAATCCCTGAATGAGGAGATGGCGAGCGCCGTCAATTCGCAGGATTTTGAGCAGGCAGCGTCTATTCGCGACGAAAAGAATAAACTCTCGAACGAGCTTGAGAGCGAACGCAGGCTTTGGAAGGAGCGCAGCACTCACGCCGCGGGCGAGGTTGGCGAGCAGGAGATAGCCGCCATTGTGTCGCAGTGGACGGGCATCCCCGTCGTGCAGCTCACTCAGGAGGAGAGCCAAAGGCTTCTGAATATGGAGGAGGAGCTTCATCGCCGCATAGTCGGCCAGGATGAGGCGGTCAGCGCCGTCGCCAAGGCTATCCGCAGGGGCAGAGCGGGGCTTAAAGACCCCAAGCGCCCCACAGGTTCGTTCATCTTCCTCGGCCCCACCGGGGTGGGCAAGACCGAGCTTTGCAAGGCCCTCGCCGCCTCTATGTTCGGCGATGAGAATGCGATGATAAGGCTCGATATGTCCGAATATATGGAGAAGCACACCGTTTCAAGGCTCGTCGGCTCGCCCCCGGGCTATGTCGGCTACGAGGAGGGCGGTCAGCTCACTGAAAAGGTGCGCCGCAGACCCTACTCCGTCGTGCTCTTTGATGAGATAGAGAAGGCTCATCCCGATGTGTTCAATATGTTGCTCCAGATCCTTGAGGACGGCATTCTGACCGATTCACAGGGCAGACGCGTCGATTTCAGAAACTGCATCATCATAATGACTTCAAACGTCGGTGCAAAGCTGATAGCCAAGAGCGGCGCGGGCACTTTGGGCTTCGCCCCCTCGAGCGGCGAAACGGCGGATGACAAAAAGATCCGCGAAGCCGTCATGGGCGAGCTCAAGAACGTGTTCAGACCCGAATTTCTCAACAGGGTCGACGATATAATCGTGTTCCGTCAGCTCACACAGACCGATATCGACGAGATCGCGCGCAGGATGCTTGCGGGTCTCTCAAAGCGTATCGCCGAGCTTGACCTCAAGGTGGAGTTTGCCGAGAGCGCCGTCAGCGAGATAGGCAAGGAGGGCTTCGACCCCGTATACGGGGCAAGGCCGCTCAGGCGCGCTATCCAGCAGCGTATCGAGGATAAGCTTTCCGAGCAGATGCTTGAGGGCAGATTCAGCCCCGATAAAAAATATGTCTGCGAATACTCGGGCGGCGACTTTGTCTTTGAGACAAAAGAATGATGAGCAATTAAAGGGGCGGAGCCGCAAATACGACTTCGCCCCGATCCGTCGCAAAATGCACGTCGAATAATATTACCTCAGCTCGGCGATCATAGAAACAATCTTTTTTCAAAAAATTACGATTTTTTTAAAAAATCACTTGACGAAACGCTTTTTTTGTGCTATATTAATCGAGCGTTCCGTGCTGGTGTAGCTCAGTTGGTAGAGCAGCTGATTTGTAATCAGCAGGTCGGGGGTTCGAGTCCGTCCACCAGCTCCACCCACGAGATAACGCAACTGAATATTCGGAAGAGTTCCCGAGCGGCCAAAGGGAGCAGACTGTAAATCTGCCGTCATCGACTTCGGTGGTTCGAATCCACCCTCTTCCACCAGAAAAGCTCTTGTTCTTTTGAACAGGGGCTTTTCAGTTATATTTGTTTTTTGCATATGCGACAGGCGAAAGCAAACCCTGCGCCCGCAGTGGGCACAGGGTTATTTTATGACGATATTACATTTTTTTATATTGAAAATACGGGAATGTGGAGAAATAATGTTTGACTTTTAGTTTATTTTGTGTCGTGTTTGCTGAGGGGGATCCACATCTCATAATACCTATTTTTCCTGCGTTCGGCTCGGTCTGTTGCCAGATGATAGACTTCAATTACAAATTCTTCTTTGATTTTGTACTCAGAGTCGGGCAGCCAGGAATTAAAAACCAGCTCGTGCAGGCGGGGCAGCTCCGTTCCGGCATAGCCGCCCTTTTCGGTGGTGAAAACCGCATATTGCCCGCCGGGGACAGTTATCTTTTCCAGACGGCTATAGTCGATATCTTTTTGGGCTCTTGCAATAGAGTATTTTCCGTTGTCGAAGACTCCGTACCAAATCCCGTCATATCCGGCGCTGATCCTTTCGGGGTAATGCTCAAATTCAACGGACCACATGATGTTCTCCTGCTTGAATCTGTCAGCCGAGCGGCAATTAAACTGCTTTGACAAACCGAAAATTTCAAAGCTGTCAACGGTTACGATTTTGAAATCCATTTCTTTTGCTCCTTTAATGTTCAATTCAAAGGAAACGGGCGGGAATATTTTAACAGAACCGATTTTGTTTCTTGCGTTTGTCGGAGTAGTGCCGTGCTGATTAATGAAAGCCTTAGTGAAAGCGTCGGAGCTGTTCCAGCCGTACTTCATTGCGATATCAATAATTTTCGCGTTGCTGTTTTGCAGGTCATTTACGGCAAGCGACAGCCTGCGCCGCCTGATATATTCATTGACGGACATACCGACCATATAGCTGAACAGGCGCGAGAAATTATTGCCGCTCTGCATGGCGATCCTTGCAAGTTTATCAATATTGATATCATCGGTAATGTGCTCTTCAATGTAATCCGACACATCGTTCAGTTCTCTTAAAACATCCATACCGTTCACCTCGATAACGATTGTAACACAGCAGTTGAAATATTGCCCGAACTTTTTCGTTCTTATTTTTCGTAAAGCGCCGATATTGAAAGAAGTATAACCGATTGCGTGAAGCCGCACTTCGTAGCAGTCGGTTATTTTTATGCTGAGAATTTAATTGAGTCTGACGGAGGATAACGCCTTATAGGCCACGGAGCTGCTCGATGACGATATCGCATTTATTCTCTATATCGAAGGCGCTGAAGTAGGCTTCTTCGAGAGGGATCCATCTGCGGCGGAAGGCTTCGAGTTTTTCGCTGCCGTTGCGGCGCAGGATGCGCTCGAGGCGCGTTTCAAGCGGGGCGGTGACAAAGACTTTTATATCGTAAATGTCCGGGATCTGCGGATGCAGCGCATATGCGCCCTCAACTATGGTGACCCCATCGGGTGTCACTCTTTTTTTGCCCGAAACGCCCATTATCGAGCAGTCGAATACCGAGTATTCAAAGGGCTTGCCGCTCAGAATACCGTCGGCAACTTCGGCGCTGAAGCGCTCGTAGTGCACATTGCCGCCCGGCT
>ULVG01063385.1_pt1 | contig 16581 bp, 14 predicted proteins | sample 1959221 | NCBI WGS metagenome assembly ULVG01 (sample SAMEA4835780, study PRJEB28245) | human gut metagenome | biome: gut microbiome; material: fecal sample | place: Denmark | collected 2008
CATAGCTTCCCGTAGTTCATCTTCCTCTACCAATTTTCCAGCGCCTTCCATTGCTGAGAGCAAGGTCGCTTCCGTGTATCGCGGAGGAGCTTTTGTTGCTTTCTCTTCTACAGTAGATTGTTCTACTAACACTTGTTCTTTTTCCGAAACGGCAGGCAAGGTCGCCTCTGCCTCTACTTCTCGCCCATACACTGCAAGCCAGCCGGCTTTAACCAGAATCTTTCCTTCTGTTTTCAGTTTCTCATTTTTAACAGTCGTTATCCGTGTTGTCACGTCATACTCAGCCGCCGGGAAAAAGACAGCTAAGAAGCGTTTGACGACCAAATCGTAAATTTTTTCTTCAGCTTCCGATAATTTTTTTGGAGCCTGAAGCGTCGGAATAATGGCAAAGTGATCTGAAATCTTTGAATTATCAAAAATTCTTTTACTGGGTTTAACCCATTTATTTGAGAGAATTTCACTCACACTATTGGCATACTGAGGCAAATCTGAAAGCACGCCGAGTGTTTCACGCACCGTGCCGAGATAGTCTTCCGGCAGCGCCCGTGCATCCGTTCTCGGATAAGTAAGAACTTTGTGCTTTTCGTATAAAGCCTGTGCTAGAGATAACGTTGTCTTCGCAGAAAAACCAAAGCGGTTATTGGCTTCACGCTGCAAACTGGTTAGGTCAAAAAGAAGGGGCGAAAGTTGCGTTGTTCTTTTTGAGCTGTCCTGAACCTGACCATAAGACTGATTTAGCTTCTGACAGATTGCCAGCGCTTGATCCTGTTGCCATATACGCTCAGCCTTCTCATGAGGACGATCCTCACTTTTCTTAAACGCAGGATCAAACCAAACAGCATCATAATGACCAGCCTTGGCTTTGATTTGAGCATGAACTTCCCAATACTTTTGACTGACAAAAGAGTTAATTTTTTCTTCTCTTTCAACCACAATGGCCAAAGTAGGGGTCTGAACTCGACCAACTGTCGTAAGGAAAAAACCGCCATCTTTGCTATTAAAGGCCGTCATCGCTCGAGTTCCGTTGATTCCAACCAGCCAGTCAGCCTCGGAACGAGAACGTGCAGCATCTGACAAGTGCTGCATTTCCTCATCTGTTCTTAAATGATCAAACGCTTCTCTGATAGCCGCCGGGGTCATTGACTGCAACCACAAGCGTTTAATTGTTTTCTTACACTTACTAGCTTGGATGATATAGCGGAAAATCAATTCACCTTCTCGTCCCGCATCACAAGCATTAATAACTGTCGTAATATCTGAACGTTTTAACAGACGTTTGAGTAACTTTAAGCGATCTTCCGTCTTTTTAATTGGTTTTAAATCAAAAACAGGCGGTAAAACCGGCAAATTGGCAAAAGTCCACTTTCCTCTTTTTACATCGTATTTTTCGGGAACTACTAATTCCAAAAGATGCCCAACGGCAGAACTGACTACGTAGTGTTCTCCCTCAAAATAGTCTTTTTCCCGCTTCAGTCCACCAAGAGCTTTGGCAATATCTGATGCAACGGATGGTTTTTCTGCAATAACTAAAACTTTTTCGGTCATTTGAATTCTTAAAACAAAATTTCTGAGGCCATTCCTCAAATTGCTTTTTTAGAGTAGCACTAAAAGAGAAAAAATTAACAACTTTCTATCATTTGTTTGCTTTTGGAATGTTAATTACGCATTTCTACGACTATATCGTCCACTGATTCAACCAGTTTTGCCCCTTCACGGATCAACTTATGACATCCCTTGGATAACGGTGAATGAATCGACCCCGGAACAGCCATCACGTCTCTACCCTCATCGGCGGCTTCTCTAACTAATGACAACACTTTAGAGCGAATACCAGCCTCAATGACGACAAAATGTTCAATACAAGAAATCATCAATTTTTGACGGGAAGCCCAGGGGTTATCCTCATTTTCCAGCGAGGCAAGAAGCAGTCCATTTTCAGAGGCAAAACGAAGTTTCTTTTCACACAGAGGATCTGAAAGAATATTTTTTGTAACGATCACTAGCGACTGAGCATCTTTTTGGATTGCTGACTTTAGTGCAATATTTTCAATTCCTTCACTGTCGCCCTGAATCAAACTGATCGGATTATTCAGAATGGCTTGAGCCCACGACTTGGCAATGGCTAGCCCTTCTTTGCTCGGGTGAGAGCTGCCCACAAAACCAACTGTCGGACGATTCAATAAAGATAACTGACCAACGGATAACGTCACCAGTGGCGGACGAGCGATTGATAAAAACTTTTGAGGATAATCTTCATCACTCGGGACCACTAGTCTTGCAGTGGGAATGGTATCAAGCAGTTTAAGAATTTCCGTTAGTCTTTGCTCTCGCGACTCGCTCAATGAACCCCGAATTGAAAGAGCAATCGATTGTGGAACCACAGAAGACAAAGCCGAAAAAGTTTGGGAAAAAATATTCTCTGGCAAACCAAATGTTTTTAACAGCCTATAAAAGTTCTCAAAATCCATCTCCGGCGCTAAAGCCAAATGCAACCATTTTCGTTGACTTTCCAGAGACATACCTGCCCTATCCTCGAAATCTTATTAATTGCGTTAGAATTTCCAACTTCTGCTAAATCTCTTTTTGGAGACCGCTTGTGGCTATTTTACCGATTGTGCAATTCCCCAATCCTGTTTTGGCGATGAAGTGTCAACCTGTCAGTGAGGTCAACGATACTATTCGCCGTCTTGCTGCAGACATGGGAGAAACGATGTACAAAGCTCCCGGAGTCGGATTGGCGGCTCCGCAAGTTGGTGAACCCATTCGTATGGTCGTTATCGATGTCAGTGAAGAAAAAAATAATCTGCTGACATTAATTAACCCAGTCATTACCGAATATAGCGATGAAAAAGAAACCGGCGAGGAGGGATGCCTTTCTCTTCCCGGCATTTGGGAAAAAGTCACTCGTAGCACTGCAATAACTGTTCAATACACGGATTTAGACGGTCAATCTCAAGAAATTCATGCCGAGGGGCTGCTCGCCATCTGCATCCAGCATGAGCTTGACCACTTGGACGGTACTGTATTTATCGATCATCTCAGTCGCCTGAAGTACGACCGTGCATGCTCCAAACTCAAAAAACGCCGTCAACAAGAAAAGCGAGATAAGAACGATTAATTTTTATAACGGTGGCAGTGCTTGGCTATTGCCGGAACGATTTGGTCAATCATCGCATCCGGCAAGTCATGTCCCATTGCTTTGACAACCATCATTCTGGAATTTGGAATCAGGCGCGCAACTTCCTCTCCGGCCGCCAATGGCAACAACGGATCTTCTTGACCATGAATGACCAAAGCCGGCGCCATGATACGCCTGAGATTTTTAGAGCGATCTCCCGATGCCAGAATCGCTAGTAATTGACGGTAACTCCAAGTCACATCAAAACCATTTTTCACCATTTCTTCGGCTACTTCCTTAATTTGTTCATCGGAATAGCTCTGCCCAGGCGAGCCAATAGCTTTGAATATTTTTCGAAGATAAGCCTGCATTGCGTGCGCTGAGTTGTCTGACGGCTTACTAAGCAATCCCCTGATAGCCCCCAGTTTTCCCAAGCCTGTGCGAGGATTACCGGAAGCACTCATAACTGAAATCAAGGAAGCCACTCTCTGCGGATACAAATAGGCAACCACCTGAGCAATCATCGCTCCCATGGAAATTCCCAGGATATGGGCTCGTTTAATATTCAACTTATCGAGAACAGCGATGGAATCTGCCGCCATGTCCTCAAGGGAATAACAACCGTTAATCGAACGTTTTAAAAGCGTTTTTACAATCGCCCCAAAGACTGTAAAAAAGCCTATAGGTCGATCAATTTTGGTAGAAGAACCGCTATCTCTGTTATCAAAAACAACAACACGGAATCCCTGTCTAACCAATTGCTCAATTAACCGTCGTGGCCAAGCACAAGAAGGCATTCCCAAGCCCATTATCAGTAAAATCACAGGGGCTGAATCATCGCCGTAAACGTCATAGGCGATACGGATATTGTCAATTGTTTTAAACGTATGCATAGCTTTCCTCGTGCGTCTAAAAAGTGTATCGCTTTACCAACAAGTTTTAAATAGGCGAAGAAAAAAGCCTCTAAATAGAGCGCACCCTAAATTGAAAACACTAAAATTAAAAACATGAGAATCGTATTTGCAGGAACACCCCCTTTTGCCGCACAAGCTCTTGATGCCTTAATTAAGGCCGGTCATGATGTCTGCCTGGTATTGTCGCAGCCTGACCGCCCCAGCGGCAGAGGCATGAAACTTACCCCGTCAGCAGTCAAAGCTTTGGCTGCCTCACAGGGTATTCCCGTTCAAACTCCCAGAACTTTATCGCATAAAAAAGACCCTCTGGAAGCTTCGGCGATGCATGAGCTTTTGCTCGCCGCTACCGCTGACGTAATGATTGTTGCTGCCTACGGTATGCTGTTGCCGCAATCCGTGTTGGATATCCCTAAGGGAATCGGTCCGGATAATTCCGTTAAATGCATCAACATTCACGCCAGTCTTTTGCCTCGTTGGCGAGGAGCCGCTCCCATTACGCGGGCTATAGAGGCCGGAGACTCTTCTTTTGGTGTAACACTCATGAAAATGGAGGCCGGACTAGATACGGGCCCCATGCTTTTGCAAAAGAGCTTCCCCTTAAAAGGAGACGAAACGACCGCTTCTCTTACAGAAACTGTCGCTGAATTGGGAGCGGATATGTTGGTGCAATTATTGTCAGCCCCTCAAGACATTTCAATAACGCCTCAACCTGAGGAAGGCGTGACTTATGCTCATAAAGTTACTAAAGATGAGGGGCGTTTGAACTTTTCGCTGCCGGCTTCAGAAATCGAAAGAAAGATTAGAGCCTTTTCTCCTTTCCCGTCTTCTTTTGCCGAGCATAACGGAACGTTGATTAAATTCTGGCAAGCCCAGTTGTGTCCCGAGATCAGCGGACAACCGGGCGAAGTCGTTGAAGCTGATAAGAATGGTGTTACTGTTGCCTGCGGAAGTGGAGCCATTCGTGCAACCGTTCTGCAACGTCCCGGAAAACCAAAAATGCCTGCACAAAGTTTCCTGCAAGGCTATGCAATATCAGCTGGGGAGTACTTTAAATGAGTACTTCGCTCAGTAAAGCCATCGCTATTAGTGCCATCGGATGGCAGAAAATGCTGTCCGAGTCCTGCTCATTGGAAAAGGCGCTTGAAGTGTGTCTTGCCGGACAGCCAAACGAAATGAAAGGGGTAGTACAGAGTCTGCTCTATACGACCGTAAGACATCGGGCAAAAGTAGAACTGCTCTTAGGCAAACTCGTTAAAAAGCCGCCCCAAGAAAATACAAAAGCTTTACTGTACATCGCGCTGGCGTTACTTCTTGAAGGAAAAGAAAAGGCATTTACAGTCGTCAATCAGGCTGTCGATGCCGCTAAGATGAACGCTGAGACAGCTTGGAGCAGCGGATTTATTAATGCGGTTCTGAGAAATTTTTTACGCAGTCGCTCTCAACTGACGACTGGTTTCAAAACAAATCTTTCGGCTCAATTCAATGCTCCTGGTTGGTGGATATCCAAGGTAAGAAAAGCATATCCGAACCAATGGAGAGGAATTCTGAGTACTCAAAATAAACAACCACCTTTAACAGTCCGCGTCAATCGATCCCAAATCTCAGTGAGTGATTTTCTACTGAAATTAGAACAAAATGGATTGACTGGTAAACAGGTAGGTCCTTGGGCTGTCGTTATTGAGCCAGCTTGCCCTGTTAACAAGATTCCAGGATTTTTCGAGGGACTATGTTCCATTCAAGATGCCGGCAGTCAGCTGGTAACTGAATTGCTGACACTTAAAGAAGGAGATCGAGTGTTAGACGCCTGTGCTGCTCCGGGCGGAAAAAGCGCTCAGTTGCTCGAAACCTATAAGCTCGACCTCACGGCAATGGAAATTGATCCGAAAAGAGCCCCCCGAATTAAGGACACTCTTTCACGGCTTAATCTCAACGCTAAAATTGTTGTTGGAGATGCCAGCGATGAGTCTTGCGTTGAAAAACTTGGCGATTTCGATGCAATTGTGTTGGATGCTCCGTGTACAGCTTCTGGCATCGTTCGCAGACATCCTGACATTGTCTGGTCTAGGAGACCGGAGGACGTTGCACTTCTGGCTCAAAGACAGAGGAAAATTTTGGAAACTCTCTGGAAGAGACTGCCATCTGGCAAAGATTTGTTGTATATCGTTTGTTCTGTTTTTCCAGAAGAAGGGCCTGAACAAATTAAGTGTTTCTTAGAAAAACACCCCGAAGCTCATTTAAAAGGAACGCCCCTAGCGCCAGATGGAGTATTAAGACTTCTCCCAACAGAGCAAGAGGCCGATAAGAACTTGCCAACCAACCATGACGGGTTCTTCTATGCACTACTCACAAAAAGAGGGTGAGGAAAGTGATGCAAATGGTTCGACACGTTATCAATCTGATGCTGCCCCTTATTTTGGGGTTGGGCGTTGTCGTGCCAGCCTGGGCCAATGACATTACGATTATGTCATCGTCCTTATCCTCCCGCACTTCTCCTCCCGAGGGGTTGTACTTGGACGTTAACGTTGAATTTGATCTTCCTAGAAGTGTTCAAGACGCACTAAATAGGGGAATTCCTCTGTATTTCATCACAGAGTTTTCTATTGAACATCAACGTTGGTATTGGGTCAATAAGCCAATTATTGAGGCCTCATTAATGACCCGCCTTTCATACAGTCCACTGACACGACAATATCGCTTGTCTCGGGGTGGTCTCTCCCAATCTTTTGATTCTCTGTCTGAAACTCTGACCATTCTTAAATCACTGCACGGATGGCGTGTATCCGAGAATCCTTTTATTGATAGTCCTGAGGATTGTGTAGCCGAAGTCCAGGTCAGATTAGACACCGAACAACTCCCCCTGCCGATGCAGGTGACAATTGGAGAAAACGATTGGGATCTGACTTCTGATTGGCATACGGTTGATTTTGACCAAAGTGTCACGAATCCCCAGAAGGATAACGAGCAATGAAATATCGCCTAAGATACGGTGCGAGTATCGGTCTCGCCATAGTGGTGGTTTTATTGTTCTTACTAACCTCCGCCGGTTCTACCTCCCACAAGCTTGAACCTTATTTCCCCTTGCTTTTGGTCATCAATGCTTTGGTTGTTTTCGGCTTATTGGTTGCCGTTATCTCATTAATTTCCAGACTCATTAAGCGGTTTCGCCAAAAACAATTCGGCTCACGAATGTTGGCATCGCTTGTCTGCACCATTTCTCTGGTCGCCCTTTTACCGTCATTGCTGATTTACACCATTTCCACACACCTAATCTCGCAAGCTTTTGACTCTGGTGTTGATTCAAGAGTGGAAACCGCTTTGGATTCTGGCGTAGCTCTTGCACAAAATTCTTTATTGAGAATCCAAAATGATCAACTTGTCACCACCCGCACCATTGCGGATAAGCTCAGCACCATTTCATTTGAGGAGATGAGTGATGAGTTGATGCGTATGAGCGATCTGACGAATTCGGCCATTTTGTTCTTAATTGACGGCAATGGACAAATCATTACCCAAACTTCTCCCTTGGGTTCTATTAATCTTGCTATATCAATAAGGGATCTTCAGACTGTACGGCAACAGGGCTATTTTTCTAATCTGGAGGAAGACGCCGATTCAACTGATTTTCAACGAAACCTGCTCAGAATCAGAACAATTGTCCCCATTAATAATCACTCATCTTCCGATGAACTTTTTCTGCAGGTCAGTATTGAAATTCCGGAATCCGTTGCCCATAACATTAACGCCGTCACAAATGGCCTTCGAGACTATCAACAGATTATTTTCTCAAGAAGTGGGTTGCAAACTATCTACCACTGGTCGTTGATTTTAACGTTGATCCTAGCTGTTCTCTGCGCTGTTTTAGCGGCATTTTCCTTCGCCAGCCGAATGACTGCGCCGATTCGACAACTGGCGGAAGGCACACGTCGAGTAACCGGTGGTCACTTCCAGCCCATTAAAGAGTTCACGGGAGCAGACGAAATTAATGAGTTAACACGTGCTTTCAATGTGATGGTTCGACGTGTTAATGATGCGATGGACACATTGGAAAGCAGAAGAGAGAGGTTGGAACAATCCAATATTTTCCGGGAAAGAATTTTGGAAAATCTCTCCACTGGCATCATCGTACTGGATCATCTAAAACGTTTGCGCTCTGCCAATATGGGAGCCGTTCGAATCCTAGGCAATAGTGTTTTACAAATTGGCGTTTCGCTCCAAGAGGCAAATCCCGATCTTGCGAATCTGATATTACCAATGCTTTCAGGAAACTCACGGACGGTTAAGCAGGAAAACGTTTCACTGTCGGTAGACGGCAAAAAAGAGCCGCTCACGCTCATGCTTCGGACTTCGTCCGTTCCTCTTAATGATGGTCCCGGTTACCTGATCGTGATTGATGATATGACACAAGCTGTTGCCGCCCAACGAGTTATTGCTTGGGGTGAGGTCGCTCGACGTATGGCTCATGAAATCAAAAACCCATTGACCCCCATACAGTTAGCGGCCGAACGCATGCAAATAAAACTTTCCAAACATTTGCCAGAGGAAGACATCATTTTATTAAATCGCTATACCAACACGATCGTTGAGCAGGTTTCTTCCATAAAGCAGATGGTCAATGACTTCCGGGATTACGCAAAACTTCCTAAACCCACATTAAGGCCTTTAAATTTAAACGCTGTGCTCGATGATGTTGCATTACTTTATCGACAGGCTGGGGGTTTTGTGTCGTTATCTTTAGAGGATAACATTCCTGAAATTTTGGCGGATCGCGCCCAGTTACTACAAGTTCTTCACAATCTTTTATCAAACGCCAAAGAAGCCTCTAAAAATGAAGCCGAATGCAAAATTTACCTATCCACGCATTTAGAACGTGATGGTAAGGAGAAAACTGTTATCCTCACAATTCGGGATAATGGACCGGGCTTTAGCGAGCAAATACTGGAACACGCTTTTGAGCCTTACATCACCACCAAAGACACTGGTACCGGCTTAGGTTTACCCATGGTGAAAAAAATTATTGAAGAACATGGAGGTTGGATCACGCTGGCGAACGGGTCCGATTCCAATGAACAGAAATCAAATGGTGCTATAGTTACAATTGGTTTTGTCAATTTAGCCTGACCTTTTTTCTCAGACTCTTATTTATTTAAATGGCAAACATTCTTGTTGTAGATGACGAAGTCGGAATCAGAGAACTTTTTAGTGAAATTCTCTCCGATGAGGGTTATACCGTTACTGTTGCTGCCAATAGTGCCGAAGCCCGACGAGCATTGCGCTCATGTTCCCCCGATGTAATTTTGCTCGATATCTGGATGCCAGATACCGATGGCATGTCGTTGCTTAAAGAATGGGCTTCTCAAGGACCTCTTCCTTGCCCGGTCATCATGATGTCGGGCCATGCCAACATCGACATGGCTGTAGAAGCTACGAAGTTCGGGGCTTATTCTTTTTTAGAGAAACCCACTTCCATAAAAACGTTGACGGAAGCCTTAAGGGCTGCGTTGGCCGCAAAGCAAACGATGGAAAGAACAGCCGCTTTAAAACAGGCTGCTTCGGACTCCGCTGAGAAAAAGGCTGCCAAAGAAGAAACACTCTCTCATACTCTTGGAGAGTTAGTTGATTTTTCACTTCCCCTAAGAGAAGCAAGGGATCAATTTGAACGTGCTTATTTTGCACACCTTCTCGAACAAGAAAATTACAGTATGACCCGTGTTGCTGCCAAAGCTCAACTTGAACGTACGCATCTCTACAGAAAGCTACGACAATTGGGCATTGAGTGGACAAAGGAAGAGTCTTGATTTTTTCTTGGGGACGCAGACTAAGCTTGTAACCATAACTTATGAAGATTTTGATTTTGGGAGCCGGCCGCGTTGGCCGATCCGTTGCTGAAACACTGGTCAGTGATGCCAACGATATTACGATCGTTGATGAATCTGCCGAGCGCATTGCTTTGATGCAGGAACGGTTCGACCTCAGAGGTATTGTCGGAGACGCCAGTTCACCGTCAGTATTAAGCAGTGCCGGCGCAATGGATGCTGACTTACTGATCGCCGTGACTGCCAACGACGAAACAAACCTCGTGGCCTGTACTTTGGCAGCGCAAATTTTTAACATTCCTATGCGCATTGCACGAGTCAGAGACAGCGAACTCAGACATTACCCCAGAATTTTAGGTGATGAAGGTTTTCGGGCCACTAGTGTTATTTGGCCTGAACTGGCTCTCGTTACACAATTTTCGAAGCTCATTACCTTCCCTGCTGCCCAGCAGGTTCTTAATTTTGCCGATGACAAGTTAACCCTCTTTACAGTCAATTCCATCGAAAACGCCCCTCTTACCGGAAAAACTCTGGAAGAAGCTTTTCGGTTATTGCCTCAGGCGAAGATGCGTTTTATCTCCATATATCGCCGCAATAGAAGGTTGGAATGTCGGAATGACACTGTCATTGAAGCGGATGATGAGATCACTGTATTGGTTTCCAGTGACTGCGCTGAAACGGTGATTGAAGCGTTTCATCCTTTCGAAAAAGCCGAGACAATCGTACTAATCAATGGAGGAGAGTTATCGGCACTGTTAACCGACAAACTTGAGCCCACCCGCTCAAAAAGAAGAGTCAAAATTTTTGAAGGGAAAAAAGAAATTGCTGAAGACCTCTCTCATCGTCTCACCAGCAACCGTGTCTCCGTATCTCTTGTCAAACATGATGATACGTTGACCTTGATGCAAGAAGGGATTGATCAGGCCGATGTCGTGGTTGCATTATCGAATAATGACGAAACCAATATCATGGCGGCGCTACTGGCTAAGCGTCTGGGAGCAAAGCGCAGCATTGTTTTGTTGGAAAATCAAGTCTATTCTGACTTGGTACGCGGAACCGAGGTTGATGTTACAGTGTCACCTACCCAGGCCTCACTCGGTGAATTATTAAGACATATTCGTTATGGCGATGTTGTTAATGCTCAAGAGCTCTACCAAGACAAGGCCGAAGCTTTGGAAATTATTGCCCACGGCACCAAGAAGAGTTCAAAGGTTGTCGGCAAAGCATTAAAAGAAATTGCCTTTCCGAAAGGTGTCTCTGTGGGAGCTATTGTTCGGGGAGAAGGAGATGATGCCAATGTGCTCATGGCCGAACCCGATCTTACCGTTATGGACGATGATCATTTGATTTTGTTTGTTCCAAACAAAAAAGTGATCCAACGCATTGAACACTTATTTGAAGTGGACGTTGGCTTCTTCTAAGAGAGTTCACCATGCTCCGAACTTTAAAACGCCTCCTTTTCCCAGTACTCAACGCATTAGGGCCTCTGCTCATCTTTTTAGCCGCCGCTCAGTTGTTGCCCATTGCCATTGCCTATCGGGATGGAGAAAATGTCCTTTCGGAGTTTTTTACTTCGGCTGTCATCAGCTTACTTGTCGGCCTGCTGTTTCTTTTTTCTACCAGGCGCTTTAAGCGTGAGCTCGAACCTAGAGACGGATTTCTACTGGTTACGCTTTCGTGGTTCACAGCCGCCATCTTCGGCTCCATCCCATTGGTTTTGTTGCTGCCCGAAGTCCCCTATTACCGACTATTTTTTGAAGCAGTTTCCTGTCTGACCACAACAGGCGCTACAGCTCTGACCAATCTGGCTGATTTACCTCTTTCTCTTAACTATTGGCGTTGTTTGCTCTCTTGGTTAGGAGGCATGGGGATCATCGTTTTAGCTGTCGCCATTTTGCCTCTATTGGGTGTCGGCGGAGCTCAGCTATTTAAAGTCGAGAATTCCAATCTATTCAAAGACGATCGACTTACACCCCGTATCGCAGACACAGCCAAGGCTCTCTACAGCATCTACATCCTTGCGTCGGCTGCTTGTGTAACTGCGTATCACTGGGCCGGTATGAATTGGGATGATGCGGTTATGTTCATGTTTACAACCATGAGCCTAAGCGGAATTACACCTTACGATCAAAGTATTGGCTACTTTAATTCTCCAGCTATTGAAATGGTTGCCGTCGCTTTTATTGTTTTTTCCGGCTTTAACTTCTCTTTGCATTTCACCGCTTGGAGACAACGTTCTATTTCCGCCTATTTCACCGATATTGAAGCGCGTTCTTGGCTTTTTGTTTTATTGATCGGTATTTCTATTGTTTTTGGCGTATTAACTTTTAATCACGTTTATCCGACGTGGGAAATTACACTAAGACATGCCGTATTCAATGTGGCTTCCCTTTTCTCAACAACAGGCTATACAACCGAAAACTATGAACTCTGGCCATCATCGTTGGGATTTTTACTCTTAATTGGCAGTCTTTTTGCTTCTTGTTCCGGATCAACGGGCGGCGGTGTCAAAATGATTCGCATGCTCATTTTTGTAAAGCAAGCTATTCTCTGTCTTCACACATTACTTCGACCGCGAGATTTTCTGCCGTTAAGACTGGGGAAACATACCATTTCCAATAATTTAGCCGCTAACGTATCGGCCTTTTTTGCACTACATGTCTCCGTCGTTCTTGTGTGCACCCTGCTGATTATGTTTTCTGGCGTCAATTTAACTGAAGCCTTCTCAACCGTTCTCGCCTGTATTGCCAACACCGGTCCAGGCCTTGGCTCAGTGGGCCCCGCCGGCAATTACGCATCGTGCAATCCCATGCATCTGTGGGTGGGATCATTTTGTATGTTTGTCGGCCGTTTGGAACTTTTCACTGTCTTTGTAATCTTTACGAGATCTTTCTGGCGAAGCTAGGTAAGCGGTTCCCAGTGAACGTTGACCCCCTTATCGGCTGCCTTTCTTAATAGTTTCAAAAGTGCATAAAACCGAGTTTTGATGGCAACAGAAGCTAACATTGCGGGCTTTTCTTTAGCTTCATCCTCGTCTTCCGGCACTTCTGACTGAGCAATGGATTCGATAACTTGTTCCAATGAGGCAATGATTGAAGGCAGATCTTGCGCTAAAAAGGCTCCTCTTTCGTGGAAAATAATCCCTGCTTCTTTAAACACTGGTTCAACATGATTTCGCATCATGATGACTTCGCCACTAACTTTAGAACGGAAAACAACAACCGCCATCTCACTCTCCTCTAGGAAATTAGCTTCACTATAATGCTTCTAAACTCATTATTCTAAGTGATCCACATGACACGTCCTGCGTTTTCATTCCCATTAAAAGAAGAAGAATTTGTTGAGCTTGACGAATTACTTGCTCAACTCGATGAAGAGAGCATGCCAATGGATGCTTCTCAAGCCGATGGTTTCCTAACCGCTCTTTGTCTTTTACCAAAAGAAGTAAGCCCTGCAGAGTGGATGCCCATGATTTTCACTGCGCCATCGGCTAAAGCCTCTAAGTTGGATGAAAAACGACAGACTCGGCTCGAAGAACTCGTTTACAGACGCTATCGTGAAATAAACCAACGTCTTAGTCAATTAAAACCTATCGATCCGATCGTTTTCGAACCGGAAGATGAAAATGGTCAGCCTTTAGAGGGTGAAGACGAAATTATTGCCTTGCAACCGTTTGCTTCTGGTTTTTTAGCTGCCGCGCAAAATTGGAGTGGTCTATTGGACTCAGAGGACTCAACAATCAGCTCCTGTCTTGTTGGCATATGGCGTCACCTGCCTGATGAGGAAATCGGAGATTTTGCCTCCGTAAGAGATGAACTTTTATCTGAATCACCCTTAGAAAATCTCGATGATGCGATTGAAGATATTGCCGTTTGCATCAAACAAATAGCGGCCATTACCCGAGGCTTTTCTGAAAAAAGAACTCACAAAACCGAAAAACCATATCGTCGATCAAAATATCGATAATAACTTACCTTTTATTGTTTATTCGACCGGCCCAAACGACCAATATTAAGACAGGGATACCGATAACAGCGGTTCCGATAAAAAATAAGTTATAGCCGACACTTTCTACAACAAAACCGGAAAAGCCAGCTAAAAACTTCGGCAACAACAACATGATTGAACTGAATAAAGCATACTGTGTGGCGGTGTAGGCTACGTTGGTCAAACCCGACAGGTAGGCTAAAAAAGCCACTGATGCGATTCCCGCTGCCAGGTTATCAGCGCTTACTGTTAATACTAAATAGGGGAGATGATGCCCTTGGGTTGCCAACCATGAAAAGAGTAAATTGGTCAAAGCTGAGAGCAATCCACCTAAAAATAAGGTTTTCATGACGCCCACACGGGCACTGATGAGTCCGCCCAGAAATGCGCCTGCCAACGTCATCACAACACCAAACACTTTAGAAACCGCTGCGACCTCTTCTTTTGTAAATCCCAAATCCTGATAAAAAGGATTGGCCATTACTCCCATTACAACATCTGAGATCCTATACGTTGCAATCAAGCACAAAACAATAACAGCGTGCCAACGGAACCGAATGAAAAAATCCATAAACGGCATACAAGCCGCTTCATAAAACCACACGTACAGATTAACCATCCGTTCAGACCAATGAGGATGCTTCTGTTGACATTCCAAGCGATGTTTAACGGTCTGCTCTGAAGTTGTTTCTCTTACATTGTTTCTTGGTTCCGGGGACAATACAACCGTCAGAACACCGACAGCCATACTCAAAGCCATTACACAGTAGGCAGCCTTCCAGGCCTGCGGGTCGTAACCACTTTCCACCGTTGTAAAAAAGGCCGCTAAGGCTAGGGCTCCTGCTCCGGCCCATATCATGGCCAGTCGATAGCCAGTTTGATAAGTTGCCGCTAATGCAGCTTGCTCCGATAAGTCAGCACTTTCAATACGGTAGGCGTCCAAAGCAATATCTTGGGTAGCTGAAGCAAAGGCTGTCAGCACTGTAAAACCAATCATTAACGACAGATTCTTCTGAGGATCTGTAAAACCCATTGCCAATAGACTGCATAAAACCACACATTGAGAGAATAAAAGCCAAGAACGTCTTCGTCCCATAAATAAGGTCAAAAACGGTATACGAAGCTTATCAACAAGGGGAGCCCACAACCATTTAAATCCGTAAGCCAGTCCCACCCAAGTGACCATGCCGATTGTACTGAGTTCGATTCCTGCTTCCCTTAACCAAAATGACAGAGTTCCCAAAACCAAAAGCAATGGCAAACCAGAAGAAAAGCCAAGAAAAAACATTCTCAAAGCCGGCGCTTTGGTGTATACATGTAAAGCTGCTAACCAAGGATGCTGCGAGGCTTTAGAGCGAAAAAACATCTTTAAATCAGTTCCTCTCGTTGAATAAAGCGCCATTTCGAGGCAGGGAGATCATCAGGCAAACGGTAGCTACCCAAAGCTACGCGATGAAGGGCGCTTACACGATTGCCCACAGCCGCCACCATACGTTTAACCTGGTGGTATTTCCCTTGAGTTATTTGCATTTCAAAAACATGATCGTCAATCTGAAGCAGTTCATCCGCGGCCACTTTTTCGCGCTCGCCATCGAGCATAACCCCTTCTAATAAATGCCCGAACATCTCTTTAGTCATAGCATGCTTAGCGGTCACCCGATAGATTTTTGAGACATGTTTTTTTGGATGTGTCAAACGATGAATTAAAGCACCGTCATCCGTCAGTATTAAAAGACCGGTAGTATCTTCATCTAAACGCCCAACCGGCTGTACTCCCCGATTTCTTAGAGGAGCAGGCAGTAGCGATAAAACGGAAGGGTGATGCAATGGCTTTCGAGAGCATTCATAACCTGCCGGTTTATTCATCGCGATAATCGCTTTGTCAACGTAAGGCCAATCCACCCCATCCACACTAAAAATCAGATCATTTACATCAAAATCGCCTTGGGGATCCTCGACAACCGTTTGATTAATCGCTACGTGACCATTTACGATGAGTCCCTTGCATTCATGACGCGTACCAAAACCCTGTGTAAAAAGAATCTGTTCGAGCTTCATTCTCACACCTCATAGTCAACAATCAGAGGCGCATGGTCAGAAAATTTCTCTTCACTGTAAACCGACGTGTGGCGAGCTGTTTGAGCCAAAGCACTTGTGGCAATTTGATAATCGATTCGCCAACCAACATTTTTGGCACGAGCCTGCCCTCTCTGACTCCACCATGTGTATTGTTCCTTTGTTGGTTCCAATAATCGAAACACATCCACCCAGCCCTCAGAAAAAAGATTCGTTAGCCATTGTCTTTCTTCGGGCAAGAAACCGGAATGGGTTAAGTTGCCTTTCCAATTCTTAAGATCGATTTCTTTATGAGCGATATTGACATCACCACAAAATACGATTTCTTTTTCACTGTTTTTCAATTCTTGCAGGTGTGTCCAAAACGCATCCAAGAAGCGATATTTAGCCAACTGTCGTTCCGAAGAACTTGTTCCGGAAGGAAAGTAAACTGAAACAATTTTGTAATTATTAAACTCTGCACAAACATACCGACCTTCAGCATCAAATTCCTCATTTCCAAATCCAATCTGAACAGCAATAGGTTCTTGTTTGCAGTAAAGCGCTACGCCGGAATATCCTCTTTTTTGAGCTGTGTGCATATAGAGATGATAACCGTGGTCATGCAACACTTCCGAACTAAAATCCGAAGCTTGTCCTTTGAGTTCTTGCACACACAATACATCGGCTTGTT
>ULVG01083432.1_pt1 | contig 16076 bp, 8 predicted proteins | sample 1959221 | NCBI WGS metagenome assembly ULVG01 (sample SAMEA4835780, study PRJEB28245) | human gut metagenome | biome: gut microbiome; material: fecal sample | place: Denmark | collected 2008
TAGAGGGCGTCGAAGTCGTTGTTCGCCGCCTTCAGGTCGGCCACGAGCTGCGCGGCGTCCACTTGCTCTACCGACGGGGCGTAGTGGTCGGACTCCAGCTTGTCGACGATGTCGCGCACGGCGGCAGTGTTTTCGGTGTAGGGCAGGGTCGTCGGGTTCTGCGAGCCGACGGCTTCGAGGCAGCGTGCGGCTGCGGCAGCCACGCCGGCGTCGGGGTCGAGCTCGGCGGACTGGAGGTGGAGCTTCAGGCGGCGGAACAGGTTGTCGCGCGTGTTGTCTTTCTGCACCAGGACGTCGGTGTCCACGTACTTCGTCGTGCGCGTGTAGCTGGCGTTTTCGTCGGCCAGGGCGGCGGTCATGCGCTGGTGGTAGGCGAGGAAGTTGTGTTTCGTGGCGAATTCCTTCGAAATGGCTTCGACGAGTTTGTTGAACAGGTAGTCGTGTTCCGCGTTGCGGGCCTTGCTCGTGTAGGGAACTTGCGATGTGATGATTTGCATAATAGTACTTGTTTTTAAAGTTAATAAATAGTTTTTTTATAGGTTTCTCATCCTGTTTTTTCCGTCGGAATGTCCGAAAGTCTCTCCGAACGTTTTGGCGGCCTGTCGGACTTTCCGAAAGCTTCTCCGAGCGTTGGGACGGTCCGTCGGACTTTCCGAAAGCTTCTCCGAGCGTTGGGGCAGTCCGTCGGACTTTCCGAAAGCTTCTCCGAGCGTTGGGGCAGCCCGTCGGAATGTCCGACGGCTTCTCCGAGCGTTGGGGCAGCCCGTCGGACTTTCCGAAAGCTTCTCCGAGCGTTGGGGCAGTCCGTCGGACTTTCCGACAGCTTCTCCGAGCGTTGGGGCAGTCCGTCGGACTTTCCGAAAGCTTCTCCGAGCGTTGGGAGAGCCTGTCGGACTTTCCGAAAGTTTCTCCGAGCGTTTGTACTGTCCGTCGGACTGTCCGACGGACAGTCCGAATACCTGTACGCCCCGTCGGAATGTCCGTCATTCTGCGCCCAATGTACAAAAAAACATCAGAACAGACAATTTTTTTGTGAAAAAAATGGATAAGCATTTTCTCTGTCAATCCGCATAATCCGTGGGCAGAAGTAAGATAAATCGGCATAATCCGGCGGTATTCCAAATATTTTTCGTAATTTAGGCCGCTGAAGTTAAGAAACAACATTACTTAATCTATAGACCATGAAAAAAATTCAGTTGACTTTGTTCTTGTCGTGTCTCCTGCTGATGGGATGCGACACTTCCGAAAAAAAATCTGTAGTCATCGTTCCGCAACCCCAGTCCTGCGACGTGCAGGCGGGCAGCTACACCTTTGCGGCAGGCGGCGCTTTCAGTTCCAACCTGTCGGGCAGCGAGCTCGACGACCTCTCTGCCGTCCTTGCCTCCTCGCCTTTCCGCCTGACGGCTTCCGGGGATGCCGGCGCGGCTTTCCGCTTCGAGCGCGTAGACTCCCTGCCGGGCATATCCTCCGCCGAGGGCTACCGTCTGACGGTCGGCGCCGACGGTGTCCGTGCCGAAGCCACCACGCCCTCCGGCCTGTTCTACGCCTTCCAGTCGCTGCTTCAGCTGGCCGACGACGAAGGCGGCCGCTTCTCGTTGCCGTTCGTCCGCGTGAGCGACTATCCTCGCTTCGGCTACCGCGGCCTGCATCTGGACGTGTCGCGCCACTTCCGCTCAAAAGAGTTCGTGATGAAGCAGCTCGACGCCATGGCGCGCTACAAGCTGAACCGCTTCCACTGGCACCTGACCGACGGCGCGGGCTGGCGTCTGGAAATCAAGCGCTATCCCCAGTTGACGGAGCAGACCGCCTATCGCCCTTATCCCAACTGGAAAGCCTGGTGGAAGGGCGACCGCAGATATTGCCTTAAGGACGCCGAGGGCGCCGAGGGCGGATACTACACGCAGGACGACGTGCGCCAGGTGCTCGAACATGCGCGCCGGCTGCACATCACCGTCATCCCCGAAATCGAGATGCCCGGCCATTCGGACGAAGTGCTGGCCGTCTTCCCGCAACTCTCCTGTTCGGGCAAGCCCTACAAGAACGGCGAACTGTGCATCGGCAACGATGAGACCTTCACCTTCCTCGAGAACGTGCTGCTCGAAGTGATGGACCTCTTCCCCTCGGAATACATCCACATCGGCGGCGACGAAGCGGCCAAGAACAGCTGGGAAAAATGTCCGAAGTGTCAGGCCCGCATCCGCAAAGAAGGGCTGAAGGACGAGAAGGAGTTGCAGAGCTACCTGATACACCGCATCGAGAAATTCCTGAACGACCACGGCCGTAAGCTCATCGGCTGGGACGAAATCCTCGAAGGCGGCCTGGCACCCAGTGCCACGGTAATGTCCTGGCGCGGCGAGCAGGGCGGCATCACGGCGGCGAAGGCCGAACACGACGTCATCATGACGCCCGGCGAATTCTGCTACCTCGACGCCTATCAGGACGCCCCCGTCACGCAGCCCGAAGCCATCGGCGGCTACCTGACGCTTGCGAAAGTCTATTCCTACGACCCCGTTCCCGCCGAACTGACCGACGCGCAGAAGACGTTCATCAAGGGCGTGCAGGCCAACGTCTGGACCGAATACATCCCTACCGAAGAACATGCCGAATACATGATCTACCCCCGTCTGCTGGCCCTGGCCGAAGTGGCGTGGACTGCACCCGAGCATAAGGACTGGCCGCGCTTCCGCCAGGCGGCGCTGAAGGAAGTACAATGGTTGCAGTCGCAGGGCTACCATCCCTTCGACCTGAGCAAGGAGGTGGGCGAGCGTCCCGAGTCCCTCCAGCCTGTGGAGCACCTCGGCCTGCATTGCCCCGTCACGTATGCCCAGCCCTGGTCGTCGGCCTATCCGGCTTCGGGCGACTCCACGCTGACCGACGGCGTGCGCGGCGGTTGGACGTATGGCGACAAACGCTGGCAGGGCTTCCTGTGCAAGGACGTCGACGTCACCATCGACCTGGGTAAGGTGACGGACGTCAAGCTGGTCGAAGCCGACTTCCTGCAACTGCGCGGTCCCGAAGTCTGGCTTCCGAAAGAAGTCGTCATCTCCCTCTCCGAAGACGGACAGACCTTCACCGAGATGAAACGCATCGCCACCGACGTCCCCGTGACCGAAGAACGGCTCACCTTCCGCAACTATCGCTGGGAAGGCAACGCCAAGGCCCGCTACGTCCACTTCCAGGGACTGCTGAACCGCGAAGTGATGGGATGGATGTTTACCGACGAAATCGTAATCAAATAATATAATAAGGTATCTATGACAAACAAGAAACTTTGGGCAGCCGCCCTGCTCCTGTCGGGAGCGGCTTCGGGCACGGTTGCCGCCGAAACCACAATCCATGCTTTTGCACCGCTTTCAGAAGTGGCCTTCACGGCGCCGAAAGATAACGTGGGACGCTACGTCAGCCAGCGCCCGTCGCCCGCCGACCGGTTGTTCCAGTCTGACATCATTGAGAAGAAGATTGCCGAAATCAAGGCACTGTTGAAAAACCCCTACCTGGCGTGGATGTTCGAGAACTGTTTTCCCAACACGCTGGACACGACGGTACATTTCCGCCTGCTGGACGGCAAGCCCGACACCTTTGTCTATACGGGCGACATCCACGCCATGTGGCTGCGCGACTCGGGAGCACAAGTCTGGCCCTACGTGCAGTTCGCCAACGAAGATCCCAAGCTGAAATCCATGCTCGAGGGAGTGATCCGCCGCCAGTTCCTGTGCATCAACCTCGACCCGTATGCCAACGCCTTCAACGACGGACCGAAAGGCAGCGAATGGGAGACCGACCGCACGGCGATGAAACCCGAGCTGCACGAACGCAAGTGGGAGATCGATTCCCTGTGCTATCCCTTGCGTCTGGCTTATCACTATTGGAAAGTGACGGGCGACGCCAGCATCTTCGATGAAAACTGGCTGAAGGCCGTCGAAAACATCCTGCGCACCTTCAAGGAGCAGCAGCGCAAGGAGGACAAAGGCCCGTATCGCTTCCAGCGCAAGACCGAGCGCGCCACGGACACTACCATCAACGACGGCTGGGGCGCACCCGCCAATCCCGTGGGGCTGATTGTTTCCATCTTCCGTCCGTCGGACGACGCCACGACACTGCCTTTCCTCATCCCGTCCAACTTCTTTGCCGTGACCTCCTTGCGGAAGGCTGCCGAGATTCTGACCGAAGTGAACAAGAACGCCGACCTGGCCCGCCAGTGCACCGACCTGGCCGACGAAGTGGAGCAGGCGCTGAAGAAGTATGCCACGTGCGAGCATCCGAAGTACGGCACCATCTATGCTTTCGAAGTGGACGGCTACGGCAGCCACATGCTGATGGACGACGCCAACGTGCCCAGCCTCCTGGCCCTGCCTTATCTGGGCGATGTCGATGTGAATGATCCTGTTTATCAGAACACCCGCCGCTTCGTGTGGAGCGAGGACAATCCCTACTTCTTCAAAGGCAAGGCAGGCGAAGGCATCGGCGGACCGCATATCGGCTACGACATGGTGTGGCCTATGAGTATCATGATGAAAGCCTTCACCAGTCAGGACGACGAAGAGATTAAGGACTGTCTCCGCATGCTGATGTCGACCGATGCCGGTACGGGCTTCATGCACGAATCCTTCCACAAGGACAATCCCGAGAAGTTCACGCGCAAATGGTTTGCCTGGCAGAATACGCTGTTCGGCGAACTGATCATCAAACTGATCGATGACGGCAAGTTGGATTTGCTGAACAGCCTTTAATGAATATAACTCTCAAAGAAAAACAATCGTAACGATATGAAAATCCTTTCACTTACTACAAGTGTAGTATTATGCGGACTGCTGGCTATGCTGCCGTCCGCCTGCGTTTCGCAGAAAGAAAACAAGGTAGCGGGGCAGGACTACCTCAGCTACGTAGACCCCTACATCGGTTCGGGCGAGCACGGACATGTCTTTGTCGGCGCCAGTGTTCCCCTGGGCATGGTGCAGATTGGGCCGCAGAACATCCATAAAGGCTGGGACTGGTGCTCGGGCTATCATTATTCGGACAGCGTGCTGATCGGCTTCAGCCATACGCACCTCAGCGGCACGGGCTGTGCCGACTTGGGCGACGTGCTTCTGATGCCCTACGTGGGCGAGGTCCGTACGGCCCGTGGCGAACAGGACAACATCGAAGGTACCTGCTCCACCTACTATTCGCACGCGAACGAGGAAGTGGCTCCCGGCTACTATTCATTGCTGATGGACAACGGCGTGCGTGCCGAGCTTTCGGCTACCGACCGTGTGGCCATTCACCGCTACACCTATCCCGAAGGAACGCCGCGTCTGCTTGTGAACCTGAAAGAAGGCAACGGCGACCGTGCCTACGAGACCGGACTGAAGCGTGTGGACGAATATACGGTGGAGGGCTACCGCTTCTCCAAGGGATGGAGCCCGCAGCACAAAGTGTTCTTCGTGTTGAAGTCCGAACAACCCATTGAGAGTGTCGCCGTATTCGACGACGATACGCCGGCCGGTCAGGACACGCTGACGGGTAAGGCCGTGAAGGGCGTGTTGACGTTTAAGAATAATCCGAAGAACGTGCAGCTTAAGGTGGCCTTGTCGTCCGTGAGCTGTGCCAACGCACTGGCCAATCTGGAGGCCGAGCAGCCTGGATGGGACTTCGAGAAGGTGCGCACGGATGCCGAAAAGCGCTGGAACCAGATGTTGTCATGCATTGATGTGGAGAGTACTGACGAGCGCGGCAAGAAGATTTTCTATACCAGCCTTTATCACATGTTCATTGCTCCGACACTGTATGCCGACGTGAACGGAGAATTCCGCGGTCACGACGACAAAGTTTATAAGGCAGACGGCTGGACCAACTATTCCACTTTCTCGTTGTGGGATACGTACCGTACCCTTCATCCGCTGCTCACCATCATCCAGCCGCAGTTGGTGCCCGACATGGTAAACTCCATGCTGAGCATCTACGACCAGCAGGGCAAGCTGCCTATCTGGCCGCTGGTGGGAGGCGAAACCAATCAGATGCCGGGCTACAGCGCCATTCCCGTCATTGCCGACGCTTATCTGAAAGGCTTCCAGGGCTTCGACTCCGAACGTGCTTTGAACGCTATGGTTGCTTCGGCCACGTACGAGAAGCAGCGCGGCGTGCCTTACGTGTTGGAAAAGGGTTGGATTCCCTGCGACAAGATGCCTGAAGCCACTTCCATCGCCATGGAATATGCCGTAGGTGACTGGGGACTGGCCATGATGGCGAAGAAGATGGGCAAACAGGACATTTACGACATCTTCCTGAAGCGCGGACACTATTATGAGCAATATTTCGACAAGAGCATCAACTTCATCCGTCCGAAGATGGACGATGGCAGTTGGCGTACGCCCTACGATCCCTTCCAGTCCATTCACGGTTGGGGTGACTTCTGCGAAGGTAACGGTTGGCACTATACCTTCTTCGTGCCCCAGCATCCCGAAGGCCTCATCAGCCTGATGGGGGGCGACGAACGCTTTGTGGGCAAGCTGGATTCGCTCTTTGTAGCCGAAGGCGACATGGGCGAACATGCTTCGGCAGACATCAGCGGTCTGATCGGCATGTATGCCCACGGAAACGAACCCAGCCACCACGTGGCCTACCTCTATGCTTATGCCGGACAGCAATGGAAGACAGCAGAGAAAGTCAGCTACATCCAGCACAACTTCTATACCGACCAGCCCGAAGGCATTATCGGTAACGAGGACTGCGGCCAGATGTCCGCTTGGCATGTGCTTTCTGCTTTGGGCCTCTATCAAGTGAATCCGTCCAATGGTATATTCGTTTTCGGTAGTCCACGCTTTGAGAAAGTCACGATCAACCTACCGGAAGGGAAGACCTTTACCGTTGAGGCTCCGGCCGCTAGTAAGGACAACAAGTACATCCAGTCCGTACGCCTGAACGGCGAGCCCTACACGAAGAGCTACATCAGCTACGAGGACATCATGAAGGGTGGTACGCTGAGCTTCGAGATGGGTAGCGAGCCGAACAAGGCATTTGGTGCCGACGTAGCGGATCGTCCCCGTTCGCTGGAAGAATAGGAACTTTATTTAATAGTAGGAAGCCGTCCTGTCCGGGGCTGATAGCCTTTTCGTCCGGAAAGGACGGCTTTGTTTTTCTTTGTAATATAATTATTCATCAACTTCTTATGAAAAAGAAAAAAAGCATCACTTTCATGTATAGTGGAGTAGGAGCTTTGTTGCTTTTGTCCGGCTGTTCCGATGTGCGTACAGCTTCGGAAGGGTTCCTACGTTCCGACTACTATACCCGAGGCATCGGCGTCTATCCGGGTAGTCCCCAGGAAGACTTTTCGCCTGAGCTCCTGCCTGATGAAGACCAATACCGCAATCTGGCCCTCCTGCGTGCCACGTACCAATCCTCGGCCTATGACTATAACCTGACATCGCAACTGCTGACTGACGGCATCGTGACCGATCGCGCTCCCCAGTATTTCGACCTCCAGACTGCCGAAGGCAGTGTGCCTAAGCGAGAACGGGAATGGATGATAGACGGAGGTCCCTATTCGCGCAACACCGTGCGCGGCGAAGAGGCCTTCTTCCTGTTCAGCATGCACAATTATAACAAGACCATCAGTCGTGCGATCGTGACCGGTACTCTGATTTACGATGACAAGGCGGCTCAGGGGGGGTACGAAATGACGTGGGAAGCCTCGAACGATGGTACTACTTGGACGGTTCTGGCCGTGAACAAGGGAGCCGGACTGCCCGGCAAGGCTCGTTCCGGTCGAGTAGAGGTGAACGATCCCAACAAGCAGACTGGTACCGTTTCCATGCCGATGCGCCGGCTGGAGGAAACGTTCGACTTTACCAACACGGCGGCTTATGCTTCCTACCGCATCCGTCTGCGGATGAAGGGTGCTTACGAGTGGACCTTCCACGAAGTGGAGTTCTCCAATGCCGACGGAGGGGTGGACCTGAAGCCCTCGCAATTCTTCACCAGCGCGTGGATGAGCGCCACGGCGGGCGAGGAGTGGGTCAGCGTAGACCTGGGTTCGCATTCGGAGTTCGACAAGGTGATCCTTCATTGGGTGAACAAGGCCGTCGAGGGACGGATACAGACTTCGGACGATGCACAGACCTGGACCGACGCGGCCCCGCTGTCCGGCGGTGAGGGACTGACGGACGAGATAGCCGTTCGGGGCAAGGCGCGCTACGTGCGTGTCTGCATGGATCGGTCGGCCGACGGCGGACGCTACATCCTGAGCGAACTGGAGGTGATGGGACGTGGCGGATTGCTGCCCCGTGCGGTAGCCATGCCCGAGGCGGCTGGCGGACGGCTGACACTTTCAGGTGGCGGCTGGCAGTTGCAGCGCGCTTCCGAGGTGCAGGCCGGCGGTGTGGAAATTGCTTCGCCTGCCTACAAGGCCGAAGGATGGGTGACGGCTACGGTACCGGGCACGGTGCTCACTTCGTACAAGAACGTGGGAGCCTTGGCCGACCCTAACTACGCTGACAACCAATTGATGATATCCGAGTCTTTCTTCAACTCCAACTTCTGGTATCGCAACGAGTTCCAGGTGCCGACCTCGTTCAAACGCGACCGCGTGTTCCTGAACTTCGATGGAATTAATTGGAAAGCTAATGTCTATCTGAACGGAAAGCAGGTAGGTCGTCTGGAAGGAGCTTTCATCCGCGGCAAGTTCGACGTGACGGACTGCGTGAAGGAAGGTACGAACGTGCTGGCTGTAGAAATCATCAAGAACGCGCACATCGGTGCCATCAAGGAAAAGAACAAACAGAGCACGGACTTCAACGGTGGTATCCTCGGTGCGGACAACCCCACGTTCCATGCCACCATCGGCTGGGACTGGATACCCACCATGCGCGGACGTAACATCGGTATCTGGAACGACGTCTTTCTGACGACAACCGGCAAGGTGACCGTGCAGGATCCCTACGTGCAGACCCAGTTCTCTCTGCCCGATACCACACAGGCCCGTCTGACAGCTGAGGTGGTGGTGAAGAACCATGACGGCAGGGATGTAAGCGGTGTCTTGCAGGGCAGGGTAGGCGACGTCACCTTCGAACAGCCAGTGCAGCTGAAGGCCGGCGAGGAGCGTACGGTGGTGTTCGATGCCGACCGCTTCCCCCAGCTTCAGGTGAAGAATCCGCGTCTGTGGTGGCCCAACGGTTATGGTACACCTTATTTATATGATGCCAACTTTACGTTCAAGGTGGGCGAGGAAGTATCCGATGCCCGCGACTTTAAGGTAGGTATCCGCCAGATGACGTTCAACGAAGACGGCGGTGTGCTGAACCTCTACGTCAACGGACGCCGCTTCATCGGCCGTGGCGGTAACTGGGGCTTCAGCGAATCGAACCTCAACTACCGCGGACGCGAATACGAGACAGCTGTGGCCTACCATGCCGACATGAATTTCACCATGCTGCGCAACTGGGTGGGCATGATTGGTGACGAAGAACTGTATGACGCCTGCGACAAGTACGGCATCATGATCTGGCAGGACTTCTGGCTGGCCAATCCCGCCGACGGTCCCGATCCCTACTATCCCGACATGTTCATCGCCAATGCCGAAGATTATGTGAAGCGCATCCGCAGCCATGCCTCCATCGGCTTGTACTGCGGCCGCAACGAGGGCTTCCCGCCCGAGACCATCGACAAGGCTTTGCGCCGTATCGTGAAGGAAGAACATCCGGGAATGCACTACATTTCTAGTTCGGCCGACGATGTGGTGAGCGGCCACGGTCCCTACCGCATGTTGCCTGCCAAGACCTACTTCACGCTGGAAACCGGCAACGACAAGTTCCACAGCGAACGCGGCATGCCCAATGTGCTGACCTACGAAAGCTTCCTGCGCACCTATTCGCCCGAAGGTATCTGGCCGCAGTCCGACCAGTGGGGTATGCACGACTATACGTTGGAAGGAGCACAGGGTGCCACGTCGTTCAACGAGATTATCGCGACCGGTTACGGACAACCCGAAAGCGCGAAAGAATTTGCCGATCTGGCTCAGTGGGTGAACTACGACGGCCATCGCAGCCTTTTCGAGTCGCGCAGCAAGAACCGCATGGGGCTGCTGATGTGGATGAGCCATTCGTGCTGGCCTTCGATGGTATGGCAGACGTACGACTACTACTTCGAGCCGACGGCGGCGTACTTCGCCATCAAAAAGGCGTCCGAGCCGCTGCACATCCAGTGGAACCCGGCCACAGACGAGGTGGAGGTGGTGAACTACCACGCCGGCCTGCGTCCCGGCCTGAAGGCCCGTGTACAGGTGCTCAACATGGATGCCACCGTAGCCTGGGAGAAGGAAGTTACGGTAGACAGCCGTGAAGACACGACCGAGAAGTGCATCAAGCTGGAATTCCCCGACGGGCTGAGCCAGGTTCATTTCATCAAACTGGTGCTGGAAGAGAACGGGAAGGCCGTTTCCGAGAACTTCTACCACCGCAGCAAGGTGGAAAACAACTATCAGGCGCTGAAACAGCTTCCGAAAGTCTCTTTGCGTGCACAGACCCAATATGACAAGGGGGACGACGACGAATGGAAGGCCGAAGTAACGGTGGAGAACCGTTCGGACGCCCCGGCTCTGATGGTTCGTCTGAACATTGTAGGCGACAAGGACGGCAAGCAGTTCCTTCCCATCTTCTATTCCGACAACTACTTTGCGTTGTTGCCGGGCGAGACGAAGGTGGTACGTGTACACTGGAAAGATGTGGATACGCGTGGAAACGCGCCTTTGCTGAAGGTGTCCGGTTATAATGTAGAATAGTATGTGGTTGCAACTGATCGTCGTTTTGGCAGCCATCATTATCGGTGCCCGGCTGGGCGGCATCGGACTGGGTGTGATGGGCGGTCTGGGACTGGCTTTGCTCTGTTTCGTCTTCGGGCTTCAGCCCACCGCCCCGCCCATCGACGTGATGCTGATGATTGTGGCCGTCATTTCAGCAGCCTCGTGTATGCAGGCTGCCGGAGGACTTGATTATATGGTGAAGTTGGCCGAGCGGATGCTGCGCAAGCATCCGTCCCGCGTCACACTGCTTAGTCCGCTTGTCACCTATCTGTTCACCTTTGTGGCGGGGACGGGGCACATCGCCTATTCTGTCCTGCCCGTGATAGCCGAAGTGGCGCGCGAGACGAAGATCCGCCCCGAGCGTCCGCTGGGCATTGCGGTCATCGCTTCGCAGCAGGCTATTACGGCCAGTCCCATCTCGGCGGCTACGGTGGCCTTGCTGGGGATGCTGGCCGGTTTCGACATCTCCCTGTTCGACATCTTGAAGATTTCCGTTCCCGCTACCTTGATAGGGGTGCTGGTGGGGGCTTTCTGCTCGATGAAGGTGGGCAAGGAACTGGAGGACGATCCCGAATACCAGCGCCGTCTGAAGGAGGCGTGATAGAAAATCGGTTGGTGGAAACCGCTTCGTCGTTCGACGTCCGTAAAGCTCGCATATCGGTGGGGATATTCCTGTTGGCCACGTTCCTGATTGTGCTGTTCGGTTCGGTCGATGCCTTGCGGCCAGTGTTCCAGTCGGACGGGAAAAATGTGCCACTCGACATGCCGTCCATCATCGAAATCGTCATGCTCAGCACGTCGGCTCTCATTCTGCTTGTCTGCCGGATCGACGGCATCAAGGCGGTGCAGGGAAGCATCTTCTCGGCTGGTATGCAGGCGGTGATCGCCATCTTCGGCATTGCGTGGATGGGCGACACGTTCATTGCGGGCAACCTGTCTTCGCTGACTGCTTCCATCGAACATGTGGTCCAGTCCATGCCCTGGCTGTTCGGCGTGGCGTTGTTCGTCATGTCCATCCTGCTTTACAGCCAGGCGGCTACGATTCGGGCGGTGGTTCCGCTGGGCATTGCCTTGAGTATCTCTCCCTGGATGTTGATCGCCCTCTTTCCGGCGGTGAACGGCTATTTCTTCATCCCCAATTATCCGACGGTGGTGGCGGCCATCAATTTCGACCGGACGGGGACGACCCGCATCGGGAAATACGTCCTCAACCACTCGTTCATGATGCCGGGGCTGGTGTGTACCGTCGTAAGTATCGCGGTGGGACTGTTGTTGATATGGTTGTAAATCCTTACCTTTGTGTGTATCGTTTCAATTAAGATTTGGATTATGAAAAGAAAATGTATGTGGGTGGCAGCCCTTGTGGCGGCTGCCTCTATGCAAGCACAAACGCTTGAGAAAACTACAGGTGGAATCAAATTTTCCACAGCTCAGCCCGTGCTGAACGGTGAGGTGACTTTTTATTCGCCTTCCATCGTCCGGGTCGTGAAATATCCTTCAGCAGAAATGCCTTCCAAGAAGAGTTATCCTGTTATCTTGACGCCGGGCGGGGTGGATATAACTTACCGGGAGACGGGTGATGAGGTGGTGATGCAATCGGCGTGCATGTCGGTGACGCTCAATGTGCGTACCGGACAGGTGACGTATCGCGATCTGAAGGGGAATCAGTTGCTGGCCGAGAAACCTTATGGAACCAACTTCCTGCCGCGTAAGGATGTGGAGAAGGATTCCTACATCGTGAGCCAGACCTTTATGCTTCACCCCGATGAAGTGATTTACGGCCTGGGACAGCGGCAGACGGGCGTCATGAACCATCGGAACCAGCAGATTGAGTTGCGCAATGTCAATACGAATATCTGCATTCCGTATTTCACTTCGGAAAAAGGGTATGGCGTATACTGGGATAACCCCGGACTGTCGCAGTTTAACGACACGCCTTACGAGACTTCGTTCTCTTCCCAGGTGGGATTATGCTCGGATTACTATTTCCTCTACCGCGACGGCAGCATGGACGGGGTCATTTCCGCGCTTCGCGACCTGACCGGCAAGGCTACCATGTTCCCGCTCTGGACTATGGGCTATTGGCAGTGTCGCGAACGCTACAAGAGTCCTGACGAATTGTGTAACGTGCTCGACAAGTATCGCGAACTGGGCGTGCCTCTCGATGGCATTGTGCAGGACTGGCAATATTGGGGATGTGACTCCAACTGGAATGCCATGAAGTTTATGAATCCCAGTTATATCAATAAGGTGGGCGATAAGGATTGGATGAAATACATCCCCAAAGGCCATAATGCCGATGACGAGGCTGCGCTGAGCTGGAAGCCGCGCATCAAGAGCCCGCAGGAAATGGTGGATTATGTCCACAAAAACAATGCCCATCTGATGATTTCCATTTGGGCCAGCTTCGGTCCGTGGACCGACCAATACAAGGAACTGAAGGAGATGAACGCCTTGTTGCCTTTCGAAACGTGGCCCCTGAATTCCGGCACGACCCCTTATGACCCGTTCAATGAAAAGGCGCGCGACCTGTACTGGCGTTACCTGCGCCCGATGTATGACATGGGGATGGACGCCTGGTGGACCGATTCTACCGAACCGGACCATTTCAATGTCAAGGACAGCGACTTCGACCTGATGACGGCCGACGGTTCATTCCGTTCCGTGCACAATGCCTTCCCGTTGATGACCAACAAGGGCATCTATGAGCACCAGCGTGAAGTTTCGGACGACAAACGCCTCTTTTTGATGACACGTTCTTCGTACTTGGGGCAGCAGCACTACGGCTCGTTCAGCTGGAGCGGCGACGTGGTGTCCAACTGGCAGACCATGCGCCAGCAGATCCCCGCAGGCTTGAACTATATGCTGTGCGGCATCCCGTTCTGGACGACGGATCTGGCCGGCTTCTTCGGTTGGGAGTACAACAACGACTGGACCAATGTCGCTTACCAGGAACTGCACGTCCGCTGGTTCCAGTGGGGATGTTTTCAGCCGATGATGCGCAACCACTGCTCTTCGCCCATGCTGAACGAAATCTATCTGTTCGGAAAGGAGGGCGACTGGGCTTACGACGCGCAGAAGCGGATCATCGAGCTCCGATACCGTCTGTTGCCCTACATCTACAGCACGGCCGGCGAGGTGGTCCATCGGGATGGTGTCATGATGCGTCCGCTGGTGATGGATTTTGCGTCGGACCGCAAGGCCATCCAGCTTGACGACGAATATCTCTTCGGCCGGAGTCTGCTGGTTTGCCCCGTGACCGAACCGCTTTATACGAAAAAGGTGGAAAAGAACCGGGGAGTGGCCCTCGTGCCCGACGTGGCCAAGGCCAGCCTGCCTTTCGAGGTCTATCTGCCCGAGGGTTCCCGTTGGATTGATTTCTGGACGAACGAAATGCTGGAGGGCGGACAGGACGTGCAGCGCGAATGCCCCATCTCGCTGATACCGGTCTATGTCAAGGCCGGAAGTATTCTGCCGCTGGGGCCCGACGTGCAGTATGCCACCGAGAAGAAGTGGGACAATCTTGATATCTGTGTCTATCCCGGCGCGGACGGCGAGTTTGTCCTTTACGAAGACGAGTTCGACAACTACAATTATGAGAAGGGGATGTTCTCTACCATCCGTTTCACTTGGGACGACGCGCGGAGGGTGCTGACCATTTCCGACCGCAACGGCGAGTTTCCGCAGATGCTGAAGCGCCGCAAGTTCCGTATCACACTGATGGAGCCGGGCAAGCCTTCGGCTGAAAAGGTGCTCGGGAAGGCCGACCGCGAAGTGCGCTACGCGGGCCGCGAGATTGCGGTGCGGTTCTGAACAGAGGAAACATTTTTAATAATTTATTGATAAATGGATATGAACAAGAAACTATTCAGCATGATGCTGTCCCTCCTGCTGGGAGGCAGCATCTTTACAGGCTGTTCCGACGAGAATTCCGGCGAAGAGCCGGGCGGAGGTTCGGAAACGCAGGAGGTGACCGAAGAAATCTATTATGCCAACATGTTCGGCAAGGACGTGATGAGCACGTTCTACTATTGGTGTGACGAGATCGGCACGGACCTCGACGCGTGGAACATCAAGACCAACACGGACCCCATCGCGACGGTGGACCGCATCCGCTACCACGAGGGCGAGAAGTACATCGACAAGTGGACCATGCTGACCGACGACATGGACTCCTTCACCAGCAGCGTGGAGGGCGTGTCGACCACCTTCGGCTGGAATCTGTCGGTGTATCTGCTTTCCCAGAACAGTAACCAGTGCGTGGCAGCCGTCAACTATGTCCACGCCGGTACGCCGGCGGCCGAGGCGGGGCTGGACCGCGGCGACATTATCGTCGGCCTGAACGGCGGAAACCTGACGACGGAGAACTACCTCGACCTCTACTATGCCTCTGCGCTGAAGGTGGACCTGGGCCGCTACGAGGCCGCCACTAACACCATCTACCCCTTGGGCAAAAGTGTGGAGCTGACCGCTCGGACGATGTACGAAGACCCCGTCCTCTGCGACTCCATCTACGAGTTCGGCGGCAAGAAGGTGGGCTACCTGGCCTATTCCAGTTTCGACCTCCATTCCATCGAGAAGCTGGTGGAGACGGCCCGCGAGTTCAAGGCGGCGGGCGTCGAGGAGCTGGTGCTCGACCTGCGCTACAACGGCGGCGGATATGTCATCACGGAGAATGTGCTGGCGTCGCTCTTCGCCCCGCAGGAGGCCGTGGACCAGAAGCTGGTGTTCGAGCAGGAGGACTACAACGACTACCTGACGGAGGAGTACCGGAAACTGGGCTACAGCCTGGAAACGCGCTTCGCCACGGAGTTTGAGTATCAGGACGGGAATGTGACGAAGAAGGTCAGCACCAAGGGCGCCAACATCGGCCTGAAGAAGGTGTACGGCCTGATAGGCAGCGGTTCGGCGTCGGCGTCGGAGGCGCTGCTGGGCGGGCTGATGCCGTACATGGACGTGCAGCTCATCGGCAGCCAGACGCACGGCAAGTATTGCACGGGCTGGATGATGGCTGCGAAGGATGCTTACGAGTCGTGCCCGAAGGCCATCGAGGACTGGGGCATCTACGTGATGGTGAGCATCTACCAGAACGCCGACGGCGAGACGCCCTGTATGCCGGACGGCCTGGTGCCCGACGTGGAGGTGGAGGACGTGCCGCTGTTGCCCTACCGCCTGGGCGACGTCAACGAGCCGCTGCTGCTCGAGGCGCTGATTGAGGCGGGATTACCCTACGACGGAGGTTTCTCTCCGCTGACCCGCGGCCTCGGCTTGCAGTTCGGCCGGATGCCGGACGTGCGCAAGC
>ULVG01017716.1_pt1 | contig 15931 bp, 3 predicted proteins | sample 1959221 | NCBI WGS metagenome assembly ULVG01 (sample SAMEA4835780, study PRJEB28245) | human gut metagenome | biome: gut microbiome; material: fecal sample | place: Denmark | collected 2008
CATGTGATTGCACAATCTGTAAACTATGTGACTCTTGACACATCGTCCGCTCATACAGCATACTGCCGATCTGACGATCCAATTCGCGTTTTGTGTAACGATTTGCAATGCACAGGCGCAGGTAAAACTCACGCGCTTCGTCGGTCTTGCAGCCAGTCATAATCAGCAGATTGCTTGTCCATGGAATTTCTCTCACCAGTGGTGAGAGTTTTTCGTTGTCACAATAAGTCTCATAAAACTGCTTCATACGCCAGATGTTCTGCGCAGAAAATCCCTTTGTTCCCGGATAATGCGCTTGCAGAAATTCGGGAAAATCTGCAACCACGCTTTTTCCCCAGCCGCCATCCTTCACTCTACCGCTGACATAAGAGCCGATTTCCCAGTACATCTGAATAAGCTCTGCATTGACTGCTTTCATGGCGCGGCTGCGGGCATTATCGATGATATGGATGACCTCGTCAAAATGTTCTAAACTATGCGCTACTTCCCTGCTCACTCTTTAGCCTCCCTCATCATTTGCTTCAACGTTTCCTTCAGCCGTGCGTTTGCTGATGACTTAGGGTCGAAACACATCTCTATGAACTGTTCCAATTCCGGCTCGTCCACGCTTTTGCGAACCGGTGCAGCGCCGTGCGGGTCATCGGTTCGGCCGAATATGTAATCCATGGAGACATCGAAGAAATCCGCGTATTTCAGCAAAACAGCAGCCGAAGGTTCAGTCTCGCCGGTTTCGTAGCGGCAAAGGCTGGACTGGGCAATGCCCAATGCTTTTGAAAGCCGCTGCTGCGAAAAAAAAGCCTGTTCCCGCAATGTGCGGATGCGTGCCGCAATCTGACTCAATATTATATTCCTCCGCTTTTTCTCTTCTTATAGGATAATCCAATATTGATAACATGTCAATGCTATAACTGCATAATAATGCTGAAACAGCAACAAAAAGCTCCGTCGGAGCGCAGCCGGTTTTGCAAAAACCGTTCGGGGTCTCAGGGTTCTCCCTGACAGGCTTTTTCGCAAGTGTATAAACACTTGCATTGCTTGCCAATTGTGTTTTAACAAACTCACCCCCGCTTACCGGGGTTAAAACCTTGGTGGGCGGGGGTGTTATCGGGAGCTTAGGTTAGATTGTTCGGCTTACCAGTAGCGGGGGTAATAGCCGCTGTTGCGCTGCTGCTCGGCGTACTTCCACCAGGGCAGCGTCTGGCTGGGATCGGTAAGCTTATCCCACAGTTCATCGGCAGCGCCGGCATTCTGTAGCTGCACGGTAACGGTATACAGCTTCACTGTGCCGTCGGTGAGGGTCACGGTGTATATAACAGGCTTGGTGAAGTCCACAGCCTCGCCGGAGGCAGGGGTCATCTCCGCTATGTTCACGCCCGTTATCACCGGCCTGAGCGCAGTAACGTCGGTCTTGTACGGCATGGTAACGACAATGTTTCCGCCGACATCTATCGTGCCTGGAATGCCGTCTATAACAAATCCGGTTATGCCGCCGCCCGTGGGCTGGGACGCAGTGCTCTCCCACTGGCAGGATATCGTTACATCGCAGGCAGGCATGGTGAACTTGCCGTTTTCTATGGTAACGGTCTTGCCATTCTCAATAGCTTCGGTATAGGTCAGCGATCCGGCCTTCATCTGCATTCCGTCCGCCGCGCTTATGCTTATGGTCACCTCGTCGCCCTCGTTTGCCCTTGTCCTGCTGGGCGTAAGCGTGCCGCCGACGTGTTCGGCCACGCTTATGGTGTATTCACCCTCTTCCTCGCCGGAGCTGAACGCGGGGATCTCTATCTTCATGGGCTTGCTCGCTACGCCGCTTGCGTTCTTCACAACGATGTAAATGTCGCGCGCGCCCTTGGCAAGGTTGGTCAGCATCAGCGTGTTTTCACCTGCGGATATGCTCATGCCCCTGCCTTCGGTATCTATTGAGGGCTCGGCAGCGCCAGACTCAACCACCACATAGTAGCAGCTTCCGCCTTCGCTTGCGGTGAACTTGATATTCGCTTCCTTGTCGCTTATGCGCTCGGCAGAGCCGTTTGAAAGCTCAGGTGCGCCGGGTTCGCTGTAAGCAAGCGTAATGGTGTAATTCCTGCTCTGCTCGCCGTTATGCGCTATGAATATAACGCCCTGGTTCAGCGGCATGTAGCACGCAATGTCGCCTTTCGACCAGTCGCCCGTGAATGCATTGACCTGCTCCACGGTCGTGCCTTCGTTTGCGGTTATGCGCATATACAGTCCGGATGTGCCCTGCGGTATTCCGTCCGCGGTGGCCTTGTCTATAACGCCGCTCAGGTCCACTGTCCATGCGTCGCCCGCAAGCGCACCGGACGCTATCACCGCGCCGCCCTTGCCGGAAAGGATGTCCACGGCCAGTATCTCCGCGCCGCGTACATCGGTCTGTTCAAACTCCGCCGTTATGGTAACGTCCGCAGCGGGCATGGTGAACTTGGCGCTGTTGGCGTCGCTGTCGTCCACGGTAACATCCACGGCATTGTTGTATTCGTCCGTCACTATCCAGCGCTTCAGCCTGTAATTCTCCTCCGGCTTGGCGGTCAATTTTACTACGCTGTCCGCAAGGGGATATACGCTGCTGCACTCTATCGTGCCGCCGGACGCGGGCTGCACAACGTTCAGGTTGTAACGCTGTATGTCGCCATTGTTAGTATCAAAGTAGGCATTTATCGTTAATTGATATATATTCTTCCCTTTGTACTTCCAACTGGTAACGGTGTATTCTCCATTATAGTCGTCATAATTCTGCACCATAGTTCCGGACGAAACAAGCCATATCTTTTCAAGGATATACTTGTTCGCATCCTTAAGCTTAACTTCAAAGCCTATGGTATCCCCCTTAACAACGGTTATCTTGCTGTTCGGGTCCTGAAGCACACCGTTTTTCCATATGCTTATATCGGCCATGTAGGGCGTAGTAACGCTGCTTGATACATACGAGTTTTCGCCTTTCTTTACATAATACATCCAGGTTACTTCAATCGCCCTCTGGTTAAGCACAGCCTTAACGCTCACCGAGCCGTTCGGCACAACGAACGTGACAGATTCGTTGTAGCTTGCCGCGCTGGTTATAAGCGATTCGCCGCTGCTGTCGCGGGTTATTTCCCAATGGTCAAACGCATAATAATCATCCAAGTCGCCAAGGGACACGGTAACGCTTTCACCTTCAAACGCGCCGGTAACTCCCTTTGCGCCGTTCACGAGCACGTTCGCCTTGCCCGCAGGGTCAACCACCAGGTTGAGCGCCTGCGCAACGGGATTGGTATCCTCTTCAAACACGGCGGTGAGCGCGGCGGAATCGATGCCTACCCTAAGATTAAGGCTGCTGCTCAGCTTCTGTTCTTCGCTGAGATAGCTGCTGCCCTGCGCTTCTTCCCACTTTACGAAGCGGTATCCGCTCTTTGCGGCGGCATTGATGCGCAGGTAAATGCCTTCCCTGTAATATCCGTCCCCGCCGGTGGATTCGGGAGACATGGTCACGGAACCGTAGGCGGTGTTGTTGGGCTGCGCGGTGATCTGGCTGTAGCCTATGCGGCGAACGTTTATAACTATGGTAATGTCGCTTTCGGGCATTACATACGCCGCACACACGCGGTATTCATCGCTCTTGTCTTCATACGCGCCATACTGCTTATCTATCAGCCGCTTAGTGATGCCTATCTCTTCGGCGGCGGGTTCAGTGGTAATGCTGTCGTAGACATACTTCACTCTGCCGTTAACAACATTTCCACCAAGCCTGAAGTTTTCATTTAACCAGAATATCACGCCGTCCCCGGGAATAACATAAGAGCGGCTGGCTGCTTTGGCAATTTCGGAGAAATTGTCTATCGCGTCATCTATGGTCGGGTACTTGCTGCGGTTGTAACCATAAATGCCCTGCAGCGCATAGATATTTGCTGTGCCCGCACTTGCCCAATCATCGCTGCGGGTTATATCCTTGCCGTCGCACATTATGCGATAGTTCACCTGATAGCCCATAGTAACATTTATTTCGAAGTCGCGTTCAAGGAGCTGAACGTCTATCCTCGGCTGTCTGCGGGCTTCCGATTCGTTGTTCATCACATAATTACTGAAGAACCAGCTTACAAAGTGGGCGTCCGCATTGTCCGGCTTCCATTCAAGCGTGGCTATGCCCTTGCCGTTGGGGAAGGTTATCACGTCGCCTTCGCGGTATTCCTTGCCTTCGTAAACCACGGCGTAGCCATGGCCCTTAACGGTGCCGTGCACGGGCTGATACTCAGGGAATATGCCCTTAACGGTCATGTCCTGCGTGCTGGTCCTGAGCGGCCTGATGGTCATTGTATATTCGTCCACTTCAACCATCTCGTAATCCTTACCGTTATACAGGCGCTTGCCCGTTGCGGTGGACGTGACTGTCCAGCCCTGGAACTCGTAACCGTCCTTCTTTTCGGCCTTTATGGTAACGGCGGGCAGGTACCAGCGCACGTCTGTCAGGTCGTCCTCGCTGGAAAGGGTACCCTTCTCGCTTTCGCTGTTATCCAGCGTTATGGTCGCGCCCTTGGCGTCCAGTCCGAACAGCGGCGTAAGGCGCAGCGCATATATGCCGCCTTCAAGCGTGAAGTCCAGCTTGGCCTCCCTTATATCGCTTTCGCTGAGGGAAGTATTGCGCGCAAGGAGCCTTGCCTGTTCATCTTCGGTGAACTTCTCGCCTACCCATAGATCCGGATCGGTGATGGAATTATTCATCTCCACCTGCCACCTTACGAACACATAGCCGTCGTCGGGTATAGCTTCCACGCTCAGCTTATCCGTGCCGTAAGCAATGCCGTCGGCTTCGCCGCCTTCTACCAATTCGCCGTTCTTCTTAAATTCGGCGCGGCCGTTTTCGGCATCGGTCACCACCACAAGGCGGCCGTCGCCCGCAAACTGCGGCTGTATCACGCAGTATTCCCTGGAAGGCTTGAACTTGAGCGGGTTGGCATAAACCTCGTCCGCGGTCAGCTCCACCGTGTCCATCTTCCAATTCTTGAACACGTATTCTATATTGGCGAATTTCTCCTCCGGCACGGCGGTTATGGTAACGTAGCCTTCCGCATCGGGCTCGAAGGGGATAACGTCGCCGCTGTAATACTTGTTGCCATTATAGAGCACGTATCCGCCGAGTCTGTCGCCTGACGGCTGGCAGAAGCCGACGATATACACTTCCGCGCGGTAATCAAGGTTCAGCTTTATTGTGCCCTTCTTCACGTTGCCGTTCCTGTCGGTAAAGGTGAAGGGTATTCTGGATTCGCGCTGATAGCCGCTAAGGCTGTAATACACCTTACCGCCGTTCTCATGGCGAACGACCTCTTCCTTGCCGTTGCCCGCATCGGTACGCTTCATAACAAGGTCTGTCGGGGCAAGCACATCACTGCTGCCGTTGCTGAGGGTTATCAGCATATCCTGACCAAGTATGTCGCTTGTGCCGAAGCCGGAGAACGTTACGACTATCTCGTTATATGTATTATTGTCCCAATTTTCTATCGCGCCGGTGTACACCGTGCCGTCCTTGCCGGTTATGGTAAACGCGGGCAGGCGCTCGCCGGGCATCACGAACACGCCTTCGGTGGAGTTGGCAAAGTATGCGGTAACGGTAACATCCTTATCAACGCCCTTTGCCAGCAGCAGCTTGTTTTCGCCTTCTTCATACAGGGTATAAAGGCTCTTGTCAAGGTATTCACCGCTTGCGGTATCCGTCACTGTCCAGCCGACCAGCGTGCAGTTGGCGGCGGGGGTGGCGCTCAGCTCTATTATGCTTGTGCCGTTGGGCTTAAAGTTATCCAGCCCGTCGGTCGTTGCGGCGGCGGAACCCTTGGCGGTGTTCTCGCTCTTCACGGTCACCTTTATGCCGGGGGTGGTATCCGCCTCAAACTTCGCCTTTATGGTGAAGAACTTCTCCGGCACGGTGAAGGTGAGGGTTTCGCTCTTGGCCTGCTCTTCACTCAGTTCAACGCCTTCTATCTCCCAACCTGCGAAGGCATAGCCTTCGTTGGCGGCGGCGGGGATGGTGGCGGAGCCTGTGCCAAGGTACACCTTTTCGCCGTTATTATACTTGGTGCCGTCGAACTCTACCGCGCCGTTCTCGGCTTCTATCTTAGCAAGTCCCTTAGCCCTGAACTCAACGGTACCGTTCTTCAGCACGTTGCCGCTTTCGTCAACTATGCTGAAATGATATGTTTTTGTCCTGTCCCAGCCATTGGTAAAATGCAAGTACATCGCGCCGATGGAAGTAACTGGTCCAGCTGTATCCTCCATGTCGGGGAACACATATGACGCGCCCGGTGCAAGTATGTCAGGTGCGTTATCACGCATCATGCCCATATACTTCTTCAGGACGACCAGAGAGCCGCCGTCATTGAAGCCATTGAGCGTGATGGTTACGGTAAGCGGCTCGTTGGGGTTATTGTTCCAGCCCGTTACTTCCGTAACGCCTACCTTCACATCCTGATGGCCCAGGTAGGTTATTATCAGCCTCTGCCCATGCTTTACGGGCATAATGGCATACTTCCTGCCGCTGGTCTGCAAGCCTACGACTTTGCCGCGGAATACAGCCATTACGGATATGTCCTTCGTGCCGAGCACGGTCAGCGTGGCCTTGCCGGGTACTTCGGGATCGTTATCTATTGTATAGTCTGTGCCTTCCTTGCCGCTTATGTGCCAAAGCAGGAAGTCCTCGTAGCCATCGGGGTTGCGCGCGGCGACCAGTTCCACCTTATCGCCTTTCTTCAGGCCGGTAAGGTTGCTTTCGCTCGTCAGCGTGCCGTATGTTGCCTCGTTTACGCTCAGCGTTACGTTGACCTTGTTTTCCACCTCAAACCTCGCCTTTATGGTGAAGAACTTCTCCGGCACGTTGAAGGTGATGGTTTCGCTCTTGGCCTGTTCTTCGCTCAACTCAACGCCTTCTATCTCCCAACCTGCGAAGGCATAGCCTTCGTTGGCGGCGGCGGTGATGGTGGCTTCGCCCGCAGGGAAGTCTATTATGCTGCCCGCGGCGTAGGTCGCATTGTTATAGGACACGGCGCCGTTTTCGGCCTCTATCAGCGCGCGGCGCGCGGGGGTGAAGCGTATAACGCCCTTCTTCACGTTGCCGTTAGCATCGGTCGCGGTAAACGGCAATTCATACAGAGTAGCGGCTTCTTCTGCAGTGATATTATAAACGTAGTATTTTGTGGTATCTCTTGAAGCATCGTGTTCAGTGCCTTCACCCAAATTAAACGTTACGCCCGCAGCGGTAAGGTCGGTAGACTTATACCGATAGAACAATCTCAAACCGCTTTTGCTTTGCATTGCGGGAGCATCAAATATTATCACTATAGGTTCGGATACATCGTTTGACCAGCCGGTGTAGCTTGAGGGCAGGGTCATGTTGGGGGCAAACACCGTAACTCTGGGAGCCTGCATTGAGCCCCTATCGGATTTATTACTATTGTACCTTACAAAGTTAGGCTCGCCCTTCTTAACAAAGTGCGCCGTCAGCTTCAGATCCTTCTCGCAGGAGAATATGGTGAGCTGATTATTGTCGCCAGTAGCGTCATTATCGGTGCTGTTCGTATTAAAGCTGAACAGGTTGTCCTTTTCTTTTTCAGGTATCTCGGTACCGTCGGCATAGGTTATTTCCCAACCCATGAACAGGCAGTCCTCAGCGGGCTTCGCGCCGAAATCAAGTTTCCCGCCGACGCTCGAAACAATATTCTCGCCTTCGGGCGTTACGGTACCATATTCGCTGTTGTTGCTTGCTACGGTGACCTTCATCTCTTTGCCGAATACCGGCACTAACTTCAGATTAACGTGGAAGTTTGCACTGCTGTGCTTCGAGAAACCTATGCGCAGCGGGTTGCTTGCCTCGCTTTCGCCATCTTCAAGGAAGTAGTTCCCATACTGACCACCCATCGGACCGACAGCTTTCTTACCGGTGTCGGCATTCAGTATTATCCACCCACCAAAGGCATACCCTTCTTCCGGCGTGGCCTTAACGGTTGCAACTATGTTGCCGGTGCTGTCGTCCGGCCCATACACGCGGTTGTTTGCGTCCGGCGTTACGCCTACGAACTCCGCCGTACCGTGCTCGCCCTGAGCAAGCTCCACGTAGAGCTGCTTGGTAAACTTGGCCGTGAAGCGGAGACTGTGATCCAGCACGGCCGCGGTGATCTCCGCCGTGTCTGCGCTGCCTATTATAGCTCTATAATGTGTGCCTGCCACAGCGGGCGCGTAGATGCCGTCCTCCTGCTTGTATTCTATCGTCCAGCCGCCAAAGTTGTATCCGTCAGCGTCGGCCGCCTTCAGCTTGGCGTATTGGTTTTTATAAAAGTAGCCGTCAGTATCGCCGGTCACTTCCGCCGTGCCGCCTGCGGCAGGGTCTGCCACAGCTTCAACGGTAAGTCCCTTGGAGAACTGCGGAGTTATGCGCAGGTCATATTCCGTCACCTTTACGGACATTGATGGCCTCATGCGGCCGTCGCCGTTTACGGGAGTCCAGTAACGGTATATCGCAGTTGAGCCACCTCCGGTCGGGTCGGCTACCCACTCATTTTTGGCAGTGTCAAAGTATTCTATGCCCCATTTAACGAACTTGTAGCCGGTTTCGACCTCGCGTTCCCACGTTACAGCGGCGGAATCCTTGGTAAGACCGGATACGGCATCCTTGCCTATGGCGCTTACGGGTTCGGCGAAGCTCGCCTTACCGCCTTCCGCCTGCTGTAAGGTTATGCTGTAAGTCGGTTCAAATTCAGGATATACCTTAATGTTATATTCCTTGGCAACAATGGTGATGGTGCCGTCGGTATAACTTGCGCCCTCGCCAAGGGTATAATGGCGGCCTTCTTCGGCGGGCATGAACTTGCCTTCCGCCTTTTCGTAATCAACATGCCACCTGACGAACTTGCTCTTTTCGCCGGGCACGTTGGTTAAGCTTACGCTTTCGCCCGCGGCAACGGTTTTGCTTTCAGCCGTTTCGTCGTCCGCAAACCTGGCCGCGCCTTCGGAAACTATGCCTTCGCCCGTGCTTACGGTAACAAGCTTGGCGAACTTGGCCTTGATAATGAAGAACTTGCCGTCCGCTTCAATGGTCAGCGGATTATCGGAATATTCCTTGCCGGCTATTTCCCAGCCCGCGAAAGCATAGCCTTCGTCCGCCTTGGCCTGAAGGGTTATTTCGCCCGCGGCAACGTCTATGGTTTGGCCGTTGGTATATTCGGTATCGTTATATATAACGCTGCCGTGTTCGGCTTCTATGCCGGCCTTGCCGTCGCGCTCGAAGCGTATCACGCCGCGCTTTACAAAGCCGTTCTTATCGGTAATGGTAAAGGGTATTTCATAATCGTCCGCATTAAGCTGGGTATAGTAATACCTGCTCCAGCCGAGCCATGAGCCTTTCTCTCCGGTCTCCCTGCCGTCGAAGGAAAGCGATGTTCCGTCAGGCGCATAGGAATCTTTGTTCAGCCTATAATACGCGGCAACGTACAGGGGCAGCGTGCCTACGTTATTGAACGTTACGACCACCTGCTCGTCCGTATCGTTAGACCAGCCGGTCACGGTGCCTTCCGTCGCCAGCGTGACAAACGGGGTGAGCTCAAGCAGGTTATCTCTTATGTCAAAGCGGGGAGTTTTGCCAGCGACCACAAATTCGGGCGCGGCAAACACGGCCTGAATATCAAACGTGCTTTCCGGCACGGCAAAAGTTATGTCGTTGCCGTTGGCGGGATATTCGGTGCCGTTTATTATCCATTTGAGCAGCTTGTAGCCTTCTTCCGGCACGGCGGTCATGGTGGCATCGCCGTCGCCATCGGGAACGAAGTCTATTACGCTGCCGTTTTCATACTGCTTGCCAAGGTACTGCACAGCGCCGTGTTCGGCAGTGAGCTTGCCCCTGTTTTTAAAGTTCAGCCTTATAACGCCGGGCTTGGTATTGCCGTTGTTATCAAGCACGTTGAAATGTATTTCATATGCATCGGCAAAATCATCAATCGTATATTGGCCGAACCCATATTCCAGCTTATTCTCGTCCTTATAGGTATACTTCGGTGCGTCGTCCGTAAAGCTTATTACCAGCCCGGGCGCAGTTTTGCCAGTGTTACCGCTTTTGCCTATAGGCATGAATATAGAACATTCATTGGCGCTTTTAAGTACATCAGCCGCCGGAATATCATTAAACTCCACAACCACTTCGTTTGTGGTGTTGTCCCATCCGGTTATAGTGGGGTAATAGATAGTCTGAGTCTGGAATATTACATGCATTCTAATATTCCAGTAACTATCCTGCAACGCATAGTTTGGCGAAGTTTTGTCGTTAAACACGGCGGTTATTGTAGCGTCGTGCTTTATGCCCTTCCTATTGTAATCAATAAGGTCGCGTACGGTGTTTCCGACAACGGTCTCGTCAGTGCTCCAAGGCTCCTTGTCATATGGCCATGTCGTGGTTTTAGACATGCCAAGGTCATGATAATGGTATACGTCAAGATCGTCAACTATGCCGCTTTCGCCGTTGGTATAGCGTATTGTCCAACCCACGAACTGGTACTTTTCGCTGTCCTTCAGCCGGTAGCCTATTTCCACGTTGCCCGCGGTATAGCTGCCAACGTAGCCCTTTTCGGTTTTTTCGGTGAGCTGCTTGCCCGTGTTCGGGCCCAGCACAACCTCTCCCATTTCAGGGTCGCTCGATTCAACGGCCAGCTTGAGCGGTATGCCAAAGTTAGGTGTTAACTCAAGATAGGCCTTAGCGCTACCAATTGAGCCCGGTGCGATCTCCATCGGATTGGAACCAAACGTGTTTCCGCTTTTAAGAACGTAATGTACATTAGGTGTGGTTTTAGGCACCCATGTACTGCCATTGTTCATAGTAAACCTGGCTGTCCAGTTAATGAACTCGTAGCCTTCCTTGGGCGTGGCCTTAACCGTTACGAACCCCGTTTTCGCCGTAAGGCCGGTAATCTTATTGCCGTCCTGCGTGGCGTCGTCCGGTATGGATACTATCTCCACGGTGCCGTTTTCCACGCCATCGGTATTTATTACGATGGTCTTGTTTCCCGCCGCCAGCACCTGCGCAGGCACAAGGCCCGCGCACATTATAAGCGCCAGCAGAAGGGACAACAGTTTTTTAGCTTTCATATGTTTTCCTCCGTGTATTTCAACTCTTCCGCATTGAATACATTATCAATCAAGTACATCGGTCCATTCGGCGCGGGAGCTGTTCCATGCCCTGCCCGTGCCGGAGTTGTTCCAGCCTGTGCCGGTGCTGCCCCAGCCCGTGCCGGTGCTGCCCCAGCCCGTGCCAAGATTGCCCCAACCGGAACTGCCGCCCCGCTGGTTATATCCCTTAGAGGAATCCCAATATGAACCGTATCCGCCCGGCAGGCCGTGCGGGTCGTGGCTCACCTGGTGATCCTTAACGGAGTTGTTGCCTTCTTCAGCCATCTTGTCCCAAAGCTGATCCGCAACGCTGCGCTGATATACAACGCTTACCGTGTATTGCTTGGTCGTTTTACCGTTCACCACCGTGTATACAACTGGAACGGACAGGTTCACCATCTGGTAAGAGCCGGGCGTTACGCTCGCCCCAGCGCTGACGGTGACTATAGGCGCGACTGCCGTAACGTTTGTGCCGTAAGGCAGGGTTATGACGATTGTGCCCGCGCCGTGGTTTATAACGCCTTCCGCGCTCAGCACGTTGAAGCCGGTTATCATGGCATCCGAACTTACGGGCGTGCTGCCGCCGGCGGTTATCAGGCTGCCGTTTTTATTGAGCACCTTCACCTTATATGTGCGGCCTGCAAGCGCGTCCGTACCGGTGAGGGTATATTCAACAACGTTGGAGAAGTCCACCGCCGCGCCGGACGAGGGGGAGCATTTGCTGCCCGCCGTGAACGTGGCTTCCGCAGTAAGCAGGGTGGTAGTGAGCGCGCTGTCGTCCACGCCAGAAACTGTTATGGTGTTGTTGTCGTTATCTATAACGCCGCTGTACCATGTTCCGTCCGCCTGTACGCGGAACGTAAGCATTTCCGCCTGCGCGGCTATCATTACCTTTATGCGCACCTTATTGGTGGTCTTTTTGTCGCCAGATACAACGGTGAACTCCGTAAAGTCGGAAAGGTCCATCGTCTTTTTGCCGTCCAGCGCCGGCGTTACCTCCGCGCCGTAGGACGCTTCGCCCTTTATGCGCAGCTTGGTCAGATCCACCGTGTTGTTTATTATCAGCACTATATCCGTGCCGTCCGCGGTGTTCGTTACCTTTCGTTCAACAATATTGAGCGCGCGCCTGTTCGCGTCCTCAAGCGTTATGCCGTCCGCAGGTATATCCGCGCCCGTTGCGTCCACGTTGCCGTAGGTAACGGTGACATAATATGTCTTGGTGGTCTTTCCGTCGGAAGCTTGCACCACAAACGGCTGCTCGGTACCCGCCACCAGCTTTACCGGCAGTTCGGGAACGATGAGCTTTGCACCCGCGGACAAAACCATTTCGGGCGTGATGCTGTCAAGCGGCATGCCATCCGGCACGGTAACGGCGATCGTGCTGCGCTCACCTTCAGTTATTTCGCCATTCTGCCCATCTATTGCAAAGGAGAGGATGTTTGCCTCGGCAGAAAGGGTCTTTGCGAAGTTATAACGGTTGTAATACATATGGTATGCCTTGCCCGCGCCGCCGCGTTCAAGGAACCCGAGATACCATTCGAGCGCGTAGCAACCCTGTTCGGTAGCCATACTGTTGGGCTGCGTTTCGGATACAACGTGTTTGAAGCCGCCGGCCCAGGCGAACTTATCCACCCACTGGGTAACTATGTTGGTCTTTCCGTCGCCAAAGCGCGGGTCGGTATACGGGTCAACGCCGCATGCGCACAGCGCGCATATTACCTGGGACGTGGATTCGCTGTTGGCAAAGCCGCTGTATGTGAAAGTAAAGTCTGGATTCATGGCCTTGGCAATGCTCTCTATGCCTTCCTGTATAAGGCTCTTTACCTTATCGCCATACACGGGGTCGTCAACATAAGGCGCTATGGCATACGTGTTCATTGCGCCCATGTCCACCTCTGTACCGGTTATAAGCTTGCCGCTGCCTGTTATCCTGCTGAGTATACTGTTCCTTGAATACCTTGAACCTTCAGGCACGGTGTAATTGCCCATGTCCAGCGCTATAAGCGCAAACGCATCGCCCATCATGCCGTATGTCTGCACGCGTTCAAGGTCGTCAAACAGGTTGTCTATCTGTTCGCCGCTACTGTTCACAAACGGTTCGCCGTTATTGTACTTAGCCAGATTGGAACAATCGTAGCCGTTCGCAGTCAGGGCAATTATGTTGCGCTCGACTACCGTATCCATGGTGGAAGCGGTCACTTTCCAGTTCTTCGCCCATTCCGCAAGGTCTATATACTGCGTGGTACTGCCCTGGGCAGGGTTGGCATAAATGCCAAGGTCCATCTGCTCCCAACTGCCAAGGCTCGCCTTGGATTTATAGGAGGATATTATGCCGTTGAGCAGGTTCTGGAGCTTTTCCCTGTCCGGATTATCCTGCGGGGCGGAAACGGTAACGGTAACGCTGTATTTCTTTTCCGTACCGTCCTGCGCCTTTACGGTGTATGTAACGGGGCGGGAGAAATCCTGCGCCGCGCCAATTTCGGGCGTTATGGTCGCAAATTCGGATATTGTAATGCTCGGGGCGAACGTTGTGTTCGAGCCCGCGGGCAGGGTCATAGTTACGGTGCCTTTGTCGTGATCTATCCTGCCGGCAACCGCGCCATACTTAAAGGATATCAGCTTGCATTCGCCGGAAGCCTTCTCCTTTTTGACCACAACGCTGTAATCTTTATATGTTTTGCCGTCCTGCGCCGTTACGCGGTAAACTATGGGCTTCGCTTCGGATTTTTCAAAATCTTCCTCTGCGGTCGCCTTTATGGTGGCGTCGTAGGATATGGTATATTCGGCCTTCAACGTGCTCCAATCCGTGTCAAACGGTATTGTTACGGTCACATTTGTGCCGCTTATTTCAACCTTTTCGTTTTCTATGCCTACGGAATAGGCTTTAAGCTCGCATTCTGCGGAATTGCCGCGGGTTATGTTAAGCGCATAATCCTTCGTGTATTCGCCGCCGGCTATGTTAAGCACGATGCGCAGCGTCTTTACCGCGCTAAGGTCTGTTTTGCCTTCCGCATCCGCCGCCACTACTGCACCGTTTTCATCAAGGAATTCATATCCGCTGCCGGAGCATTCCACAACGGGAGTCTGTTCCCAATCCCATGCTGTATCAAGGTTGAGCGATATAGAGCCTGCCGCTTCGTCTATCGTGGCGACCCTGTCGTTTACGGCAAAGTACCTGACGCTTATCGTGGGTTCGCCCGTGGTCAGCTTCAGGCGGTACATATTCTTTATGCTGCCGAATTCAACGCCCGTGGCCTGATCCCACGCAGTGCATTCAATGAACAGCGTTTGGCCGTTGGCCCATTTGCCATCCACTATTGCTTTCGCTCTGCCTATGAACTCTATTTCCAGCGTGCTTTCTGCGCTGTTAAAGTCCGTCCCTGCGGGCAAGCTCAGCGTAAATTCGTTAGTGCCGGTCTTTACGGCTTCCGCGCCAAGCACGCGCAGCGATGCTATTTCGGGCTGCTTAATACGTTCACTGCAATAGTCCAGCCATTCTTGGGCCATGGTGGTAAGTACGTATTTGCACTGCTCGGGGCTAAGATCGGTATGCCTGTTCTTGGCTTCAAACATCTCTTCCATTTTTGTTTTGAAGTCAATCCCGGTATGCCGCCAGTACATATACAGGCCGGAAGTGGCTATATCGTTATTCATTTTATAGATGGCTTCCTGCATATCAGGATAGTAGCCGCCTGCTTCCGCCGTATTGGTGCTCTTCAGCTCGCTCAGGAGGGCCTGTGTGCGCACGTCCAGCTCAAGCATAAGGTCTATTACTTCGGAGTAATCGAACTTTTCATCCTTATAGCTGTGCTGTTCGGGAATTGCGACTATGTATACGGGGCATTCCCTGCCGTTTTGCGCACGCAGCATCACGCGCTGCGGGTAATAATAATTCGCGCGCGGCAGTTTTATCGTTTCATACACGCCCTCCGCCGCGCCTGCCTCTTTGCGATCAGCAGCAAGATGCGTCACGCTAAGCGTAAGATTATATTTTTCTATCGGTGCGCTTGGGTCAAGCCCTGGTATCTGCACCTTTTTTATAAGGCTGTTGTTGTCATCACCGGCGCTTTTCAGCATCATGTTGCCGACGCCGGGATATTCATCGCTGGTTATTGAACTGGTTTGAATATAGCTGCTCGTCGTCATCCAGCCGCTTTCGTTCGTAAGCGCGGGCCATTTGCTGATGTTTTCCGCCGCGCTCGCCATATGCGCGGGCAGCAGCTCAAACGCAAACACCAGCGCCAATATAAGCGCCAACAGCTTTGCATTAGTTCTTGTGCGTTTCATTTTCTCCTCCTGTTATTGTGATAAAAACGTATACCTCAACGTTGATCTACTTTTTTTCGTCAGTCGGACGCACGGTGAAGTTCTCCTCTTCACTGCCATGCACCACACTGAACGTCAGTTCCTTGCCGTCATCAATGTTAAGCATAAGCTGCATGGGCGACTCCATTGCTATCGCCTCGCTCTCCACCTTAAGCATATTGCCGTTGAACGTTATCGTTACCGGCACGGCGGATGGCTCCGCATCCTGCGGAAGCATGCTTTCGATTTCGTATCGGTATTCTTTCACTTCGCCGTTTTGGTCGGCCGTTTCCACGCGCCATGTGCGCCAGTATCCTTCGCTGCACATTATGGCCATGGTGCCCGGCTGCGAAATATCTCCGGTCATCTCTATGCGGCGCTCGATAAGCTGTTCCTCGGGCTGCGCAGCACTTTGCAGGGGTTGTTTGTCCTCCAGTATCTGCACAATGCCTTCTTCTCCCATCCCGCATCCGGTAAGCATAAGCATGAATGCCAA
>ULVG01028149.1_pt1 | contig 15873 bp, 9 predicted proteins | sample 1959221 | NCBI WGS metagenome assembly ULVG01 (sample SAMEA4835780, study PRJEB28245) | human gut metagenome | biome: gut microbiome; material: fecal sample | place: Denmark | collected 2008
TACCAAAGTCTTCGCGGAACTAAGAGAATACTTTATTTACTGATAATTAGAGGATTAATAAAATTGTTGTTTGCTAAAACCTGCATTAATTATTGGCCGTAATGCATAAAAACGCCTCTCTCGAACATTAATAATACCATTTTTCTACTAAAAACTCATCATAAATATCTTATTTATAGACAAATAGATTGTACTCCATGTTTGTAAAGCTATGTAAGTTGTTACATAAGGATAAAAATGAAGATTACGACTTACGTAAAATTGTATGTTGCACTAATCTGCTATTAGTTTAATCACTAAAACATTTACAATACTTAAGAGTTATTTGTTTGTAAGCATCTTTCACTTGGACATTATGCCATAACAGTTTCTGCTATCATTTAAATTCATTGTTAAATAAAAATCTCATCTAGTATAACTTTTGTAAGAAAGATTTGCTTTATAATAAGATTATAATTAGTTTTGCATAAAACTTGAAGTATGACAAAAATAAATCCATTTATCACGAGTGGTTATGTTTCTCCAACTTACTTTTGTGACAGGGTTGCAGAAACCAACGTTTTATTGCGTTATCTTACAAATAACAATCATGTGGCTCTAATCTCGCCACGCCGTTTGGGTAAAACTGGGTTGATCGCACATTGTTTTCATCAAAACAATGTACAACAAGAGTATTATACGTTTTTAATAGATATTTATGCTACCAAAAATTTGCAGGAGTTCGTATTTGAACTGGGAAAAAGCATTCTGAATTGTTTGCGTCCCTTGGGCAGAAAAGCATGGGATGTCTTTTTAAGCAGCTTAAGTTCCCTTCGTTCAAGTATTTCTTTTGATTATGCAGGTAATCCTAGCTGGAATCTTGAAATGGGTGATATTAAAACACCAGCTATTACTTTAGATGAGGTATTTCGGTATTTGGATCATGCTGACAAACCTTGCTTGGTAGCCATTGATGAGTTTCAAGTAATAACGAAATACCCTGAAAATAATGTAGAAGCTTTATTGCGGACACAGATACAGCATTGTAGCAATGCAACATTCATCTTTTCAGGTTCGCAACGGCGTATGATGGGAGAAATATTCACCAGTCCTTCGAGGCCATTTTATCAAAGTACAGCCATTATGGATTTGAAGCCTATTCAAGAAAGTATCTATTGTGAATTCGCACGGCATCATTTTAACGACAATGGGAAAGATATTGATGCAAAAGCTGTTTGCAGAGTATATCAACGCTTTGAAGGTATTACATGGTACATCCAATTTATGTTAAATTCTCTTTATAGTCTTACACGGGAGGGAGAAATCTGTACAGCAGATAAAGTTGAAATGGCCATTAATAATATTCTGTCTCAATTAGACTTTACTTATTCTTCTTTGTTGTTTCAATTACCTGCCAAACAGAAGGAAGTTCTTATGGCAATTTGCAAGGAGGGAAAAGCTAAAGAAATAACATCTTCCAGATTTTTGAGTACTTATAAATTAACTGCCAGCTCTGTTCAAGGTGCAGTCAAAGGTTTGTTAGATAAAGACTTTATAACTCATGAGCTAGGTGTATATAGTGTATATGACAAATTTTTTGAAGAATGGCTGAAGAGACAAATGAAATGAAATTCATTCTATGCTCTTGAAAAATGATGTGCAAAATAAATATATAACTGACGGATTCTGCATAGTTGTTCATAACTGAATTGAATCTGCCAGAAATTAGGTATTACATACGTCTTTATTCGTTTATTATTTCAGACAATATGCAATGCTGGTAGGAGAAAAAAGGATGTCTTGAAAACGGTATATCGCTGTCCCTTTTCCCTCCTATATGAGAGCAGACGAATGGATATACACGTTTTAGACATCCTTTTTAACAGGAATACCCAATATCGGCTTTTATTTTATGCCGCTATTGTAGTCTGTTTCTTTAGCAGGAATTACCCATTTCCAGAAGGAATTCGTTGTGCCATAGATGCCAGCAATGGAAGCATGAAAGTTTCCTCCTTCATTATAGGTTTTGCGCACCACATTGCGTCCCCAGCGCTTACAGTCAAACCAGCTATGTCCTTCACCCCACAACTCCAGTCGGCGGTAGAGTACGATTTCATTCCACAGGTCATCACCTGTCTTGTTGCAGCTATATGAGGCGTCACGTCCAGTCGATGCGTTCAGCTCGTTCAATGCGTTCTGCGCTCCTGTCTCGTTGCCTGTCTTATAAGCGGCCTCCGCTTCAATCAGCAGCATTTCTGATGAACGGATGAAAGGAATGCAACCAATACCCGGCATGCCTGTGGCGGCAAACTTCAGGGCACCATAAGGCTCAGCCGTCATCGAAGGCGGATAAGCACATACTGATGCGGCATATTCGTTGGCCATCAAATAATTGTCATACGCTGGGCCACCGGTTATATTTCCGTTTGCATCATAAGTAAGATTAAAGCTACCATAGGTCGTTTCAATAACGTCTTCCACCTTTTGCCCTTCTTTCAGGAAAGTTCCCGGGTGCAGGAACAACCCCTTGCGTATGTCTGTGTCGGGAATGGCATCTATCAGCTCGCGGCTTGCCGCAATGTTATAGCCGATGCTGGAGTAATAGCCGTTATAGGCCATTGTCACCTGATAGCTCCAGTAGTATAGCGTCTCGGCTGCATCGTTGTAAGAGCCCCATATCCACTCCGAAGTAGGAGCACAGAATCCGGCCTTATAGTCAGCGTTCGACATCAAGGGGAAGCCTTCTTGTGCAAGGGCTGCCATTTCCTGTGCCTTGGCATAATCTTCACGATTCAAGGCTGCGCGTGCATAAACACCGTAAGCCACGTTCAGGTCGGGGAAGCATACGGCCGATTTGCCATATACGCTGCTGCGGTTCAATCCTGATTCCTTGAACAAGGTCACAGCCTCGTCCAGGTCCGTATATATACGGTCATATGCTTCAGCCAGCGTGGAGAGGGGCATATCATCCGACGATTCGTCTATGCGCAGCACGATGCCTTCTGTACTTCCTCCGTTGCTCTTGGCCCAACTGTCGCAATAGAACTGCACCAATTGAGAGAAAGCAAAAGCACGGAACGTAAGTGCCGAAGCTTTCAGAAATTTTAGCTCTGCTTCTGTTCCTTCAGCTGCATCTACATTGGCCAGCACGGTATTGGCATTTCCTACGATGGTATAGTAGTAATACCAAGGATAGGCGTCATAAATGGAGTTATTATTGTTATTCATTGTTCCGTTCATCATCGGTGCCCAGCCCGGTGCAAATATGGGGAAGTAGAAATCTTCACCCATATATTCATTGTACATCATCATGATGGTACCCTCACCATTGAATCCCTGTCCGTAGTAGGCATGCTGCATGGTCATCAGCTTACAGATGCCGTTGATGGCCTGTTTCATGTTTTCCGTATTACCATTTACTTCTCCTGCCGAAGCCGAGCCGGTAGGCGACTTGTCCAGCCAGCTGTCGCTGCACGAACAGAGCACAGTCAATGCGCTCAGCATACCTAATGCTATATATTTATTTACGTGTTTCATAATTTTCTTTTCTATTATTACTATATATTAGAATTTCAAACTCAATCCAAGCGTATAGACACGGGCTGTTACGAAAGTATTATCCATCCCGCCTGAGAAACTGTACTGCGGATTCATACCCTTCAGCGAGGTGATGGTAAAGGCATTTTCTATGCTGCCATATACGCTGAGGCCGCTCAATCCCATGGTCGTTACCCAACGCTTGGGGAACTCATAATTCAGGTTGATATTCTTCAGTACGAAGTAAGACGAATTTTGCAACCAGCGTGTACCTGCACCCTGCGAATAAGCGTCTTCCGACGACAGGTCAAAGCGAGGTATGCCGTTGAGATCGATACGGTTGGGCGATGTCTCGGTCATGCCTTCGGGCACTCCCTGCCATGCGTTCAATACATCCTTGTGCAAGGCGCTGGGGCTTGCCACGCCACTGCTCATTAAAGCTGCGTATGTAGAATCATAGGTCTTTCCACCCAGCGAGTAAGTTCCCAGTATCGAGAGGGTAACCCCCTTGTATTTCACCGAGGTAGAGATGCTGCCATATACATTGGGCAGTGCTGAGCCACTCCAATCTTTCAAACCATAAGTCGTGTTATACGTATAGTCCTTGCCGTTGATATTGACATAATAACCTTCTTGTTTGGCCTTTTCAATTTGTTCTGGGTCGGCCACATATAAGGCACGTCCATTCATCTGGTCAACGCCAGCATACTGATAGGTGTAAAATTCATAGATACTGTGTCCTTCTGAAAAATTCTGCAATCCGTTTAAAATGTCCTTTCCATCAGGAAGTTCAATGATTTCGTTTTTCAACCACGTCAGGTTCAGACCTACGTTCCAGTTCCAGTCGTTGTTGCGTATGATGTCTACGTCGGCAGCAAATTCAATGCCCCTGTTGGAAACGGAACCGATGTTCTTGGTGATGGTCGACATGCCTGTAGGGTCTGCGCTGCCAATGCCCCACAGGTCGGTAGCACCAGCCGAAAGCGGGTTGTAGACGTTGAACAGCAAGTCGCGCGAACGCTTGTCAAAATAGTCCACAGATACATTCAGACGGTCGAACAGACGTGCTTCCAGTGCAATGTCGAAGGAAGTGGTCGTCTCCCACTTGATGTCCTTGGCCAGATTCTGATTCTTGTAGTAAGCACCCAACCCGGCATTTGTGTCAGAGTTGTAGAGAGCCATGTAGGCATAGTAGTCCACGCCGGCATCATTGCCCACCTCTCCGTAAGAAGCACGCAGTTTCAAGTCGTTTACCCAGTTAATATCCGACATGAAGTCTTCCTTTGAAATCATCCAGCTGCCACCAACCGACCAGAAGTTACCCCAGCGATTATCCGGGTGGAAACGCGAAGAACCGTCGCGGCGGAAAGATGCGTCGAAGAAGTACTTCTCATCATAGTTGTAGCGTGCACGCGCCAGGTAGCTTTCCGTAGCATACTCTGTTGTCGAACCTTCGCTGTAGGTAGTTTCCGAGAAGTTGGACAGTTCCGTATTGTCGCCTTGCAGTTTCATGTTGCTTTTGGCCGTGTAGTCCAAATTCACGTAGTAGCTACGCGCTTCGTGTGCCAGTAAGGCGTCAATGCTGTGCTTGCCGTAGCGATGTGCCCAGAAGAGCTCTTGCGACAGAGTGTAGTCCTTCATGCGCTGGTAATATTTGGTCAGTCGGCCATTATTGCCGGCACCGTCGCCGCAGATAGGGTTATTGAAGTTCTTTTGGGTCAAGTTGGACGTGAACAGGTTGCCCTTAGCTGTGAACTGGAAATCGTGCAGGAAAGTAATGGTAGCATATAACTGCCCTTGTAGGGTGTTGGTATTCGTGCGATTGATGTCGTTCTCCAGTTCATACACGATGTGACGGTTCGACAAGTATTGTTGTCCCAAGTTGTAGGTAGGTTGGCCATTCTCGTCCATCACGATGTTGCCTTCCGCATCATGCTTGTAGTAAGGATAGACCGGTGCCATCATACGTGATGCGTAGAAGGGGTTGATATAATAAGAACCTTCGGCAGAATCAGCGTAATTGCCTTCTTGCGAAGATGCAGACAAGTTTATCCCCCCTTTAAACCAGTTCGTTGGCTGGAAGTTTGCTTTCATACGCCCGGAGAAACGCTCAAAGTCAGAGCTGATGATATATCCCTGCTCATTCAGGTAAGAGGCAGAGGCAAACATGTCGTATTTTTCACCAGCTGCGTCGGCACTGACATTATATTCTTGGCGATAACCATTGCGCTCCAAGGCATCATTCCAGTCAAGGTCTGTGTATCCAGATAAGACATTACCCAGAAATTTACCATTGGCATCAAACAATTCAGTATCGCCTTTATCGAATATATTAGCTTTGATAACATTACTGATAAGAGTCTGGTTCACAGCTTGTGCAGCGCTGGTCGCATCCATACCTCTATCTACCATATAATATTGTTTATATCCCTTCCACAAGGTTTCCATCCAGTCATTGATGCCCAAGCGTTCATATTCGGGAATACCACGAGTATAAATACCTTGGCGAATATCCAATCGCACGCCCAACTTGCTGCTCTTGCCTTTACGCGTATTGATAAGGATGACACCATTAGCAGCCTTATTTCCGTACAGAGCAGCCGATGAAGCATCTTTCAGCACCGACATAGATTCTATATCACTGCTGTTAATGTCGTTCAGACTACCCGAATAGGGCACACCGTCTACTACGATAAGCGGTTCGTTTGTTCCGTTGATAGAGCCGAAACCACGAATGCGGATGTTGTTGGAACTGTTGCCCGGTTCGCCATACGTACTATTGACTTGTACACCAGTCGTAGTACCTTCCAATGCACTAGTTACATTGGTTACGGGGCGTTTCTCTATTTCCTCGGCATTGACAGCTGAAACAGCACCAGTGATAGATGCGCGTTTCTGTGTACCGTAAGCCACTACTACTACTTCATCCAGAACTTCAGCGTTAGGACGCAACAAGACTTTCATCTCTGGCTTAATTGCGACCTTTTGTGTTTCCATACCAATATACGAAACCACTAAAGTCTTCGCGGAACTCCGTTTTACGTAACAAACTAACAATCAATCGCTTATAAATACGCTAAACTTCGTATATGGAGTAAAAAGATGCCCCATAGAGCCTTGTAGCGAGGGGTATCGGAATAAATTTTCTACCCGACATCGGGTTTATCAATTTGTGGCACAGATGATTAGTCAAATAAAGACATCCACCGTTTCCTACCTGTTCCCTATTGGGTAAAAAGGAATCTACCTTTATGAGGCTTATGAGAAGTAAAAGGGGAGCCTGGACTTTATGAGGGGGAACGGGGCTTCCATGGGTTAGCTTCAAAGACGGATGGAAATCATTTGTAAAACAATATTCCCTACAATTTTTGAAACGGCTTTCTGCAAAGCGGCTTTCTACATGCGGCTATTCATTTGATAAGATTTTTTACATAATCCGAATATCCTCTTTTATGTTCGTTAGAATTTAAGATTTTATCTGAAAGACAAGAACGAGAATATAACGCAGGACAATTCAACCGTAATCGAAGGTATGAAAAACTAATATTCCACGGCCCTTATACTGAGCCTTTCACAGACAAAGGCATTGTCCGCCATAGGACAAAGGTGTTGTCAGCCGTAGGACAAAGGCGTTGTCCGCCGTAGAGGGGAAAGAGGCTCCTCTACGCCGGGGACAGGGTATCGGTATCCATCCTATAAAAAAAGCGTGCGGAGGCTCCGCACGCTTTTCAGATACACATAAAAACAGTTTCTTATTCCGGCAATATCAGTGTTTCGGTGAAACCGTATGCGGCTAAGCCGAAACCTCCGTTTACTTCTACAACAACCTGCATGGGGAATTGCAGCACATTGCCTTGACGCTGCATTCCTGTCGGCAGATAGTACAGCATACCGTATGTACTGTCTTCTACGCCGATGGGTTGAATATCCCAGCCAATCAACTGTTGTCCGTCATCACTCAAGGTAAAAATAATTGGATATCCCTCCACAAAGCAATCAGGCAGACGATAGACATTTCCTTCCAATGCTTTCTCCACGGGTTGTGCCCATGATTCTGCGAGGAACATTGATTGCCATTCTCCCGTACCGATGCTTTCCCACGTCAACTGGCGCTGTACCAGCACGTCAATGCTGCTTTCAGCCGAGACGGAACTGCTCTCTTCCGGGATGGACAGTGTAATGCTGTAACGGGTCGTAGCGCCCAGGTTGTTCAGATTGCCATAGCTCAGTTCTGCGTAAGCCACGCCTTCACCTTCGGCAAAAGTTATCTCCGACGAAGACAGCGTGAAGATGCCCGCCGTTTCCTCGTCCATGGCAGCCGTCAAGGAAACAGCGGCCACGCCATTGGTGGTGTTTCTGTAAACAGGTACTCTGACCACTCCTTGGTCATCAGCGGTAGCCTCTACGCTCATCTGAGTGGAAGCGAAACTATAACCTGCCGCTTCGGGCGTGTATATTACACCTTCGGCATCAGTGCTGCATCCGGTGCATACAGTCAAGGCCATTGCCAGGCATACGGCCATGTATGTCAATATGTTCTTTTTCATTGTCGTAATCCTTTCTTTTTATGTTACATGACTATCGGATTTTGGTCAGCCGACGTAAGGCTTTCATTTCCGTCGAATTCCGACTGCGGAAGCGGGAAGATGAAGAGCGGCGAGGCAGCATCCGTGTTTTTGTTGGATACAGTTTCTGTATGGTTAGAGCCCTCATACGTACGGTTGTAGCCCAAGCCCAGACGTTGCAAGTCGAAAATGCGTCCTGCCTCGCCCCACAGTTCCACGCGGCGCTGGAAGAGGATTTCGTCCATCAGCGTGCGGAGCGGCGCATTGGTGTCGCTGTTATAGGTATTGGCGTCCGTACGGGCGGCCAGGCGTGTGGCAAAGTTCGTGTCGCGCAGGTTGCCCAGCTGGGATATCGTAGTGCGTGCATCGGCATACAGGCCCTGGGCGCACTCGGCCTCCGCTTTAATCAATACCATCTCCTCGGCACGCATCAGCAGGTAGTCGCCTGTCCAGGTGGTATAGTCTGCCATCTTGAATTTCAGCTGGCAGTAGCTTACCATAGAGCCTGTACCATCCTCGGCCAGCGGAGCCCGGAACCAGGCCGACTTACGCTCATCGGTGTCGGATATCAGATTATACAGACCGCTGCTGATGCATTTTTGTGCTGTAGAGCCATACATGCCCGTGGCATCGGCGTCCATGTGAGAGAAGAAGCCGGCAAATCCGGATGTCTGGTCGGTTGTAATCTCACAGCCCCACATCACGTCTGCCACACCTGTATCGTTGTTCCCGCCCAAGGCTTCGACAGTGGCCAAGCTGAGCCCACTCTTGCTCAAAGCCGTTGCGGCGGCAGCGGCAGCGGTAGCATACTCATGCTGTACGAGCGCCACGCGTGCCTTGAAACCATTGGCCACGTAGTAGTCCACGTGTGAGATGTGGCTCTGCGACTTCCCCTCCAGCAGTTCGATGGCGCGGTCCAAGTCGCTGTTTATCTGGTCGTACACATCCTGCACGGTGCCGCGCGGATGTCCCTGCGAACCGGCTTCGGTAGGCTCCGTATAGATGGGCACGCCCGGTGCCGTCTCATGTCCATGATAGGTCTGCTGGTAGAGCTGTACCAGATAGAAGTAGCAGAAGGCACGCATGGCGTAGGCCTGGCCCACGATGTTGTCGCGTTCGGCTGCATCTCCTTCCATGGTGCTTTCGGCGGCGATGATGTAGTTCACGTTGCTGATGATGGTGTAGTAGAAGTTCCATACGGCATACGGACGTCCGGACGTGTTGGAGTAGTCGCCGTGCACGTTCAGACGGTAGTCCTCGTAGAACCAGCCCTGTCCCTGCGAATACATCAGATGGTCCTCTGCCATGAGGTCCGCCAGCAGCTGGATGCCGGTCTGACCGCAGTTCTCACTACCCCAGTTGGTACTCCAACCAGCCACATACAGCATGCGGTACACACCGTTGATGGCGGTTTGGGCATTTGTCACGTTTTCAAAGATGGTGCTGCCGGAGACGCTGTTCGTCGGTTCCGTGTTCAGTTCGTCCGAACAAGAACCGAAGCTCATCAGGCCGGCAAAGGATAATATATAAAGTAGTTTCTTCATAATCGTTTTTATAATATAATATGGTTATCGTTTAGAATGTAATGTCAACGCCAAGCGATATGGTGCGCACCGGCACGTAGGCAAAATTGGTACCTCCGGTGAAATTGTACTGCGGGTCCATACCTTTGAGGTGGTTCCACAAGAACACATTGTCGGCGTTGGCGGAGATGCGCACGTTCTGCATGCCGGCTTTCTTCACCCATTGTTGCGGCAGGCTATAACCCAGTGTGATGTTCTTCAGCGCAAGATAGGACGCGTTTATCAGGTTGTTGTCCGTAACGATGTATGATTTGCCAATCTCGATGCGTGGGATGTCTGTGATATCACCGGGCTGCTTCCAAGCGCGTTCCAAGTGCTTGCTTCGAGCCTGACCGATGTAGTTGCCGTAGAGCAGAGTTTGGTAGACACCGTCCAGCACCTTGCCTCCGATGGAGTAGGTCAGCAGGACTCCCAGGTCGAAGCCTTTGAACTTGAAGTTGTTGCTGATAGAGCCATAGAGATCAGGGATACGGCTGCCTTGGATGTCACGGCTGTTCAGCGCTTCCGAAGAGTTGTCCGTGATATATCGGTCCGTGCGGTTGCCGTTCTCGTCGGTAGCCCATGCCCAATAAAGCTGCTTACCTGTGGCGGGGTCTACTCCGGCCGCAGATGCGGTATAGAACGAGTTCAGCGTTTCACCTTCGCGGATAATGTAGCTGCCGCTGATGATTTCCGACGTGTCGGCCAGTTTCAGTACCTCATTCTTAATGGTAGAACCCATCAAAGTCAAATCCCAGCCGAAGTCCGGTGTATCGAAGATCTTGGCGGACAAGGAGATATCCCATCCACGGTTGCGCATGCTTCCGGTGTTGGCGTTATAGCCGTCGAAGCCCAGCGATGTGGCCATGGGGAATGACATCAGCATATCCGTGGTCTTGCGCTGATACCATTCTACGCTCAACGAAAGTCGGTCGAACAGTTCGGCCTCAATGCCCACGTTCAGGTTGGCGTTCTTTTCCCACTTCAGGTCGCGGTTCTCCAGTGAAGACAGTACCGCGCCGCTCATCGAGGCGTTGGGATACCCCAGGTTGTAGAACGACTGCCAGGCGTAGAACGTACCCAGGTTGTCGTTACCCTGCACACCGTAGCTGGCCTTCACGGAGAGGTTGTTCACCCACTCCAGGTCCTGCATGAACTCCTCGGACGATATGCGCCAGTTACCACCCACTGACCAGAAGTTACCCCAGCGGCTGTCTTCGTGGAAACGGGAAGAACCGTCCGTACGGAAACTTGCCGACAGGTAATACTTGTCATTGTAATCATAGTTCACACGCGAGAGGACGGATTCCACCGCATAGTTGTTCTGATAGGAAGAACCGTCTACAAGGGTTGTGGCGGCATCCAACTCATACAATCCGCCGAACGGGAAACCGGTCTTTTGTGCGGAAAGGTAATCATACGTGTATTTGTAGAATTCATGTCCTACCAAGGCTTCTATATGATGTGCGCCGAATTTACGGTCGTAAGATAACAGTTGGTTCAGCGTGTAAGTGAACGTACGTGCCGTGGCCTTATTGAGGCGTCCGCCTACGGAAACGGCATTGCCGTTATAGGGATTATAATACGTCATGCCGGCTTGCTGTACCAGGTCGAAACCGTAGTTCACCGTCAGTTTCAAGCCTTGCAGCGGTCCTTCTTTCAAGCCGCCCAAATCCACATGTGCACGTGCACTGAGATTGTCGCTCAGGGTGCTGTACTTGTCATCGTACAAGGTGGCAATCATGTTCCAGTTGGAGTTAGCTCCTGCGGGACGGTTGGCTCCGTAGTCGAACACGGGGCTGCCTGTGCCGTCAAGCACGGTCTGGCCGTTGGCATCTTTCTCGTACACCGGGAAAATGGGAGCCATCAGTTGCGCCGAATACCACACGTTGGAGTTCGATGAATCCGCTTCAGGAGCACTGTTGCTCTCGTTGCGTGCATAGTTGGCGTTCATGCCCGCTTTTAGCCAGTCCGTCACTTGCGTATCAATGTTCATGCGACCGCTGTAACGCTTGAAGTTCGTTGTCTTCAGCAGACCATCCTCGCTCAGATAGCCCAAAGAGAACATATATTGAGTCTTTTCAGTACCTCCGCTGAACGACACTTGATACTCTTGGCGCAACGGATTGCTGGCCATGGCTTCGTCCATCCAGTCCTCACTGTAGCGCAACTGCGCATCACTCCTCACCTTACCGGTAACCGGGTCTATCAATTCTGTAATGCTGTAATTGAAGGGATTGTATTGCTCATTGACACCGAAGATGGCCGTAGAGCCGCTTTTCATAGCTTCCAATGCTGCCACGCCAGCCGCTTCCGGCGAAAGTCCGTTGTTTTGTATCTGATTATTCTTATAAGATTGGTATATTACTTCCAGATAACCGGCTTCGTCCATTGTCTCATAACGGGGAATAGCACGCGACGAGAAGCCCCAGTTAGCTTTCAAGTTTACTTTCACCTTTCCTTCCTTTCCCTTCTTGGTCGTGATAAGCACCACGCCGTTAGCGCCGCGCGAACCGTACAAAGCACCGGCCGAAGCATCCTTCAATACGGTCATTGACTCAATATCGTTCGGATTGATAGCCGAGATGCTTCCTGAATAAGGAATACCGTCCACTACATATAAAGGAGACTGGGAGGCATTGATGGAGCCATAACCGCGAATAACGATATCCGAGCCAGAACCCGGCTGTCCTGAACCCGATGTCGTCTGTACACCTGCAACTTGTCCGTCCAATGCTTTAGTCACGTTTGCGACAGGTCTTTCAGACAGTTTTTCAGAATGCACCACAGCAGCAGAACCCGTGAACGAAGACTTCTTGGCCGTACCGTAAGCCACAACCATCACCTCGTCCAGCACCTCCGCGTTTGATTTCAAATAAACCCGTACATTCGGTTTCACGGGCGTTTCGACGGTCTCCATTCCGATGTAACTTATCACCAAAGTTTTCGCGGAACTCCAACTAGCCTCTCCTGACTTCTGAATGTGGTAGCTATGCACTACTTGGATGGCGTAGCAGATATGTTCCTACTTCAGACGGGTATCTGAAGGTGAGTAAAAGAAAAATGGGGTACCTGTTTGCTACCGTATTTTATAGTATGGCGGGAGATCTTTAACAGAGGAAGACCTGTTTTTAGGCAGATTTCTTGCTTATAGTGATACAACGTAAACATATTCGTTTTAAATTTGTTACTTATACAAAACCTGATGACAATGAAAAAGATTTTTATTACATGCATGGCTGTAGCCATGGTACTACTGACACAGCAAAAGGCCGATGCTTGCACAGGCATCACGCTAACCGCTAAGGACAGTGCGCGCATAGTAGCTCGCACCATCGAATGGGGTGGAAGTGAACTGAACAGCCAATATGTGGTGGTTCCGCGGGGATACGTACAACATTCATACGTGCCTGGATACACACTGAATGGAATGAAAATGGTGGCCCAATATGGTTATGTAGGCCTTTCCGTAGAGCAAAAAGAATTTGTAGTCGAAGGGCTGAATGAGGTCGGATTGTCTGCTGGACTCTTCTATTTCCCTGGTTACGGGCAGTATGAAGCTTATAATGAAGAAGTGAAGGAACAGAGTGTTACCGATTTGCAGCTCATCTCGTGGATTCTGGGTAGTTGTGCTACGATAGAGCAGGTGAAGGAAGCTGTAAGCAAAGCGCATATTATTGCAATAGATCCGCGGGCTTCTACCGTACATTGGAGGTTTGCTGATAAATCGGGTCGGCAGATTGTGCTGGAAATCGTAGGTGGAAAACCTTGTTTCTACGAGAACCGACTGGGAGTACTGACCAATTCACCCGGCTTTGAATGGCAGATGACGAACCTGAACAACTATGTTAACCTCTACGCAGGTACGGCTGAAGCCCGGAAAATGGGTGATGTGCAGATTGCTTCTTTCGGTGCCGGAAGTGGCTCCTTAGGGATTCCAGGCGATGTCACACCCCCGTCTCGTTTCGTTCGTGCCGCTTTCTATCAGACAACAGCGCCATTGCAGGCCAAAGCGGAAGACGCTGTACGTCAGGGGTTCCAGATACTGAATAATTTCGATATCCCCATTGGCGTGGAGTTTGCCGATGGCAAAATACCTGTCGACATTCCCAGTGCCACACAATGGACTACGGTTACAGACATCACAAACCGAATTATCTATTATCGCACGATGTACAACAGTGCCATTCGTCGGATTGATCTTTCTGAAATTGATTTCACACGTGTGAACTATCGGGCTGTTCCACTCGACGACGTGAAACAACAGCCTTTTGTGCCGGTAGTTATCCGATAAAATAGGGTTTATAGAATGTATTTATGTGAAGTTTCAACGTATCCAATTGTCTATAAGCGGATTACGTTGAAACTTCTTTTTTAGGTGAAAGATCGTCTTTCTCGTTGATTTCAATCTATACAACTGAAAATCAATACGTATACGGATGAATGTGAAGGCGTGAAACATTGTTTTCTTAAAAGGAAAACAATGCTTTCTTTGAAGGAAAACACAGCTTTTACATTATCCGTTTCAAAGCCCTGTTTGGCTATCGTAAACACCTACTTTAGCTTTCTAAACATCTACTTTGGCACTCTAAAGTGCCTCTTTCGTTTTCCGCTTGCCGAAACGGGTTGTTCTCGATGTTGCTCCAAATCATGGATAATGGTTTGATCCATGATGCTGGCATAGATTTGCGTTGTTTTTACACTCTTGTGCCCCAGTAGCTTTTGTACGGTTGTGATGTTGACGCCACTATATATTAATAAGGTAGCGTTGGTGTGTCGGGCTGTGTGGAATGAAATATTCTTTGTAAGGCCTGCCTGTCTGGCTATATTCCTTAGGACCTTGTTGACGTTCGAATTGTCTTTTAGCTGGAAGAAGTTGGCTAAATCATCCTGATGCTCCTTTAGAATGGTCAGTGCCTTGCCCTCGAACAGCAAATACAGAGGCAAATGCACCTCTACACCCGTTTTTTCGGATTTGTATGCCAACCAGATTTCGTCACGAACACGCATCAAATTGTCGGGCCTCAGGCGGATGAAGTCGGAATAGCGCAGTCCGGCATAGCAGCAAAACAGAAATGCATCCAATGTCTTTCGGTAGCGTTGCAAGCCTTTCGCCTTTCTTAGCTGTTCCAACCGATCCAGCTCTTCGGGTGTCAGGTGGGTATGTTTGTGCTCTACCGTTTTTATCTTGTACTTTCTGAATGCATAGAGTCGTTCGTCCATATAATCTTTGTTGATGGCGGCATTGATGTAGCGTTTCAAGTGTTTCATGTGTTTTGCTATCGTGTTGACATGATAACCTTTCTGGCGTAAATGATGTTCGAATGAGCATAAGAATTCGAAGGTCAGTTCCGAGAAATGGATATCAGGTCTGAAAGCAGCCAGCAGTTTTAGTGTTGTAAGATGATTCTTCCTGGAGCTTTCTTTCAGAGCGGATCTTTGAACCTCGTCCTGATAAAAAGCGATGAATGACTGGAGGTCTTCCTTTTTCCGAAGTACCTCTTTAATTAGTTCCAACGAAATCTGTCTTCCTTGTTGCCAAAGTTCCAGCTCTACCTTTTCGATATGGGCAACACACTCATGCAACCACCAGTTGAGCGCTTCACTGTTAGGATGATTTTTCACGATCAGCTTTTTATTGTCCCATTGTTCGGGCTTCAAGTAGACTTTGGTAGAGAAATATTTCTTTCTTTTGCCTTGATAAGCCTCTATTTGAACCAATGCAGTTCCTTTCTTATTGAGGCTTCCTTTCCTGTTGTAGACTAAGTTGTAAACTATTTTATCCATTTTCTATCTTTTATCAGTTGATTGTCATTGTGGCCGGTAATAAAGGTAGGAAATAAGTGTAATTTGAGCCTGTTTTATTTCTTCAGACAGAAATTAGCTTGTTGCCTAACCTGCCATTTTTGCTTTCTATTTATAGGAAATATGTTCTTCAATATTGTTTTTTGCAATAAAATCGCCCCTCGTTTTTAACTATTTTACATAAAACAGCACTGTTTATTTAGATATTTGCTTTTAAATCGAACTTCATATTGAAAGGAAATCGACTAAAAATAGAACGTCCGATGCTTGAAAACTATGCTGCTAAACATATATTCACAGTAATAAATAGCATTTTGACAGATTTTGAAGCTTTTCTTATTAAAACAGTTGCACATTTCATAATTCTTAATAAATTTGCACTTCGTTAGAGTAAAGAAACAATTAATGTAAAGTTAAACTTTAAG
>ULVG01041230.1_pt1 | contig 15646 bp, 10 predicted proteins | sample 1959221 | NCBI WGS metagenome assembly ULVG01 (sample SAMEA4835780, study PRJEB28245) | human gut metagenome | biome: gut microbiome; material: fecal sample | place: Denmark | collected 2008
TTTCCGAAGAATTGATTTCGTAACAGCCTCTTTTTAGCTTAACTATGAATATATTCTCTAATATTTGAATCTAAATCCTTAAGTTCTTTTTGGATGTCTTTATTGGTACTATCCAAGATATCCTTTTTAAGGAAGATCTTGCCATTGTCTATTTCTATAAAATCACTGGAATTTTTTCTAATATAAAGCGCTGTCTCTCTAGAGAATCCTATCCTCTGTAGGAAGATTATCACCGGCTCATGAGTCCCGAACTCGATGAATTCATACCAGTCATTGTTGAAGCTCTTCTGATTTGTGAATTCCTTGTATATATTCGAAAACTTGAGGAAATAATTTGATAGCTTGAAAAGGATGATTCCCTCGATATCTTTTAATGTGTTCGATATCAAGTAGTCAACCTGCCTTTTTGTTGCATGATATAGTTCTTCTTTGTGGTTTATTTTGATAGTTTTCCCCCACCTTTTATTGTTGTAATAATCAATTCTGCTATCAACTATATATCTCAGCCCAGAGCCCATAATCCAATGTAAGAGAACAACGGCATATTGAGATATGCTGTTTCCTCTTCCGAGGTCATCTCTCTCATATACTTTCCACAAGAATACATCGCTTAGTTTTTTTAAAAAATCGAGAACTATTTCATAACTAGCTTTGTCATCGTTTAGGGTGCTGATGTCGGGATAATGAAGCCCATCCTTAAATATAGCTTCTCTAAGTCTTCTATCCTGAATGAAGTTGACGTTGATATCATCTTCCTGCTTTATATTTTGAGTGAGCTTAAATAAGTCTTCCTTCTTTATATTTCCATCTGATGTTAGTCGCTTTTCCACTTCCTTCGAGAAATAAGTATCCGTTCTTTCAGCGATGTCTTTGGCATAGATTAGAGAGAGCTTTTGGACTAGTAAATCGCCATCTTTGATCGAATCGGAATAGGGGAGTTCTCCCTTTGCAAAGGAGGAGACTATGGCCTTTGAGTTCTCAGGAGTAAGTACCTTTTCCAGAGATAATTCTTGGTCCTCTGCTTTAGATTGAGCCAGCTCTTCCATTCTCTTTGATGTCTTTTCATCTTCACTGACAAGGAATACATTTCCGTAGCTGGTGGTGCTTATTCGTCCAACTCTGCCAGCTAAATTCTTAAATTCTATGGAAGTCATATTAGACTGACCATTCTTGATTGAGGTCACAAAGAGGTTATTTGCTGGCAAATTGACTCCTTCAATGAGCGTGCTTGTGCAGAAAAGAAACCTGATAGCTCCGCTCTTATATAGTGCTTCGAGCCTAGCTCTCAGTGTCGGTGGCAAGTAACCTGTGTGGAAAGCTACCCCTTTTTTTATTAGACGGCATAACGAGAATCTCCGCGTTATGCCTTTTTCTATGTCTATAGAAAGGTCCTCTAATTCATCCTTCTGCTTTTGCGTAAGCGAAATTCTGTTACCGTATCCTTTATACATTTCTTGAGCTAATTCGCTGGCTGTATCAACACTGTTCACATATACGATGGATTGCTGATTATCCTTGGTCAATCTATAGACATAGTCGACCAATGTGCAATCATCAGCGATATTCTCGCTGGGAAGTTGAACGGTTGTGTGGGAGAAGTCATTCCAGATCGAAAAACTCTTTGATTCTCGATTTATATAAAACTTGAATTGAGATACTGGGGAGAATTGGCTTCTATAGGATTTGCCATCATCTCCCCCGTACAGTTTGGAATAGATGTCAGGGTTTGGTATGTTGGGTGAAGAGAAGATAATGTGGGTCTTATCTGAATTCTTGGATAGAAGCGAAATATCTTTATAGTAGAAGGAACTTCTAGGATCTTTCTCTGAGATCTTGTGAGCTTCATCGAAGAACACATAATCAAGGATGATTTCTCTGTATTTTATGAGGAAATACATCAATCTCTCTGGAGTCATGACCAATATGAAATTGTGTTCTGCCTCCAGCTGAAGATCATTGGCTGATGAGATAACTCGATAATTCTTTTCAAGAATCTCATTTTTGAATTCACGGATGACTTCTCCCTTCAATTCATTTATTAAAGCTTTTGTAGGAACGATGATAGCGAAGTTACCATCGTGTCCCTCATCTATCCTCTGCTTGATGAAGGTGGTCATCAAGAAGGTCTTTCCCATCGAGGTTGGCCCAGAATAGCTGAAGCTTCTATTTTTGAACCCATCGTAGGCTATTTTCTGAGGAAGCAGAAAGAACTTCCCCTTTTCTCCAGGGATCTCAAGGCTGCCCATCTTTATTTTTTCACCGATGAGACGAAGAAGACCATAGTTTTTTTCCTCTTCGCTTAATCCCATATTCTTTCTGACTGGATAATTTGAAAGAGATGAAAGAACACTATCGCTAACTAAATCGACATCTTTTCTATTAGGAAGCAGGCACTTGAGCATATAGATTATTTCTTGCGCTAATGAGTGGTAATGCTCAGAATCGTCAGATTCATTGGGAACTTTTGAAAATATGTCAGCAATGCGGAGGCATAAGCCGATTTCGTCCTCTGAAATATCAATGGTAGATTCATTTAGAACTTGTTCGCCATATTTCCTAAAAAGAGTATCAATTGCAGATTTGGCATCAGCGTTCTTTGAGATGTTGTCAAGTATTCGATCAATCAATGTCATGTTTACATTCCCTCCTTTGGTAACCCCAAAACATCCTTAAGTATCCTCTGGGGATCCTCGTCAGCATCATTGAATGGGACGAGGTAGATATCTATCTCTCTCATTGTCATTTTTGAATCGCTTTGGATTTCTGATTCAAGGTATTGGACGCATTCTGCCATATCTTTCTCTATCTGCTCTTTCAAAGAACCGTGAGAACTATCAAAGCTATAGCCGATGAACAAGGTGTAACCATATTTGGCACTGTTACTATCACCATTGAGCAGAAATTCGGTCAGTTTCGATGCTGTTTCTTCATCTGTTGTCTGCTTAAGCAGTGCAGGAGAGAGAAGTCCCTTCACGGCGCTCTTTTCCCTCGCCATGATTTTTGACCTTTCAATACATTCCTTGACCGCATCACTGAGCTTCGTTCGCATTGAAGAGGAGGTCATTATTAGGATGAGCCCATCATCTCTCAGTTGAAAATGTATGCCGTAATTTCCTATATATTCATTAGTTAAGTCTTTTTTAAAAGCCTCGTAATTAGTGAGGATCTTTGGGCATCCTTTTAGCCCTTCGCAAAAGGAAAAAACGAGTATATCTCCCATTTCTTTGGAGAAATCGTATTTCTTCTCATGAACTATTTTTGAGATGTCGGCATTCGCCTGCTGGGATATATCCATTTCAGCATTTTCAATTTCGTCCATTTTGACGAAGCTAAAGACATATCGCTTTATGTTACGGCTGATAAATGCCTTCAACTTGGAATAATCGAAAGAGTCCCCGTCATCATCTAGGACGTGGAAGGTAATGCAGATATGGGATTTACCGATAGACCTTGTCGACTCCAAATGAAAGACTTTATCGACCTCACTCTTTGGAAGAAGGTATGGTTCCCTGCTGATCTGCTCAGCAACCGTTATTTGGACTGCCTTCTCTATCTCTTCTATGTGATCGACTATCTTGAACCCGTAGTTTTCGGCATGTTTGTTATCTATTTGGTAGCAGTAGGTCAACGCTTCGGCTAAGAAAGCCCAGAAGTCTGATATAGCCTTTACCGATATCACTTCTTTTCTAGTTTTTCCCGACCAGCGGAAAATTTTGTCACCAAGCTGGCACGATTCGTTAGAAAGACACCAGATGATAGCCTTGACGATCCTAAGTCTGCCAAAGCTATCCATCTTCATCGAGAATCGATTCTCCAGATTGATGGCTATATCTCTCAATCCTGTCTTTCCTAGCACCTTCTCAATGTCGTTTGTATCCCCTTTTATCTTGGTCGGGAGGTTCTCTTCGCAGCTCAGGATTCTAGTGTATCTTGATCTTTCAATGTAGGAGAAATCTGAAGTGCCAGTTATGGAGGAGATGAGGGAATCGATGCATTCACCATTATTGAGACCACGGCTCACCGATAGGATGATCTGAGCCAGTATTCCTATTGAGAAGATCATAGGCCGTCCCTCCTCTCGTATTCGACGACATCGGAAATACTGCACTTGAGGAAATCGCAGATCTTGCCAATCACCACAAGGCTGACGGGCTGTCTCTTTCCCATCTTCGCTACGGCTGTGGGAGTTATTTTGGCTCCGTGAACCAAGTCCTTCTTCTTCATACCCTTGTCTATGAGGAGCTTCCAGAGATTGTCATAGTTGAACATATGTACCTTCCTTTCAGCTTTAAGTAAATGCAAGCGGTTTCATTATACTACAAAAATTGGATTTTTTATCCAAAAATACTGTTCAACACTTTTTCAACAAGTATTCAGCCCGTCTTCAACCATTGGCTTTTTTTCTTTATTTAAACTTTTCTTGCTGGTGAAAACTGGCTTTGAGAAATAGCCACATAAGGTGGCGGTCACCCTGCTTAACCATGGTGTCGCAAAACGTTGGGTGACTGTGGACGGCTCATTTGCGAGGGCTGCACATCGGATACCGGAGACTTTCTCCGCGGTTCGACGGGTGGCTTTCGTGTGCCCTCTTCCGCGTCTTTCGCTCCGGAGAAACGGAGAAAAAGATGAAGGAAGATGCAATCAAGTTGCTAAATGCCGTGAAGGATTATCAGAGGACGAAGGAGGAGGTTCGTTTCCAGATTGCCCTCAATCTGCTCAGACCCCTGATGAAGTCGATGGTGAAGGACGTCAATTCCAGGTGGTGGGAAGACCTCCAGCAGGAGATGACCTATGGCGTGTGGAAAGTCATCAGTGCCTTCAAGATCGACGGAAACGACGATGAGAAGGATTCCAAAAGACTCCTATCCGCCATCAAGAAGGCGGCCGAATCAAGGAAGCTCAATTTCTTGAAGTCGAAGTACGTCAGGGAGACCGAATCCTACCTATCGCTAGACCAGATGGCTGAGAAGCAGAGGGATGAGGATGATAGCGACAGCGATGAAGAACAGAAAGAGAAGAAAGAGCAGAAGGATTCTGACGTAGAGCTTCCGATTCAAGTCTCTGAACCCGATTCAGAGAGTAGTCGCTTTGAAGATGCCATCGCTTCGCTTTCTGATAAGGACAAAGCCTTCCTGAATGCACTTCAGAAAGTCGGTTTCAACCTTTCTGAGTATGCGAGGAGAAAGGGAATATCCAGGCAGGCAGCAGCAAAAAGGCTCTCTGGAATAAAGGAAAAGCTGAAGAAATTCATCGGCTGAGGTTGTCAAAGCGGAATTCACTTTGTTCTTGATAAGTGAGGGGGCAGACGTCTCCCTCATTCAACGAAAGGAGGGTACACGCATGTGGAGAACCTAATCATCTCGGTCGTCGGTCTCGTCGCATCCCTGTCCTCGATCCTCTTCGCCTTTCTGGCATTCAGAAGGTCGGACAAGGCGGACCAGAGGAAGGAGGGACGCAACGAGGGGACGATCCTATCCGACATCGGATACATCAAGGCGTGTGTCGACCGCATGGAGAAATCCATAACGGAGGCCGACATCCGCTACCGCGACCTAGCCGAGAGGCTCGCAAAAGTCGAGGAGTCGCTCAAGGACTCCAACAAGCGCATGGACGAGCTGTGCGCCCAAATTGGAAAGGAGGAACGCGCTGAATGAACTACACGACCATCCCCATCATCGTGGTCTGCTGCTATCTACTGGCAGAGATCTACAAGCTCGCATTCAAGAAGTTCCAGTCGGCCTACCGGTTCATACCGGTTGTGACCGCTATAGCGGGAGGTCTGATGGGAATCCTCATCTTCTACACCGCTCCGGGGATGATGAATGCGAAGGACGTCTATGAGGCCCTGATGATCGGCCTTGCATCGGGAGCCGGAGCTACCGGTGCCAACCAGGTCATCAAGCAGATCTTTGGTAATAAGGAGGTATCTAACAATGACCAATGATTTCATTAGATTCGACAAGGACTACAACGGGAAGATCGATTTCCGCTTCCTCAAGCAGTCCAATCCGAAGAGCAGCAAGGATTTCCTGCTCTTCGATCAGTATCAGGTCTTCCTTGGCAAGAAGGAAGCTGAGAACGACAGCGAGATCTACATCTCCAGGGCTAAGAAGGCCTTCGAGAATCTTGTCGAGAAAGGAATCAACAAGGACACTCTCATGGAGTGTGCCGACATCTTCAAGATTTCTGTCATCGCCGACAGGATTGGAAAGATCGTTTCCGAGATTGGAGACGACTGCAAGGGTATCAAGGGGGCCATCGACGCTTTCTACGCCATCTCTCTCAATCCTTCCTTCGGTCCCTACACCAACTCGATGGCGATCATCGCCTTCAACGCCACGATGAAGAGGGATTCCGTCCTTCCCATCATCTTCTACCGCTTTGAGAAGGGCTATCTCTTCGACCTCGTCAGAGGCGGTCTCAGCAAGGATTCCTTCGAGGACCTCTTGAAGGGTAAGTATCAGGTTTCCGTCAGGTACAACACCAAGCATACTCCCATCACTAAGGAGCAGATCAAGGAGAAGCTCCTCAATGCGAAGGCTGATCTTGCCAATATCGGAATCGTCCATCTCGACCTCACCGGCTCGCTCGTCAACGGAACCTTCGGAGACTACAGCGATGCCGACGTCATCGTCGATTTCAAGGACGGATTCAGCATCAAGAAGCTCAAGGAAGCCAAGTCCTTCATCGGAAAGCTCCTCGGACTCAGAGCCGATGTCATCTCCTCCACCGACCGCTTCGCTCAGACTCCCGATCTCATTCGCTTCAGAGAGAGGCTCTTCTAGATGAAGGCGGTCTACAACCTTCCACACCTCATCGCCTGGATGATGGGAAGGAAGCAGGACAGGACCGAGACCAAGAAGGTCTGCACCTGTCAGAGACGACCACTCACACCTGAGGAGCGCTACGTGAAGAGTCTTGCCGATGCAGTGGATTACCTAGAAAGAAACCTGGAATCCCCGGTATCCGCTGAAGTCTTCTCCAAGTCCTATCACCTTATGTCGGGCCATAGTCTCTCAAGGCATACGGCCGACAGGATGATGAAGGCCTACTACATCAGCAGGAGCGAGGACATCACACTCAGAATCACCAAGGTTCTTGAGGAGATCACCGGTTCTAGAAGGTATCTAAACATCGAGTTTGCCTGCCTCGTCATCTGGTATCTCTTCAGAAAAGAGAGGGATATCGATGTCTATCCGCTTCCCGTCCTCTTCAAGGACATCAGGAAGACTCTTGGAAGAACCGACATCGGAATCTTTACGCTGATTCTCAGGATGAAATCCACCGCAAGGAGCAGAGCTGAAAAGGGCTCTGCTCTCAGCGATGGCGATCTCATGGATTACTTCAGCGAGAAGAAAAACTGGATTGCCCTCAACTTCAGGATCAAGCATCTGTTCCTATACGGTTCCTATGCCGATGGAACTCAGTCAGCTGGGAGCGATATCGACCTTCTCGCAGAGTTTGAGGAGGACGTACTTCCTCTAGCGATGCATGGATTCGTCCAAAGGCTTAAGGAAATCATCTCTAAAGACCTCGGTAAGGAAGTAGACATCATTCGATTCGAACAGGCGCAGACGAACATGGACCTGTCTGCGCTGGAGAACATAAGGTCCATCTTCTAAGGAGGCATTACGTATGCTTAAATATTTCAACAATTTTTCGACGAACCCTAGATTCAGCCTCAAGGCCGAGTACTACGGGCCATCGGGGAGCAAGGCGCCAACCGGCGCCTATCCCAACAGAAAGGTTTCCTTCGAGGGGCCTAGCGCTATTTTGCTGAAGCTTGATATCGACAACATCGGAACAGATATCGGCTCCATCGCCGCCTTCAATCTCCTCATGACTATCTGTGGCTACGACACCTCGGGCACCTGCGCGATATACCCGATTGCCAAGAGCGTCTTCGACAAGGGAATCTTCAATTCCTTCTCTTGGGGGAGGGACCATCTCATCGATGAGGTCGACTTCAGCATCGGTAGGGATGCCTACAGCAACGACATTCCCGCTCATATCAAGTTCGACCTCACGCGCTACCTCGCCAAAGCGACCGCAACCTCGACGTCCAAGACCTTCTACTTTGGAATCTACATCAACTGCTCGGTGGACGTCCTTGAGATTGAGGACAGCCTGAAGAAGGATGCCGCCATTACCGGCATGCTCTCGATCGTCAAGGGAATGGATTCTTCCTACGAGTACGACCAGTTCGATGTCGGCAACGCCGGAACTGGTAGCATCAACCTATGTTCTGGCGAGCTTATTCACATCGTTGATCTTGCCAAGACCGACGACGAGAAGAATCCCTGCGCTCTTTCCATCGCCTTTAGCGACAGCTCTCCTTCCTGCGGTTTTGGAGCCAATGTCGCCCATAACCATTTCAAGAAGGTAGAGATTGTCAAAGACTCTTCTAATGAGATAGGAACGATAAACGTCATCGATAACACTGGCAAAGAGACGGTCTATATGCGAGCGGAAAAGGCTGACATCAAGTCCAGATACTCCATAACTCCCGATGCGCCGTGGTCCGGAATCTACTTCATGCCACTAACTAGTGCTGAATATCTCTGTCTCAAGGATGATAAGACCGCTCTAATCATCGTGGATAAGGCTGGTAATAAAGTAACCATGGGGAGCTTTTCCAGCGGCTCTTACGTAGTCACGGGCTATGCGTTCGCCGATGGTGGCAAGCTTGCCCTTTCGTACGATGGCAATGGCCTTGCCAAAATCGAGAATGGCAAAGGGGAGCATATCGACCTCTCCTACAGCGCCGGGAAGGTTTCCGAGGTCATCGCCTACAATTCCAGGGGCGCCTGCATTTCCGTGGCCCGAATCGCCTACGACGGTGAGAACATCAGCTCCGTCTACTTCCGAATCGAGTCCAATAGCAACCAAGCTTCCATCGCCAGGTTCGTCTGGTCTGGCGGAAGGCTTTCTTCTATCGAGGATACGACCAACGGCATAGCGGTAGCCGTCGAGCACGCAGGCGGCAAAGTCTCCAAAATCATACGCAAATACATAGGGAGCCCCGAATACAATCAGCCAACCATATACGATTACTTTGCCTATCAGACCAGAGTTACCTGTTTCGACGGCAACTTCGTCGACTATTTCTTCGACTATTACGGAAGATGCAAGTCCATAGTCGACGATGAGGGGAAGTCGATGGTCAGAAACTACGCCCATAGCGCCGATGAAGGGAACATGAGCGAAGTTTCCTCCGAATCCAAGGTTCAGATCAACGAGAGAAATCTCATTGAGAACAACTCCTTCGATAGCGGAAGCGACGATTTCTTCACGAACTCTGAGTGGATTCTTGAGAAAGGCAATGCTTCCTCATTCAAAGCTATCGATGGTGGTGTCTATGGACAACGCTGTCTCAGGATTGAGAAAGGAACAGATGACATCGTCTTCTCTCAGGAAATCAAGGATCCCAATGCTGGAGTCTACGCTTTCTCTGCCTTTGCTAAGGCTGTCGGGAATGTGAAGGCCAAGCAGATTACGCTCAAGCTCGATCTCTCCTACGATGAGGAAGAGAGCTATCAGGTCGGGGGAAACTCTAGTGGTAGCACGACTACCGAAACCAAGACCGTTTCCAAGGCCAATAGTTACGAAATCTCTAACGATATCGATGGCACATTCCCTTGGAGAGCACTTGATGGTAATCCTGTCGAGATTCCTGGCGGTTCTAAAATCTCTAACCTCAAGTTGAAGCTTACAATCACCTTGACTGGTGGTGAGTACACCGCCTACCTCGATGACATCCATCTCTCCTATGGCGACCACAAGGTTAGATACAACTTCGTCAGAAACGGCTACTTCGAAGACGATGGTGCTGGATGGGATCTTACTGGTGCCTACGTTACTGATAATCCTCATGCCGAGGCTTTCTCTAAGACTCTTGGAAACAAGGTACTTAAGCTCGGTGGTTATACCAAGGATACTGCTACTCAAACTATCAACATGTCGGGCGATGCTGGAGACGAGCTTGTCTTCACTCTCTTTGGTCATACTCTGGCTACTCAAAATGATGAGTTCACTGCGACTGTAACCCTCCACTACAAGAATGGTGATTCCAAAGATTATCGCTTTGAATTCGATTCCAATTTCGAGAAGTGGCAGGTTTTGACTAGGGGCATCATCGCCGAAAACGAGTACGACAGGGTCATTATCGAGATTGCGGCCGATACTGGCAATCCCTGCTATGTCGATGCCGTCCAGCTCTACCGCGATAACTTCGGCAAGCGCTACAGCTACACCGAGAAGAAGAGTTTGACCGAGCTCGTCGGTGACGATGGCAAGGCCTCCAACATCACCTATGGTGAGGATGGAGAGATTACCGAAGCTACCGATGAGAGCGGAGACAGCTATCGCTATACCTTCGACCGATACAAGCGTGTCAGCCAGATCACCTCTAACCAGAACACCAAGGTTGCATTCACTTATGACGCCTCCGGCAAGAAGAACTACACCTTCCTCACATCTAGGGATGGCGAAAATCTCGTAACCCATGCTGATCACGACACATATGGCAATGAGATCAGCCAGACTGACGATTCTGGAAACACGACTACCTTCTCTTACGATGAACACAACAAGAACTGCTCAAAGACCGATGCCAACGGAGCCGTCACCGATTATGACTATGGTCAGAGAGGTGAGTTGGCCTCCCAATCCACGAAGGGCAAAGACGGTGCCATCTCCAAGGTCGATTACGAGTATGACAGCCACGGAAATCTCACGAGCATGAAGTGCGATAACGGGACCACCTATGGTTTCGAGTACTCCGGCGATCAACAGGTCAAAACTGTCACTATCGATGGCAAGACCTTCTCTAAGACCATCTATGCCGACAAGGTCAACAGTGTCAACACTGGTCTTCCTACCAAGCAGTATCTAGGCGATGATGAGTCCTCTGGTTGCTACTCCTTTGAGTACGATTCCAAAAGGAGGCTCTCGTCCATAAAGCTCGATGGAAATAGTATTGCATCCTACATCTACAACGAGAAGGATGAGATCTGTGAACTCGATGACGCAGTCAACGGCATCAAAACCTACTTCTCATACGATGGCAATGGCAATGCTACCAGAGTGTGCGATACCGAGAGCAACGTCTTCGGATACTCCTATGACAATCTTGGTAACCTCCAGAAGGAGAGCGTCTTCGCTTTCGGCATGGCCATGGGCTATGACTACGAGTACAAGTGCGAGTACAACGACTACACGCCTTCCGGCTATCTGACCCGTCTCTCCAGGGCTTTCCCCGATGAGGTGATCAAGGGCGGAAGCGGATTCGATGCCTGCTTCGGCGGGAAATACACCCTTAGCACCTCCTTCGCCGACGCCATCGATGTTGAGGACAAGAGCCCGCTCGGAGACGCCGTCGCTTCGCTGAGCTTCAAGAAGGACAACGCCATCATCTGCTATCAGACCGACGGCTTCAACACGAAGAGGAACGAGAAATCCACCGCAAAGAATTACTTCAGCCGATACTCTTGGGAAAACGACTTCAATCGGGTCAGGAAAACCGTGTTCGGCTGGATTAAGCCCACTGGCGAAATCAACGGAGAGCAGAGGGTCTTCGCCTTCGCCAGGGGCGAGATCGACAAGATAGGCTTTTCCCTCAGCGTTAATCCGGACGGAAAGCTCACTTTCCTCGACCAGTTCACCGGCGGTAATCACAGCATCACCACCGCAAATTCCATCGAAAAAGGCGTCTGGAACCTCGTCGGCTTCGAAATCGAGAAGGGGAATGGCCAGTTCAACGTCAAGGTCATCCTCAATGGCGAGGTTAAGGAAGAAACCTATGCTTCTAACGGTTACTTCGATTACCTCAAGTACTTCCTCGTCGGTGCCCCGTCCCAGGCCCTCAGTCAGGATGAGCTCCACAAAATCTCGTCCACTTCCGGGGCCTCCGACACCGAGGAGCATCCCGTCAACATGGCGTTCAGGCTCGCCTACGCTTCTGTCGGTAGTTCTAAGATCAGCAAAGAGGAATTCGCTACCATCTTCAACGAGGGTGTGAAGTACCTCCGCGAGAATAATGTCATCGATGGCGCTAGTGGGGTTACCTACTTCAACCCAGAGAAGTTGAAGGGGTTCGATGTTGTCTCTCTCAATGGAAGTCTCACTTCCTTGAAGGGCATGGAGCCAAAGTCCCACGTCTCCATCGAGAAATCCTACAAAAACTCCAAACCAGGCATGTTTTTCTTTGATGACAAGGGCGAGAATGCTGTTCACAGACATGTCTACGGAAGCTACTCTAGTCTTGCATCGCTCACTCCCGGAATCTCATCCAAGCTCTCCTATGACCTTCTATTGAAGAACCAAGGAACCATCGGAATCCGATTCAAGCTAGATGAGCTATCCTCGGATCAGGTGATTCTCTCCTCGAAAGATGATCAAGGAACTGAGAAGCTAGGACTCCATATCGCCAACGGAAACATTCTTCTAATCAGTGGAACCAAGCTTGAGGATACTGGCTTCAAAGTCACTGCTGGTACATGGCATCAGATTGCCGTCTCCTTCGGTGGAGGTAAGGTCTCTATCTGTCTAGATGGTCAATCCAAAGATATTGCAGTTCCTGAGTTCAGCCTCGATGGCTGCGAGACCGCTATCGGATGCCGAATAGGTCCTGGTGGAGTTACTAGCAATCACCTTGAGGGAACCCTTGAGATGCTCGTCTTCTCCAATAGTAAGTGCGCCCCTAAGACGATCACTGATTCAATCTCCTCTGTCTCTGTTAGAACCTACTACGACAGCATCGGGAGAACTTCTGAGAAGAGGATCTACGCTGATGGAAAGGTCCTTACTAAGAAGCTTACCTACGCTAAGAACGGAACTTACACCACGACTAGGGTTGGAAGCGAGAACAACTACTCTGGAAATACTATCGGCTACACCTATGATTCCATGGGTAATACAACCGATGTTGTGACCAAGGACAAGGATGGTAAGGCTGTTTCAACTAAGAAGTATGCCTATGATTCACTATCTAGACTCATCTCATCAAATGTCGATGGTACCAAGCATACCTACACCTACGATTCCAACAATAACATCCTCACCAAGGACGGAATCGGTTACACCTACGATGCAACTCTTAAGGACAGACTCGTCTCTCGAGGCGACGGAACGACTATCGAGTATAAGGATGCCTTCATCGGCAATCCCACTTTGATTGCTTTCCCTGATAAGAGAATCGAGATGACTTGGACTGGAAGGAGACTTGTTACCGCTTCTGGATACACCTATTCCTACGATCCTAATGGTCTCCGCCTCTCTAAGACTGATGGCAAGAGAACCGAGAGATACATCTACGATGGTGACTCCCTCTGCGCAATGAAAGTCGATGATGAGAACGGATCCAATACCATCTTCTTCCACTACGATGAGGCCAATGCTCTTGTTGGATTCTCCGTCAACAGCAAGGATTACTTCTACGACAGGGACATCCTCGGAAACATCAATGCCGTTATCGACTCTACTGGAACTAAGCTAGTCTCCTATGCCTATGGCGACTTCGGTGAAGTTACTGAAACTATCGCTGATATTGATGAAGCAAGATTGGCTGCTAAGGTCAATCCGTTCAAGTTCAAGGGATACTTCTTCGATAATGAGACTGGATTCTACTATCTCAAGTCTCGTTATTACAGCCCTGAACTCGGAAGATTCATCTCCGCAGATGGTGAAATCGGTCAAGTTGGAGACACCATGGTCATGAACCTATTCGCCTACTGTAGGAACAATCCTATCAACCTCTCCGATGAGGGCGGAAACTGGCCTTCCTGGGCTACTAAGCTCTGCATCGGTTTAGCTGTCATCGCCATATGCGCTATTGCGGTTGTGGCTACTGGTGGATTTGGTGCTTCTTGTATCGCTACTTCCATGTTGGTTGGAGCCGTCAAGGGTGCTGTAATCGGTGCCGTGACTGGGGCCGTTACCGGAGCTATCCAAGGGGCTATTACTGAAGGCATTAAGACAGGATCTTGGGAAGGTGCCTTAAAAGGTGCTTTGTCCGGAGCCATCGACGGGGCGGCCGACGGATTCATGTTCGGTGCCATCGGAGGTGCAATCTCTGGAGCTATTAACCCGTCCTACTGCTTCATCGCTGGAACGATGGTAATGACTGCTGTTGGATTAAGGAGAATCGAGGAGATCAAAAAGGGCGATACGGTTCTTGCCTACGACGACAATACTGGTAGATACGAGGAGATGCCTGTCACTGATACTTATATCAATGAAACTGAAGAATTGATAGAAATTAAAGTAGGGGACGAGATTATCGCCTGTACTCCTGGACATAGTTTCTTGACTACAAAAGGTTGGAAGAAAGCCAGTGATCTTAATGATAGAGATATTCTCAAAACTTTAGTAAATGATAAAAATATTACTGAAGTAATTAAGAAAAAATTAACTTCCAAGATTAAAGTTTATAACTTCAATGTTATGAGTTGTCATACCTATGCGATTGGAAATGTTGGGGTGATTGTTCACAATAGTTGTATTAATCCAGCTAAACGGACAGCTACGAAGGAGGTTTCATACAAATATAGAGGAAAATTACAAAAAGCCTATAATAAAAATGGAAAGGATATATTCTATGCTTTAGATAGAAGTAAACATGGTGGATCAACATATAAGGGCTTTAAACTAATAAGCCATAACAAACAATTACAGTGGTGTGGTGACTATGATGCGAATTTCAATTTGATAATTTGCAAACATAAATCACCAGAGACTATAATATTCGATGTGATAAAAATCTTGCCATTATAGTGAGGTGATAAAAAATGTTCCTTTATCCAGCATCAATTAAATATTTAGAAAACCATTCTATTAATATTGATAAGTTATATGAAGAACTTTGTGAGGATAAGATTTATTGGGTTAAAGAAAAAGTTAGACATTTAACTAAAGAAGAAAAAGAAGATGAAGCTAAGGATTTTCGTGTAGAAGGATATAAAGAGGATGAAATTATCAAAAAGGTAAATCATATGCGAGTTTTATTAGATACTAGTGTAGTTTTAGTGAAAAAAGGAGAAAAGCCGAAAAGTACAGATAGAATTGAATATACAAAAACTATACCATACCCATTTTTGATTAGCTACATTGAACAGCATATAATCCGTGGAAAGAAATGGAAGCTTTTGTATAACAACCCAGTTTATGATATTGAATTCAATAATGTAATATTAAATTTTAACAAAAAAAAATTTTATACAATAGAGGAAGTAATCACAGCATTTCTTTGCTATTTAAAAGTAAATAATCTGTTAAAATAAAATAGTCAAAAATAGTTGATATATTGGACTACACTTGGTTCTAAGTTAATGTGATGTGTAGTCCTTTTTGCTTTTTTAAAAGGTTATTTTAAAAAATGAAGACAAATTGCGTTTTCAATTTATTTTATTCCGCTTTAAATTTTAATTGAAAATTTGTTTGTGTAGTTGATTGAAACATTCATTTAATTATTGGTTATAAAAAAGAGAATCTATAAATTGATTGAGTTTCCTTAGTTAAGAAAATTATTAGCCTTCATGAGCATAATTTTTTGGTGTGTTGAACTATTTGATTTCAACAAGTTTTAAAAAGAAAAGAAAGTACCAAAGAAAATGATTTAATATGGGGCTGTTACGAAATTGATTCCTCC
>ULVG01031893.1_pt1 | contig 15631 bp, 12 predicted proteins | sample 1959221 | NCBI WGS metagenome assembly ULVG01 (sample SAMEA4835780, study PRJEB28245) | human gut metagenome | biome: gut microbiome; material: fecal sample | place: Denmark | collected 2008
CAAAACCGCTATTTTCCTTGATTTCTTTAGTCTTGTCCCCATACGCGTGGGGATGATCCTTGATGCTGTGCAAGGTTTTGCGTATGCGTCAGCTTGTCCCCATACGCGTGGGGATGATCCTGCGTGCGTGCGAATAGTAGGTTCCATCGCTTCCTTGTCCCCATACGCGTGGGGATGATCCCACTGAAGCATCAAGGGCACTTTATACGATTCACTTGTCCCCATACGCGTGGGGATGATCCGTGTACGTGTATCCGTTACTGTATCTGTACCAGCTTGTCCCCATACGCGTGGGGATGATCCCCAGCAAGATCAGCCACAATTTTATCATAGTGACTTGTCCCCATACGCGTGGGGATGATCCCCTGCTTGCGTGTCGGCTTTTTGGGCATTGTTGCTTGTCCCCATACGCGTGGGGATGATCCCGGAAGTATGGGCGGCTGCACTGGTCAAAATCGCTTGTCCCCATACGCGTGGGGATGATCCTGCGTAACCAACATATACAAGCAGACGGACGCACTTGTCCCCATACGCGTGGGGATGATCCTATAGCCGCTCGGCGCAAATTGCGAGATGTGGTCTTGTCCCCATACGCGTGGGGATGATCCCAATTTCTTCCATATTTGCCTTAGTGACAGCGGCTTGTCCCCATACGCGTGGGGATGATCCCGCAACTCGGCATCCCAAACACAGACACGACAACTTGTCCCCATACGCGTGGGGATGATCCTTGATGACACTATGCGTGACATTTGTCCTGCAACTTGTCCCCATACGCGTGGGGATGATCCCGGTGTTTTTATCAGCCGTCCCGCAAAACTTTACTTGTCCCCATACGCGTGGGGATGATCCCTCAACTAAGGATAAAACCTCGTCGACATTAAACTTGTCCCCATACGCGTGGGGATGATCCCATCTCATCTCTGGGAATCTCGCCGTTATAGAACTTGTCCCCATACGCGTGGGGATGATCCTGTCATAGAAGTTTTCGTAATCAACCTTGTCGGCTTGTCCCCATACGCGTGGGGATGATCCTAAACAGCTACGTTTAACAAATAGTGGTATTTTCTTGTCCCCATACGCGTGGGGATGATCCCTATATGGCTTTTCGCAACACTGCTTTTGGTAACTTGTCCCCATACGCGTGGGGATGATCCTACAAGCCACGATGTCAAACATCCATAGTTGCCCTTGTCCCCATACGCGTGGGGATGATCCTAATTTCGCTCAACCCTCCTGCCGTCTCGATATCTTGTCCCCATACGCGTGGGGATGATCCCTCTCACCAAGCTCACGAGCCTCGTCTGTTGTCCTTGTCCCCATACGCGTGGGGATGATCCTTTCTCCGATTTCGTAAAGATTGCAAACCGCTTCTTGTCCCCATACGCGTGGGGATGATCCTACAGGGTATCGTTCGGCGGCAACGAACACAGGCTTGTCCCCATACGCGTGGGGATGATCCTACACCCTTTTTGTGAAATCTGTATGATAGTTTCTTGTCCCCATACGCGTGGGGATGATCCTTTTTCACCACGCTTAATAAAACGGTCAATCAACTTGTCCCCATACGCGTGGGGATGATCCCCCCTCGACAAATCCAAACATCAGAATTTGGCGCTTGTCCCCATACGCGTGGGGATGATCCGTGTTTGATTGAAACAACCCCTTTGATATTCTACTTGTCCCCATACGCGTGGGGATGATCCGAGGTAAGCGACTTCTTTTTCTTCTCCTGTTTCCTTGTCCCCATACGCGTGGGGATGATCCTAATACTTTAACAAGCAATATAAAGTACGGGCACTTGTCCCCATACGCGTGGGGATGATCCTCAAGTATCAGCATACGATAGTAATGATTTTACCTTGTCCCCATACGCGTGGGGATGATCCTATCCCCCTGTGGAGATATACAGAGCATATTGCCTTGTCCCCATACGCGTGGGGATGATCCTGTTTCGCTGACTGTCTGAAGAGCGACACTTGCCTTGTCCCCATACGCGTGGGGATGATCCCACATTGACCCTAAAGCCTTTGACGCAGAAAATCTTGTCCCCATACGCGTGGGGATGATCCCTCTTACGTGTCGACTGATAGTGCGATAGCAGACTTGTCCCCATACGCGTGGGGATGATCCCGGCAGTTGGCGGTATCCGAGCCGAACGCCTTTCTTGTCCCCATACGCGTGGGGATGATCCTGACCATTGCGGAAGCGGCTATCGCTTTAGAAACTTGTCCCCATACGCGTGGGGATGATCCCTCCGCTTGTACGGGCTTCTAAGGCGACTTTAACTTGTCCCCATACGCGTGGGGATGATCCTACGGAATCGAACAGTATAAAAAAGTCTTTGGGCTTGTCCCCATACGCGTGGGGATGATCCCAACAGATACCCATACAGGCAATGACACTTTGGCTTGTCCCCATACGCGTGGGGATGATCCTAAATACTGGGATATAAGAAAGCCCGAATATGACTTGTCCCCATACGCGTGGGGATGATCCCCGAAGTATCTACAAAATAAACATAATTTGAATCTTGTCCCCATACGCGTGGGGATGATCCTCCCATTTATCGAGCCTATGTGTTACCCAGTCACTTGTCCCCATACGCGTGGGGATGATCCTTATTCGGGCGAAAAAACTTTAATTACAATCGGCTTGTCCCCATACGCGTGGGGATGATCCTGCTTAACAACTTCTTTCGGATGCAAAATGTTTCTTGTCCCCATACGCGTGGGGATGATCCTATGCTAAAACTTCCTGCCGCAAAAAAACTACCCTTGTCCCCATACGCGTGGGGATGATCCAGGGCGAAAAGTTATGACAGATAAAGAATATAACTTGTCCCCATACGCGTGGGGATGATCCTCATTACCACTTGCAAAAACGGAATTATCGTCACTTGTCCCCATACGCGTGGGGATGATCCGATATGCAATTTAAAGATAGTTTAGGTTCAAAACTTGTCCCCATACGCGTGGGGATGATCCTGTTATATATAATTCTTATGTGTCAAGTGATAGCTTGTCCCCATACGCGTGGGGATGATCCTCTGTCTGCGTAATATTTTATATCAAAAATATTCTTGTCCCCATACGCGTGGGGATGATCCTGCCAATAACTTTATAAGTGGCTTTAAAGATGTCTTGTCCCCATACGCGTGGGGATGATCCTATGGCTTGTTAGCAATTCTGTTATTAACCGAACTTGTCCCCATACGCGTGGGGATGATCCCGTCAGAGTTACTGCAAGCAATTTTGAACCTAAACTTGTCCCCATACGCGTGGGGATGATCCTACAATCCGATAAATAATTACAGTATGGAAGAACTTGTCCCCATACGCGTGGGGATGATCCTTATGGCAGTGCTTTCCCCGTGATAAGTATGCGCTTGTCCCCATACGCGTGGGGATGATCCTCCGAGCAAAAAGCATACTTTAACACTTGTAAACTTGTCCCCATACGCGTGGGGATGATCCTGCTTGGCTTAACAATACAACGAACTATGATAACTTGTCCCCATACGCGTGGGGATGATCCCTTTATAGCAGAGTATAACAAAACTATTGCAGACTTGTCCCCATACGCGTGGGGATGATCCCTGTCGGGATATTATTTATCCCGACATTGGGAGCTTGTCCCCATACGCGTGGGGATGATCCCTATAGATATCGGGTCAACGATGAGATACGAGACTTGTCCCCATACGCGTGGGGATGATCCCGATATTCGTTAGAGCTACCTAAGCTGTTGTTACTTGTCCCCATACGCGTGGGGATGATCCTAGATATGTTGCCTGCACTCATCGACTTACTGGCTTGTCCCCATACGCGTGGGGATGATCCCTGAACTATAGCATTTGTGTCCATTGCAACCCCCTTGTCCCCATACGCGTGGGGATGATCCTAGGCGTTTTCTGTGCGTTAATATTAATATCAACTTGTCCCCATACGCGTGGGGATGATCCTCCGAGCAAAAAGCATACTTTAACACTTGTAAACTTGTCCCCATACGCGTGGGGATGATCCCTATAGATATCGGGTCAACGATGAGATACGAGACTTGTCCCCATACGCGTGGGGATGATCCTGTTTGCCGAGTTTAATACCATACCGAATATAGCTTGTCCCCATACGCGTGGGGATGATCCTGCCGTTGTTACTTGCAAGGCTTGACGGGTCAACTTGTCCCCATACGCGTGGGGATGATCCTGCTATCAAACTGATACCATATATCAAGACCAACTTGTCCCCATACGCGTGGGGATGATCCTCACTCCCTTCCGCCCCGAAGGGCGAGAGCCGACTTGTCCCCATACGCGTGGGGATGATCCCGTGGTTCACCGCAACGCAAAAAGCGGCAGAGACTTGTCCCCATACGCGTGGGGATGATCCCATAGGCAAGATGGAGCTTTTCAACGCAAAGAGCTTGTCCCCATACGCGTGGGGATGATCCTCCTTACTCTTGTTGCCCGTTGCCGCTCCGTCACTTGTCCCCATACGCGTGGGGATGATCCTCATAATACTATCGCCATCAGTTGTATATGTGGCTTGTCCCCATACGCGTGGGGATGATCCTTTTCCGCTTCTGCTGGAACTGCATGGAAAATTCTTGTCCCCATACGCGTGGGGATGATCCTTTTACCCCGTTTTTTTCGTAATTTTGAACTTGCTTGTCCCCATACGCGTGGGGATGATCCAGAGCAGGAAGCACGAAACCTTATGCAGGCGAACTTGTCCCCATACGCGTGGGGATGATCCCTTCCCGAAAACGTTGAACGGGAGTTGATACAACTTGTCCCCATACGCGTGGGGATGATCCGGTTTGCAATTTAGCACACTTTCTCGCAGACGTCTTGTCCCCATACGCGTGGGGATGATCCTGATCTTCACCGAAGATGCACCTGCATTAGAAGCTTGTCCCCATACGCGTGGGGATGATCCTAGTAAATGCAAGCCACCCTGCTACAACCGAACCTTGTCCCCATACGCGTGGGGATGATCCCAAACTGTGCGTTGACGCATTCGGGCGAAATCACTTGTCCCCATACGCGTGGGGATGATCCTACGCCTACGAAATTCAGGCGGAAAAAAATCACCTTGTCCCCATACGCGTGGGGATGATCCTGCTAAGAATAGGCGCTGTAGCAGACAGCGAGTCTTGTCCCCATACGCGTGGGGATGATCCCGCTTTTATTTCTTCAAGCGTTCCATTAACAGCCTTGTCCCCATACGCGTGGGGATGATCCCTTTCAAAGCTTGATGAAGCAATTGCTCTCAGACTTGTCCCCATACGCGTGGGGATGATCCTGACGGTCGCAGGATCTCCGCCGACCAAAGAAGCTTGTCCCCATACGCGTGGGGATGATCCTGTATTGGAGCAAGGATAAAATGCTTGTGTATGCTTGTCCCCATACGCGTGGGGATGATCCTCAGCATAACAGCATAATCTATCGTTAATCTTGCTTGTCCCCATACGCGTGGGGATGATCCTCAGTTTCAGTGCAATAGCAACTGCGAGATGTGCTTGTCCCCATACGCGTGGGGATGATCCTTGTGATAATCTGACTTTCCATTATGTGTAGCACTTGTCCCCATACGCGTGGGGATGATCCCTCCCATATAAAGCGGTTAAGACAGTATTTTAACTTGTCCCCATACGCGTGGGGATGATCCTAGCTTACAGCGGTAAAGATACTACAACAAATACTTGTCCCCATACGCGTGGGGATGATCCTCATTACCACTTGCAAAAACGGAATTATCGTCACTTGTCCCCATACGCGTGGGGATGATCCAAATTGATTATGGCATTTCTGCTGTAGGTATAACTTGTCCCCATACGCGTGGGGATGATCCCGAAACGTCAACGTGCGTCAATCCTGTCCATATCTTGTCCCCATACGCGTGGGGATGATCCTCGTTAAAAAGTCAGAAGCTACAGCAGGCGAAACTTGTCCCCATACGCGTGGGGATGATCCTAATTAACGCCGTAAAGCAATCTTGCTCTACCACTTGTCCCCATACGCGTGGGGATGATCCCGAAACGTCAACGTGCGTCAATCCTGTCCATATCTTGTCCCCATACGCGTGGGGATGATCCCGGTAAGCGTTAGCGGAGCGGAAAGCCCTGCTACTTGTCCCCATACGCGTGGGGATGATCCTGGCTTGACCTTTGATACGTTTGCTTGGAAATGCTTGTCCCCATACGCGTGGGGATGATCCCATCTGTCATTTTCGCAATCTCAACCCAAATCGCTTGTCCCCATACGCGTGGGGATGATCCTGTATTTGAACAACGGCGTTGAACTTGCGAGGGCCTTGTCCCCATACGCGTGGGGATGATCCTCACTTATATATCATGATATATAGCGATACCTACTTGTCCCCATACGCGTGGGGATGATCCTAAGTTCTCCTGGAGATTCCCAAATTTTTTTTACTTGTCCCCATACGCGTGGGGATGATCCTATAATCCGATAAATAATTACAGTATGGAAGAACTTGTCCCCATACGCGTGGGGATGATCCTATGTTTTGAACTGATCGGCTGTCATTTCAGAACTTGTCCCCATACGCGTGGGGATGATCCTGGCGGCGCTATCCCGAAAAATGTAACCGTTTGCTTGTCCCCATACGCGTGGGGATGATCCTGCCGTTTTTGTTTCTGAGTGATTTGTTGTTTCCTTGTCCCCATACGCGTGGGGATGATCCCATAGGTGTTACCACGTCACAGCAAATGATAGACTTGTCCCCATACGCGTGGGGATGATCCTAAATAGTTGGGGAATGTATACGGGTTATATCGCTTGTCCCCATACGCGTGGGGATGATCCCACCGCTTGCCGTCTTAATGCCTGCTCCTATTACTTGTCCCCATACGCGTGGGGATGATCCCCCGATCTGAGTGCCGCAAGCACCGTTTACTTGCTTGTCCCCATACGCGTGGGGATGATCCTATTGCAATTCTTTTTCTGTTAATTCTGTTAAACTTGTCCCCATACGCGTGGGGATGATCCTCGTGGGGATTAAGTCTTTGATTTTCGGTATACCTTGTCCCCATACGCGTGGGGATGATCCTAGCACCTGCGGTGTTAAGTTTTGTTTCAAAAACTTGTCCCCATACGCGTGGGGATGATTTATCTACAATAACTATTTGCGAACACCTAATAAACTTGTCCCCATACGCGTGGGGATGATCCCAATCAACAAATATGTAAAAAACAACGGCGCAGCTTGTCCCCATACGCGTGGGGATGATCCTATTCCACATGGAACAAATTTTGCAAAGGGCGACTTGTCCCCATACGCGTGGGGATGATCCTATGGTGTATAGTCTAAAAAGTTACCATAATATCTTGTCCCCATACGCGTGGGGATGATCCTGCCGCCTACAATATCACTTGTTCCATATTGCCCTTGTCCCCATACGCGTGGGGATGATCCCATCTGCAAGCGGTGATACAAGAAATTATACAACTTGTCCCCATACGCGTGGGGATGATCCTATGTTGTCGGAGAGCGAAATGAGCGTTCTCCGCTTGTCCCCATACGCGTGGGGATGATCCTATTTCATTTACTGCCCCTCTCCTTAGTACGCGGCTTGTCCCCATACGCGTGGGGATGATCCTTGCGGGTACAATACTATTATTAAGTATCGTGCCTTGTCCCCATACGCGTGGGGATGATCCTAGTCCGTAAGGATTCTCTTTTTATCCTTAATGCTTGTCCCCATACGCGTGGGGATGATCCTTGTCTTTTCACCTGCGGCTATCTCGTTAGGATCTTGTCCCCATACGCGTGGGGATGATCCTAAATAGTTGGGGGATGTATACAGGTTATATCGCTTGTCCCCATACGCGTGGGGATGATCCTCCGCCTTGTAAAAGTCCTGTACTATTTTCATACTTGTCCACATACGCGTGGGGATGATCCTGTGTGTTTCACGTTTAAATTTAGAAGAAATTACTTGTCCCCATACGCGTGGGGATGATCCTACATAGGTTGCCATAGTATAATCACCGAAAAACTTGTCCCCATACGCGTGGGGATGATCCTTATATCCTAAAGATGTAAAATCTTATAACTTCCTTGTCCCCATACGCGTGGGGATGATCCTTTGAACAAAAAAATCTGCAACGAATTAAAGTTCTTGTCCCCATACGCGTGGGGATGATCCTCAGATTTTACTGAGACACGCAACTCAAACCTTCTTGTCCCCATACGCGTGGGGATGATCCTTTTACGATGAAGTGGTTATTTCGAGGCGGTTTCTTGTCCCCATACGCGTGGGGATGATCCGTTGTTTCATAGCGTCTTCACGCAGTGCTTGTTCTTGTCCCCATACGCGTGGGGATGATCCTAAAGCCGTTTGTTAGCTGTACTTCTAAAGGCTCTTGTCCCCATACGCGTGGGGATGATCCCAAAAAGTTTTTAAAAGAAAACAAAGAAGATACCTTGTCCCCATACGCGTGGGGATGATCCCTGTCAATTTGCCGTTACTGTCATTATACACCCCTTGTCCCCATACGCGTGGGGATGATCCTTCGCAAAGATGAAACAAACCATTTATATATTACTTGTCCCCATACGCGTGGGGATGATCCTATCCATTTTTTGTTAAAAACTCGTCAAAGATTCTTGTCCCCATACGCGTGGGGATGATCCTTCGTCAGGCAAATATCCATTTTTTGTTAAAAACTTGTCCCCATACGCGTGGGGATGATCCCAAGTTTGTTTATCGTGCTTAAGACGGTTGCGGCTTGTCCCCATACGCGTGGGGATGATCCTCTGAAAGTTATTGCTACACGTTCAAGTAATAACTTGTCCCCATACGCGTGGGGATGATCCTATCAGCCCAAAATCCCATTTAAGATTCAACTCCTTGTCCCCATACGCGTGGGGATGATCCCTTGACGAAGCGTTAAAGAGGTCTTTCGCTGTGCTTGTCCCCATACGCGTGGGGATGATCCTAACAGTTCCATTTATGGAAAATTGCCAGATATCTTGTCCCCATACGCGTGGGGATGATCCTGTTGACGGAGTTTGATTATAAAATTTACGAAACTTGTCCCCATACGCGTGGGGATGATCCCCAGCGACTTGCAGAGGTAGCGGCATATATGGACTTGTCCCCATACGCGTGGGGATGATCCTATCGGCGATTTCCGTTGCTGAAGAAAAAGAATCTTGTCCCCATACGCGTGGGGATGATCCTGTTGCAATATAAATTCCCTATGACCGAATATACTTGTCCCCATACGCGTGGGGATGATCCCTTACTTGATGTAAAGGGAAAGGAAAGTTCTTCCTTGTCCCCATACGCGTGGGGATGATCCTAAATACACAAGGCAAAACAAGCGTATACCTTCTTGTCCCCATACGCGTGGGGATGATCCTTTAGCTCTATAGCGTACACTTGCAAGATGTCACTTGTCCCCATACGCGTGGGGATGATCCCTACCGGCTTATCAATCTATGGTAATGCCAGTAGCTTGTCCCCATACGCGTGGGGATGATCCTTATACCACAGCAAATACCCTTTTGTCAATTGGCCTTGTCCCCATACGCGTGGGGATGATCCTGCCGTACATTGATAAAAATCTGCCAATTATGTCTTGTCCCCATACGCGTGGGGATGATCCTTGATAAGAAACGAGGTGTAAAAATGGATTTATCTTGTCCCCATACGCGTGGGGATGATCCTACCCAAAACACCGTCACAATCCGTCACGTAGCCTTGTCCCCATACGCGTGGGGATGATCCCTTTGCTTGCCTTATATTAGTACCAAAAGTTTGCTTGTCCCCATACGCGTGGGGATGATCCCGGCGGCACAAAATTCATTGAAATATGTTTTGACTTGTCCCCATACGCGTGGGGATGATCCTGCCTTCATACGATTTGCAAAAATAGTATTGTACTTGTCCCCATACGCGTGGGGATGATCCCTTGCGTTAAATGACACATCAAAGAAATATGTTCTTGTCCCCATACGCGTGGGGATGATCCTAAAACATTGTGGATTTGCCGCCGAAACTTACACTTGTCCCCATACGCGTGGGGATGATCCTCGTGGTACGGCAATTTTTGCGTAAGGCTTGAGCTTGTCCCCATACGCGTGGGGATGATCCTAACTTAAAACATATAACTAATGACGGAATAAGCTTGTCCCCATACGCGTGGGGATGATCCTATCTTTGCCATTTTCTTATCCTCCTACCCTTTCTTGTCCCCATACGCGTGGGGATGATCCTAAACACTCTCTGCGCTGTAATCGCTATAAGATCTTGTCCCCATACGCGTGGGGATGATAAATCTAGCTTTAATTCACTACAGATTTTTTTAATCTTGTCCCCATACGCGTGGGGATGATCCTATCCGTCAAAATATCGCCGCAAATGGCGGTTTCTTGTCCCCATACGCGTGGGGATGATCCTGTTTTACAAATGGGACAAAATGGAAATTCAAGCTTGTCCCCATACGCGTGGGGATGATCCTTTTTCATAAGTTTCGTTTTGTTCTTCAATCCACTTGTCCCCATACGCGTGGGGATGATCCTGTTTGATGAGGGGGAAACACAAATGATAGTTTCTTGTCCCCATACGCGTGGGGATGATCCTATGAAGAGGAAGATATTAAATTGTGGGATAAACTTGTCCCCATACGCGTGGGGATGATCCTATCCGTCAAAATATCGCCGCAAATGGCGGTTTCTTGTCCCCATACGCGTGGGGATGATCCTTATATGAGCTTACGTCTTTCGGGTACAATTTACTTGTCCCCATACGCGTGGGGATGATCCTGAGTATGAAAAATGCTTTGTTTGAAAATGGTACTTGTCCCCATACGCGTGGGGATGATCCTATTACCGCTAAAGAACATCACGTTATAGAAAGCTTGTCCCCATACGCGTGGGGATGATCCCTCCTTCCACACTCAAGGACGAGAGCCGAAGCTCTTGTCCCCATACGCGTGGGGATGATCCTTATACCCTGTCGGGTTGGGGTGCGGCTGTTAACTTGTCCCCATACGCGTGGGGATGATCCATAACGTACAGGAGGAAAACGAACATGAACACGACTTGTCCCCATACGCGTGGGGATGATCCTATCTCCGAGCTGCAGACGCTGGCGCTGGAAGACTTGTCCCCATACGCGTGGGGATGATCCTAGATTACTTGACAAGAACATATACAGCGTGATCTTGTCCCCATACGCGTGGGGATGATCCTTCTGCCTGACACAAACTGCCGTACTGACACATCTTGTCCCCATACGCGTGGGGATGATCCTGTTAGCATTCGAAAACATTCTTGGAAGTTTTACTTGTCCCCATACGCGTGGGGATGATCCTGATGTTGTTATATTATCGGAATATGCGGATTACTTGTCCCCATACGCGTGGGGATGATCCTTCTATTTGATTCGCTACTGTGTTTATCTTTTTCTTGTCCCCATACGCGTGGGGATGATCCCACAAGTCATAGCATTTGTAAGCATTCTTGCCTCTTGTCCCCATACGCGTGGGGATGATCCTATCTTCCTCTTCATATTCCGTCATTGGAAATTCTTGTCCCCATACGCGTGGGGATGATCCTGAAATTTTGAATAAGAACACTTCAGATTTTAGCTTGTCCCCATACGCGTGGGGATGATCCTACTTAATACAAGCATTGTACCAGCTATTATGGCTTGTCCCCATACGCGTGGGGATGATTTTTCTATATTTCCTGTTTTTTCCAAAGTGTCAGGCTTGTCCCCATACGCGTGGGGATGATCCCAGATGATAAGAATCTTGTTGATGATGTAATCACTTGTCCCCATACGCGTGGGGATGATCCTCAACCGCTTCTTGCAGATGTGCTTCGTTAAACCTTGTCCCCATACGCGTGGGGATGATCCTAATATTTTCTGCGCCGTATTTGTTCTGGACGACTTGTCCCCATACGCGTGGGGATGATCCTTATATCCGGGCAAATCTGTATATTGACCCGTCCTTGTCCCCATACGCGTGGGGATGATCCTGGCTCTCATCTCTGTAAGCTTGTCATAAATCTCTTGTCCCCATACGCGTGGGGATGATCCTTAGATGTTGTTGCAGCCGCACGAATTGCATCCCTTGTCCCCATACGCGTGGGGATGATCCTCTACCGTTTTTGGCATTTTAGACCAGTGACCTCTTGTCCCCATACGCGTGGGGATGATCCTATTTATTATCGCATCGCTGTACTTTTTTAAAACTTGTCCCCATACGCGTGGGGATGATCCTTTTTTGGATGGTGTTGTTCCTCCAACGTTGTACTTGTCCCCATACGCGTGGGGATGATCCTTAATGACAACATCGGCTGATAAATAAAGCGTTCTTGTCCCCATACGCATGGGGATGATCCTATAGTGTTTGCTGTCCAAGTGTTATCAGTAAACTTGTCCCCATACGCATGGGGATGATCCTATATGGTAAAAAATCCCTTAATGATGATAACACTTGTCCCCATACGCGTGGGGATGATCCCAAGAAATTCGCCTGAAAAAATGCGCCAGATAGCTTGTCCCCATACGCGTGGGGATGATCCTGCTGTATAAGGATAACAATGTGCTTGTCAACACTTGTCCCCATACGCGTGGGGATGATCCCATTGCCTCACCTCTGTTCAATTATAGCACATTCTTGTCCCCATACGCGTGGGGATGATTTATTCGGGCTTGACGAGGGAGTGTCAAACACATTCTTGTCCCCACACGCGTGGGGATGATCCTTTACACTTACCGTGACGGGTAACACAGTATACCTTGTCCCCACACGCGTGGGGATGATCCGATTGTACCAATGTTTACGTGGGGCTTGGTACGCTTGTCCCCACACGCGTGGGGATGATCCTAGGGGATAAAGTCAAGGCTGGCGACAAGCTCGCTTGTCCCCACACGCGTGGGGATGATCCTCCTGTGGTATAATACAGACAGACAAGAAAAACCTTGTCCCCACACGCGTGGGGATGATCCTACGCTTCGACCCACGCATATTGATAACCTTCACTTGTCCCCACACGCGTGGGGATGATCCCACGATTTGCCTTGTTGTTATCGTATACAATGGCTTGTCCCCACACGCGTGGGGATGATCCCCTTATACTTCTGCGTGTAGACAAACACGGCTACTTGTCCCCACACGCGTGGGGATGATCCTGGACTTTGTGAACGATTTAGGCGGCGTGTGCCCTTGTCCCCATACGCGTGGGGATGATCCCGCTTTTTAAGTTCGTTCATTAACTCTTCATCGCTTGTCCCCACACGCGTGGGGATGATCCCCCCCTTGACAAATCAAAAATCATGTGGTATAACTTGTCCCCACACGCGTGGGGATGATCCCTAAAAACAATCGAAAACCGAGAGCCGACAGGCCTTGTCCCCACACGCGTGGGGATGATACGTCCCTGACGAGCTTAAAAAGCTTAACAGCAGCCTTGTCCCCACACGCGTGGGGATGATCGGTACAACCGACCCCAACGTGTGTGGCGTCAAGCCTTGTCCCCACACGCGTGGGGATGATCCTACGGAGTTCCGCCTAACAGTTGCGCTGATTATCTTGTCCCCACACGCGTGGGGATGATCCCGAAGAATCGGGCGATACTCTGAACCCGACAGACTTGTCCCCACACGCGTGGGGATGATCCTCTTGTCACCTCGACCATAATAACAACCGCTTACTTGTCCCCACACGCGTGGGGATCATCCTGCAAATAACTCCTGCATTTCACCGTGCTTTATCTTGTCCCCACACGCGTGGGGATGATCCTGTCCTATTGCATCTGTGATATGATTACGATAGCTTGTCCCCACACGCGTGGGGATGATCCCGGCTTAAAGCGTCAGACGAATAATCGGCGGTTCTTGTCCCCACACGCGTGGGGATGATCCCGGTAGCGATTGCCGCTGAGAAGATGTCAAAGACTTGTCCCCACACGCGTGGGGATGATCCTGAGCTATGTCGCTGAAAAAACAGCTGAAGAAACTTGTCCCCACACGCGTGGGGATGATCCTCTCTACTCGTAAAATAGCTGCGGCACACCGCACTTGTCCCCACACGCGTGGGGATGATCCCAGCGTAAGCGTAGTGAAGCAAGTCGCAAGCTGCTTGTCCCCACACGCGTGGGGATGATCCTGTGCGCTCAAGCTCTTTGCTCTTAAATGTGTACTTGTCCCCACACGCGTGGGGATGATCCCTCTTCCATACGAAGATGATGACGTTGCCAAAGCTTGTCCCCACACGCGTGGGGATGATCCCAATATTATCTGCAGAAAGCGAGTCTAAATTTGCTTGTCCCCACACGCGCGGGGATGATCCTTGTTCTTCCTTTGCTAAAAAACTTAGCGATGACTTGTCCCCACACGCGTGGGGATGATAAGCTCGACACACCGTTTATTGACAGGAAAGCAGACTTGTCCCCACACGCGTGGGGATGATCCTAAAGCTTGTCATTTCTATCGATATAAAGCTGTCTTGTCCCCACACGCGTGGGGATGATCCCCAGCAGTCTTTGAGAGATTTGCTGGATAGTGTCTTGTCCCCACACGCGTGGGGATGATCAGGTCGTATGATATGTTTACTGTTGCCGATGTGACTTGTCCCCACACGCGTGGGGATGATCCTAAACGAGGCAATGGCGCTTGTCAATGCTCTTGCTTGTCCCCACACGCGTGGGGATGATCCCAAGTCGAACTATATCTTGACCCATGAATTGAACTTGTCCCCACACGCGTGGGGATGATCCTGTATCTGCATTTAGCGCAGAACAAGCAGTTGCCTTGTCCCCACACGCGTGGGGATGATCCCGTCAAAGCTCAAAAAACGCCCGTCCTCATAAACTTGTCCCCACACGCGTGGGGATGATCCTGCAATTTGCGAGACCGCTAAATATTGTGTCAACTTGTCCCCACATGCGTGGGGATGATCCTGTGTTCGGCACTGTCGACCTCGGCACCGATGACTTGTCCCCACACGCGTGGGGATGATATGCGGTTTTAAAATCATTGGCAATTGCAGGAAGACTTGTCCCCACACGCGTGGGGATGATCCCGGATTACTTCGATGCCTGAGCAAAGAATTTCTCTTGTCCCCACACGCGTGGGGATGATCTTTGTCGAGACATACCAAACATTACCATATGACTCTTGTCCCCACACGCGTGGGGATGATCCCCGTCTTAAGCACTATAAACAAACTTGTTGAACCTTGTCCCCACACGCGTGGGGATGATCCTAAATATATGCTTAACGATGGCGAAAAATGGCACTTGTCCCCACACGTGTGGGGATGATCCTGGGATAAAGAACCGGATATAGATTACGGAGAACTTGTCCCCACACGCGTGGGGATGATCCTCCTGAGACGATTGCATATTGGCGGGAACAGATCTTGTCCCCACACGCGTGGGGATGATCCTAACGCTGTCTGATAAAACATCAGAGTAATAACTCTTGACATCATCTAGAAAATCTGCTATACTAATTTTAGAATCAGTAGAGGCACTATCGGTTTCAACACCAAGTCCTCGGCGTTTAGTCGCAGCTGGTTCTATTTCTTTTGCATTAAGCGCCTTGTCCCCACACGCGTGGGATGATTCTTACCTCTTTGTTT
>ULVG01011913.1_pt1 | contig 15576 bp, 12 predicted proteins | sample 1959221 | NCBI WGS metagenome assembly ULVG01 (sample SAMEA4835780, study PRJEB28245) | human gut metagenome | biome: gut microbiome; material: fecal sample | place: Denmark | collected 2008
CGGTGTCGCAGTCCTCGCCGACGGCGACGGAGAAGCTGTTATTCATCAGCATTGCGGGCGGCACGGTGAATTGCAGCGCCGCCTCCGCGGAGAGCACGACCGCGTCGTAATCGCCGCCGAGCATCTTGCCGAGTATTTTGAGCCGCTTGTGCTCATATTCCCTTGAGGCTATTTCATCCGTGCGGAACGAAAAATCCCTTGCGGGGAATACAAAAGCCCTTATCCCGAAGCCCTGCATATCGGTGCAGAGCTTGGTCGCCTCGGCCTCGTCAGGGGTTATGACAAGCGCGCGGCGCTCAAGGCTCATGCACAGCGAGGATATCATGTGAGCCTTGTGTATATGCGAAAGCCCCGTCGCTCCGCAGGGGAGGCGGTCCTTGCGGACGGCCGCTGCAAGCGACAGGAATTCGGGTATGTTTTTTGCAATTTCGGTGTAACAGTTCATATCTTAACGCCTGCTTCCCCGAGCGCAGCCCGAAGCTGAGCGATATGACCCTTTGAGTAGCGGAAGCCCCGCATACCGACAGCGGCGGCACCGTCGATATTCGCCTGCACGTCGTCGATAAAGAAGCATTCCTCGGGCTTCAGCCCGAATTTGTCAAACAGGGTCAGATAGATCTCTTTTTCGGGCTTGAGCAGATGGTATTCGGCGGAGATTATGTAGCCGTCAAAGAGGGCGAGAGCCGGAATGCTGCTCTTGCGCTCATAGAAATCCATTGAAGCGTTTGAGAGCAGATAAACTCCGTAGCCGCCGCTTTTCAGATCCCGCACAAGCTCGTATGTATCCTCAAACGGGGGCATATACGGGTAAAGATTATTCGCAAGCTCCGTTACCTTCGGCAGCGCCTCGGGCGGGATATCATCTTTTATTCGCTCGATAATTTCGTCGGGCGTGATCGTGCCCCTGTCCTTCATCGCCCAAAGGTCGCTCCTGAGCAGCTTTTTGAGCACGATCTCGGCGGTCTCACCGTCAAAAAGCTCGGCTGCGACGCGCTCCGGGTCGTAGTCTATCAGCACTCCGCCCATGTCAAAAATTATGTTTTTTATCATTGATTTTCTCCGTGGCAATTAATTATATTCGGTTTGCTTTACATTATATGATACCACTTTAAGCCACGTCGGGTCAAGGTGAAAATCACAAAATCCCTTTTCTGCGCCCAAATCAGTCAAATGCGAGCAACTGTCACATATTCCTGAGAAATTTTATGTCTAAATTATTGAAATTATATAAATAATATGTTAAAATACTCTGTATCAATAACGGGAAAGTACCGTTAGTTAAAATTTCAAGGAGAGTGTCCCAAAATGAAAAAAGGTTTCAAAAGGGCGATAAGCCTTATCCTGTGCCTCGCAATGCTCGCAGGCGCGACCGCCGTCACCTGCTACGCGGCGGAAGACAAGTGCAATTGCGGCCATTGCCCGCTCATAGTGCTCCCCGGCATCAACCATTCGCCTACATATCTCTATGACGAGAACGATAAGCCCGTAATGGACTCCAAGGGCGAGAAGCAGATCGGCGGCACGCTGCTCATACTCAACACAGACGATCTGCTCAAGAAGATCCTGCCCAAGGCTCTTTTCTCACTGCTCGCGACCATAGCGACTCAGCATAATATCCTGCTCGACAAGGTCGCTTATGAAGCCGCCGCGACCGCATTCTCGATCCAGAAGTGCAACGATGAGGGTAACTATGTCAACAACCTCAAGACTCAGAGATGGAATTACCCTCTCTCCCAGATGACCGAGGATGAGGTCAACTGGGTCTACAGAATGGTCCCCATGCAGAGAATAGTCGATATTATCGGGGCGGATCACACCTATTTCTACACCTTCAACCTCGTCGGCGACCCGATGCAGTCGGCAAAGGAGCTTGACGAGTATATCGATATGGTCAAGAAGCAGACCGGCCACGATAAGGTCGACCTGCTGCCCGTCAGCCTCGGCGGCACTATCCTGACCGCTTATCTTGACGCATACGGCCACAAGGATATCAATTCCATCGTCGGTGTTGTCGCCTGTCTTAACGGCACCGACATCGTTGCCGACCTGATGGCGAGAGATTTCAACATAAGCGACGAATATCTCCATCACGAGTATATCCCCACAATCCTTAAGGAGAGCAACGGCAGGGGAACTCTCGGCTACCTTATCAACTGTATTCTCCATATCCTGCCGCAGGCGGGCTTCAATGCGCTGCTCACCGGCGCGATGAGCGGGCTGCTTGACACAATGGTGCTAAACTGCCCGCAGATGTGGGCAATGGTCCCCTCCTACAGATACGACGCTCTTGCTTCAAGATATCTGAGTGCAAAGCCCGTGCTTAAGGCTAAGACCGACCGCTTCCAGCAGGCAAGGCTCAACCTCAAGCAGAATATCCTCGACGCAGTCGCGGACGGCGTTAAGGTCAATTTCATCTCCGGCTCCGGTCTTGCTTTCGGTGAAGAAATGTATACCTTCTTCTCGATAATGAGCTCCAGCGGCAAGGTCAACAGCGACGGCATCATCAATCTCTCCTCCACAGCTCTCGGCACCACCGGCACCGTCGGAGGCGCAACGATAGCCAAGCAGGCTCACGATAACCCGGCTTACCCCGGCTACAGCTACCTCTCACCCGACGGCACGATAGATATCTCCACCGCTGTGCTGCCCGACAACACTTGGGTATTCCTCAAGCAGTATCACGAGGTCGGTAATAACGATGTGGTGCTCAACCTTGCAAAGGCTCTGCTCCTCGGTGAGATAGAGAATGTCCACTCCAACCCCGCAAAGTATCCGCAGTATAACTACTTCTGCAACACCAAGACCCTCAGGCGCTGGAGGATCAACGACGGCAAGGAGGCTCTTAAAAAGACTGACCTCAGCGAAGAGGACAGAGCTGAAATCGTCGCAGCTATAGCTCAGGCGGAGGCAGTGCTTGAGATGACCGTGGCGGATCAAACCGCTGTCGAGGCCGCACAGGCAAGACTTGACACCATCCTCTATAAGGTCGGGCAGTTGACTCCTCCCAAAGAGGAATCCAAGCTCGCACCCGGCCTTGAGAAATTCTTTGAGTCGCTGAGCTGGATGCTCTATAAGACCCTCGGCGGCGGCAGCGTCTATGACAAGATCTTTCACTAAGATAATAACCGAAAGGTAAGACTGCGATGAAAAAGATAATATCGGCGTTGCTCGCCCTTGCGCTTGTGTTCTCCGTTTGCAGCGTTGCTTTTGCGGCGAACGGCACCAAGACCTCCTGCGGCGGCAACTGCTCTGACTGTCCCACGATAATAATCCCCGGTATCGGTCAATCCAACGTATGGCTGCTCAACGACGACGGCTCCTACGCCACCGACGACAGCGGCGATAAGATAAACTGCTTCCCCGCATATGCGCCCGTCATGCCCCTTGTCAAGATAGCCCTTGTGCCCGTGCTGCTCTCCCTTATTTTCCAGAGGGATATCGGCCTGAGCAAGGCTCTGACCTCGGCTATAGACCTTTGCTTCGGCATGAATATGAGCGACGGCGACGGCAAATGCATCGGCAATGTGGAGGTAGAGAAATACCCCTACTCCCTCGCCGAGTGCAGCGAAGAGGAGAAGAACTATATCTATGGCTGCATCCCCCTCAGAGGCTATCTCAACGACTACGATGAGGATCACCTCTATTTCTTCTCTTACAATTCCTTCGGCAATAATATTGCGATCGTCGACGAGCTTTATGATTTCATTCAGATGGTCAAGAGGGACACAGGCCACGACAAGGTCAATATAGTCCCCATCAGCCTCGGCGGCACGGTCGCCAACGGCCTGCTCGAGTATTACGGTGAGAGCAACCCCGACGGCAGGAATGTCTATAAGGATCTCAACAAGGTCGTCTATATCGTGCCCGCCCTCGACGGCAGCTCGATAGTCGGCGATATCTACAAAAAGCAGCTTACCTTCCTCGATAAGGATTATCTCTACAACGGCTTCCTTGAGAAGCTCATGGATGAGGACGAGGCAAGGCTCATAGAGAATGCGCTGCGTCTTTTCCCCGACACGGTGCTGATGAATGCTCTCAGCAACACCGTTGACGCCCTGATAAACGACGTGCTCAAAAACTGCACCAATATGTGGGCGCTCGTGCCCTCGGCGGATTACCCCGCTGCGGCTCGCAGAGTCCTAACCGGTGCGGAGAATGCGGGCATCCGTGCCCAGACCGAGCGCTATTATCAGGCTCAGCTCAATTCGGATAAGAATATCCTCAAGCTCCTTGACTACGGCATAAAGGTTTATAACGTGGTCGATTACGATGTGCCGCTCTACAATGTCGGCAAGTCATGGAATGTCGAGAATGCCGACGGCGTTATCGACCTTGATTCCACCTCGATGGGCGCTTACGCCGCCAACTGCGGAGAGACCCTCCCCAAGGGCTATGTGCAGAAGAATACCAATTGCTCCGTGCCCGGCCACAACCACATATCGCCCGATCATGTGGTGGATGCTTCCGCGGGTCTGCTGCCCGACACCACCTTCTATTTCGACAATCAGAATCATGAGAGCACCGGCGGAAACGACATCATCATGCAGCTTGCCTCCAAGATACTCTCGACCGATGAGATAGAGACCGTCTATTCCGACCCGAATTTCCCGCAGTTCAATGTCGGCAGGAACACTAAGAGGCTCATCAGGGACGACCTGCCCAGAGCAAAGGCGGTCGATCAGTCCAAGCTCAGCGAAGAGGACAGAGCCGAGTTGAACGCAGCCATTGCCGAGGCGGAGCGTGTGCTCTCGAGCACCATAGCCGTTGACGGCGAAGCCGAGGCGGCAAGGGCAAGGCTCATTGCCATCCTTCAGAAGATAGGCGAGTATGAGCCCGCCAAGGCGGAGAAGGAATCCTCCTTCGGCAAGGCAATGGTCAAGCTCAGCCTTTGGCTCTACAAGTATTACGGCACGTCGGGCTACACCCAGATGCCGTTAAAGACCGTGCAGAATCTCTTTGAGCTGCTTAACGACATACTCAACAAGATATTCTCGGCGGTAAAGATCTGATCAAGGCAGGGCGGTTTCGGCCGCTTTCCCGATATTATTACATTATATAAAGAAGGTACGTTATGTTAATCACGGCACTTTATCAAAAGGTCTCAATGAAGATCTTTGCGCTGCTCCTCTCGCTCTTCTATGCGGCGAACGGCGCGGCGGCAGCCCCCTCGACGGCGGCGCCCATCAAATCCGAGCAGGCGAATATGTCCTTTGTCGCCATTGCGGATTCTCAGGTCTCCACCTATCTTTTCAGCAGGTATAAGACCTTTGTGCCCGCGGCGCAGGATATAGTCAACAACGCCGGTTCATTTGACGCCCTTTGTTTCGTAGGCGATATCGCCGAGAACGGTCTCGCCGAGGAATTCCAGCTTGTCTATGACGGCATTAAGGATGCGGATTGCCGCTTCATCACCGCCACGGGCAACCACGACATCAGGATCAGGAGCTATAAGCAGTCGAGCAAGCGCTTCGCGGACTTTACCAATGCGCTCAACGGCGACGAGGCAATGGAAAAGATGCATTATACTCAGGTCGTCAACGGATATAAATTCATCGTCCTCGGCTCGGACAGGACCGAGTTTGAGGAAGCCTACCTCAGCCCCGAGCAGCTCGCATGGCTCGACTCCGAGCTTGCGGCGGAGAGCGGCAGCGGCAAGCCCGTATTCGTCCTCTGCCATCAGCCCCTCGCCTACACTCACGGCCTGCCCGATGTTTGGAACAGCCCCATTGAGTCAGCCGGCAGCGTCGGCGCACAGAGCGACGAGCTCAGAGCTATCCTCGGCAAATATGAGAATGTGTTCCTTATCTCCGGTCACGAGCATACGGGCTTCGGCCAGTATACCTATCAGGAGATAGACGGCTTCTACTCAATAAATCTCCCGTCCTTCGGCATCACCAACAAGGACGGCGAATATAACGACCCGGGCACAGGCTATGTTGTTGAGGTCTATGACGATACAGTTGTTTTCAAAGCAAGAGACTTCGGCAAGGGCATCTGGCTGCCCGATTACGACCGCGCGCTTCCCATTAAATAACAGCAAAGGAGAAAAGCACAGTGAAAAAGAATCTTTTAAAGCTCATCAGCGTTATACTCTGCCTTGCAATGATCCTGAGCGCTTCGGCGGTCATCGGCTCGGCGGAGGGCGAGAGCGAAACGCCCGCTATAGGGGAATTTGAGCCTTTCCGCATCACCGTCACCGCAAACGGCGACACCAAGACCCAAAAGGGCTTCTGCTGGTACACCGTGTCAAATACCGACAGCGTTGTGAAGCTCTATGACGCAAACGGCGCAGAAGTGACCGACGCCGAGATAACCTATTCCGATGTTTTTGAGTGGGAGGGCAATTTTGTCCATAAGGCTGTTGTCTCCGCCCTCAAGCCCGGCACCGAGTATTTCTACACCGTCGGCGGTGCAAACGGAGTCAGCGAAAAAGGCTCTTTCATCACCGATGACGGCAACGATAAGTTTGAATTCATCGCCGTTGCGGATATCCAGGCGAGCAGCGACGAGAATTTCGCAAAGGGCGCCGAAACCGTCAGAGCGGGTCTCAAGACCATGCCCGGCGCTGAGTTTATAGTCAACCTCGGCGACTTCACCAACGACAGCACCAACGAAGAGTGGGACGCATACGCCCGCAACGTCAAGGATATCCACGCCAAGACCACCCTTGTGCCCATCGCGGGCAACCATGACGGCCTCGGTGTTTGGGACTGGTTCAACAATATGTTCAGCCTCGACACGAGCGAGAGCGTTCAGGTCAGAAACGGCGTCAACTATTCCTTTGACTACGGCAACGCCCATTTCGCAGTCCTCAACACCAACGACCTCCTTTCCGTTTCTATCGCTCAGCTCAAGTGGCTTGAGAACGATATGAACTCCACCGATAAGGATTGGAAGATCGTCTTTATGCATAAGTCGCCCTACACCCTCGGCAAGGACGGCAAATGGCCCGACGCCCTCTATCTCCAGAAGTCGCTTACCAGGGTGCTTGACCGCTGCGGCGTTGACCTTGTCATGTCGGGTCACGATCATCAGTATCTGCGCACGAAGCCCCTCAAGCACAATAAGATAAACGAGGACGGCACCGTCTATGTCCTCTCCGGCACCGCCGGCACCAAGAGATATGAGATCCGCCCGTTCCTTGCGAATCACTTCCTCGACACCGACTTCATCGCTGCCCTCACCGTTCAAAAGAGAGGCTGGGGCAACTATTGGAACGGCTCCGACTGGGAGCAGACCAGACAGAGCAATATCGGCGGCTGCTTCAACTGCATCAGCGTTGACGGCGGCACCCTGACCCTCAAGTCGTATATCCTCGCCGATAAAGAGGCGGAGACCGACCCCGAGATCATCACTCAGCACGATGAGCTTGTGCTCACCAAGCAGACCGGTCAGAATAAGATAACCTTCACCGGTGACAACACCACGAGCAAATTCGAGTATTATATCGGCGTAGTGCCCAGCTTCCTCATGCTCGCAGGCTATGCCTTCGGCGAGTGGCTGCCCAAGTTCTTTATAATGCTCCCCGCCCTGCTCGATTCCGTAATCAATAAGGATATATTCTGAGTTAAAACAAAAAGCGCCCTCCGTATGGCTTTCGTCATGCGGAGGGCTTTTTATATATCAAAGGTATATTCTGTTATAGACGGGCTTGATATCGAATGTGCCGTCGTCGTGGAGGGTGGTGACGGTTACGCCCTGCACCCACTCGCTTTCGGGCTTGCCGAAACGGGTGCCCATATGGTATTCGTTATAGCCGCCGGGCAGGCTGTATACAAGATAAACTCCCTTGTATACGGCGCACCAGTCGTTGATGTGGTCGTGCCCCGCAAATACGCCGTCGGTGCTGCCCTTCTCAAGTATCGCGTCAAACATTCCGCTGTTGAAGGGCGATGAGCCGACGCTCTCATATTGCTCGCCGTAGAGCAATTTGCATTTGCCCGAGGGCGTGTAGCCGTGCTCTTCGTCGCCGTCAAAGGCGTTTGCGAATTCGACAAGGGGAATATGAAGGTAGACGAAGGACGGGAAATCGCCGTAGTTTGATTTAAGCGAGTCAATGGTGCATTTATAGAAATTGATCTGGCTGTTCTTTAGAAAATCGTAGCCTTTAAGGTCGGCGGATACTCCGTGCTCCTTGCGGTAGGAGTCGATTATGTTCCTGCCCGAGTCAAAGAAAAACAGCGTGCGGCGCAGGCGGCCGCCCTTGCCGAGGATATTCACCGTGTAGTTGCCGTAGCCGAAAAGCTCATCGGGGCCGAGCTTGCACAGGCAGTGCTCATAGTCGGCGAAATCCTTGAGCAGCAGGTATTTATAGAAGCCACGCTCCTCTCTGACCTCGTGGTTGCCGAATACCGCCGTCCAATATATACCGAGCTTCTCCATCATTTGAGCGAACTGTATCGCGTCTGTCTGCTGTGTGTCGGTCAGTATGATATCGCCTGTGAGCACTATCAGATCGGGCTTGATATCCTTGATGTGGCGCACAAAGCGCTCGACGGTTTTTTCGTTATTCTCCATGCCGTGGTCAAGGTGCAGATCGGTGCCCGTGAGGATGACAAAATCCTCGTCGCTCATGTTGCCGTCCGCGTCAAATTTTGCGATAGTGGTGGAATATTTATCCGACGACACCACTCGCACCCGCGTGCCGATATGCTCGGCGTTCACCTTTTGGCAGAAGAGGGTTTTCGGCCTCTTGCCGCCGCTCAGTTTGTAGACGAGCTTTGCAAAGAAAAGATAGATGCGTATCAGGCTCTGCCTGACGAATGCCCATAGCTTATACAACGGACGACACTCCCTTTATTTGATGAAAACATTATATTAACAAATCCGACAAAAGTCAAGCGGGGGAGTGATACTCGGCGGCGGAGCTGAATATATTTTATTAACAGCCGAACAGCCGCTGACTTTTTTCGCCCGAATTCGGACAAATCCCGCTTTTTGCGGCATGAAATAATACCATTTATTGTGGTGAATGTGATTGACAACTACGATATATTGTGCTATACTTATTTCAATCCAAAAACTCGGAAAAAGTTAAGAAAAATCGAACATTTGTCTTGACAAACGAATGTTCACCTGCTATAATATAACTCGTAGAACAAATGTTTACGAATTGCGGAGGTACTGAAATGTCACACACCGATATAATAAAAACGATAGTCGAGTTTGCAGCGATAGTCCTTGCGATAGTCGGCATGATATATGAGAAAAAAGTCATCGCTTTTGAGGATGCTCTTGTCAAGGCGTTCAAGGCTTATCGCCGCAGCCGCCGTCAGCGCAGGCAGAGAGAGCTTGCCGCCGAGAGGCAGCAGCGCCGCATTCAGAGCAGAGCCCCCGAGGATCTGCCCGATGACGAGCAGCCCGCGCTTACCCTTATAACCAAAAACGGCAGAGCGCAGAGAATAGCATAAAAAATCACCGCCCGATCATGCATCATTGAGGTGCGTCGGGCGGTTTCGTTATTATTCTTTGTTCTTTCTGAGCAGCTCATGCTTGACATCCCAAAGCTGCTGAGAGAGGTCGACATAGTAGTTGTGCGGATTCTCAAATCTCGTGACCTCGTCCCAAAGGGTGTCTATCTGCTCGCGGCAGTAGCTCTTGATCTCCTCGATATTGCGCTCCTTATAGACGCATTCGCCCTTGCGGAAGAGTGGCTCAAGCAGCTCGCGGGCGGTGTAATTCGTCAGAGTTTTGCGCTTCCATGTGAAATCGGGGTCAAAAAGCTCATAGGGGCGGGAGTCGTCGACGGTTTCGCTCGCAAGCGTTATCAAGTCGGCTGCCGCCTTGCCGCTCTCGCGGTCATAGAGGCGGTATACCCTCTTGTTGCCGGGGGTCGTTATCTTCTGAACATTCTCGCTCAGCTTGATCTTGGGAATTATCTCGCCGTCCTTCTCAACGGCGCAGAGTTTGTAAACGCCGCCGAGCACGGGGCTTGAGGAGGAGGTTATGAGCCTCTCGCCGACGCCGAAGGAGTCGACCTTCGCGCCCTGGAGCAGCATATCCCTGATGATATATTCGTCAAGGGAGTTTGAGGCCACTATCGAGCAGTCGGGGTAGCCTGCGTCGTCAAGCATCTTCCTCGCCTTGCGTGAGAGATAGGCGATATCGCCGCTGTCGATGCGTATTCCCTTGGGGCGCTTGCCCATCGGGGCGAGCACCTCGTCAAAGGCCTTTATCGCGTTCGGCACGCCCGAATGAAGCACGTTATAAGTATCTACCAGCAGCGTGCAGGCGTCGGGGTATTCCTCGGCGTATGCCTTGAAGGCGTCGTATTCGCTGTCAAAGAGCTGCACCCAGCTGTGAGCCATTGTGCCGAGCGCAGGAGTGCCGAACATCTCGTCGGATATCGTGCACGCGGTGCCTGCACAGCCGCCGATATAGGCTGCCCTTGCGCCGTAGATCGCTCCGTCGAAGCCCTGAGCGCGCCTTGAGCCGAATTCCATGACCGCTCTGCCTTGCGCCGCCCTAACAACTCTGTTTGCCTTGGTGGCGATGAGGCTCTGATGATTTATCGTCAGCAGCACCATCGTCTCGACGAACTGCGCCTGGATGACGGGGCCTTTGACCTTGACTATCGGCTCGCCGGGGAATATCGGGGTGCCCTCGGGCACGGCCCACACATCGCAGGCAAATCTGAAGTTTGCAAGGTAGTCGAGAAAGTCCTCACTGAAGCCCTTGCCCCTCAGATAGTCGATATCCTCCTTGCTGAAGCTGAGATTTCTGAAATAATCCACAAGCTGCTCAACGCCGGCCATAATCACATAACCGCCGCCGTCGGGTATGGTGCGGAAAAACATATCAAAATATGCAATGGTATCCTTAAATCCGTTTTTGAAGTAGCCGTTCGCCATGGTCAGCTCATAGAAGTCGGTGAGCATCGTCAGGTTGCGGCTGTCGTGCAGATCGTTCATGTTTTTATGCTCCTTTTCTGCGTTTGAGAATATTATGCAGCATTTTCGCAAAATTTACAATATACAATTCTACCAAAGTTTGTATGCTGTTAAATACTCTTATGTGTCCGAATAATGTCTTGAAGGGCAAAAAAACGGACTTGATTCAGTCAAAAGCAATTAAATGCCTGAAAAATAAACACAAAATCGAAAAAAGTTCATTATTTTTTAGAGAAAAGGTGTTGATTTTTCCGATAAAGTGTGATAGAATACAGACACACAAAAAATGAGTATTTAATGAGACACATAAATTAGAAATTATACAGTCGGTATAATTCTCATTTTGATTTTAGTCCCGGGAGGTTAGGACAATGAGAATCAGAAAGCAACCGCTCGGCGAGAGAAACATCGTCGGCGCAAAGATCGAAGCACGCCGCAAGGCAATCAACATGAAGCAGAAGGATCTGCTCACTCAGCTCCAGATCAAGGGCATAGACCTTAACGCATCTGGACTGTCAAAGCTCGAGGGTCAGCTAAGAAACGTGTCTGACTTTGAGCTGAAGGCTCTCTCTGAGATTCTTGGAGTATCGGTCAACGAGCTCCTCGGTATCGACAAATAATTTTGACCACCACTTACCCTCTTATATACAACTCCTCAAGAAGCCGCTTCCCGCAAGGGAGGCGGCTTCGCCCTTTTAAATCTTTATGGCAGCGAGGCGCGCCGCAGGCGGGTTTCGACTTGATAAATCAATCTCGCATTCGGCATTTTAGCAGTTAAGTCAATTTCTCAGTCAGCCTAGCGGCTGACAGCTCTCTTTACACAAGGGAGCCGACTTGGCCGCGCACGGCTGCAAATGCTCAACGGCAAAACTCCATCCGAGAGTATCAATTTAAAAACGCAAATTTCACTTGCAAATCTCGCAATCTATGGTAGAATTATAATGTAATATTATAATACGGTGAGGCTGTCACCGCAAAGGGAGGCAAACGAAATGGTTAAGGAATTCATGGGCAGGGATTTTTTGCTCGGCAGCGAGCCGGCGCAAAAGGCCTTTGAAGCCGCCGAAAAAATGCCCATTTTTGACTGGCACTGTCATCTCTCGCCCAAGGAGATATACGAGAACGCTCAGCCCGTCGACATTGCGTGGCTGTGGCTTGCGGGCGACCATTACAAATGGAGAGCGATGCGCTCATGCGGCGTCGATGAGGAATATATCACCGGCGGCGCCGACGGCTATGAGAAATTCAAGGCATTTGCCGCCGTTATGCCCTCGCTCATCGGCAATCCGATATATCATTGGTCGCATTTGGAGCTGCGCCGCTACTTCGGTATAAACGATATTCTCAATGCCGAGACCGCGCCGGATATTTGGCAGAGAGCAAACGCCGCTATAAAGGCCGGGGGCTTTACACCCAGAGAATTGATAGAGCGCTCAAATGTCACGCATCTTTGCACCACAGACGACCCTGCGGATTCGCTTGAGTATCATGTCCTGCTTGCCGAGGATGCGAGCTTCAAATGCAAGGTGCTCCCCGCGTTCAGACCCGACAAGGCGCTCGGGATAGAGCAGCCGTCATTCCGCCCGTGGCTCGCCGCCATGGAGCAGAGGATAGGCCGCGGCATCGGCAGCTTTGCCGAACTCTGCAATGCGCTCAATGAGAGGATAGAATTCTTCGCCTCGCTCGGCTGCTGCGCCAGCGACCACGCATTCGCATATATCCCGTATGAGCCGTCGACCGCCGACGAGCTTGAAGTAATATTCGCAAGGGCGAAGAGCGGCGAAGCGATAGACGATATCGCCGCCGATAAATATAAAACTGCGCTGCTTTCGTTCCTCGCCGCCCGCTATGCGGAAAGAGGCTGGGTAATGGAGCTGCATATCGGCCCGATGAGGAATAACAACACGCTCATGTTTGAGCGCCTCGGCCCAGACGCAGGCTTTGACTCGATAGATGATCAGCTCATCGCGCGCAAGCTCTCGAGGTTCCTCGACAGCCTCGCATACAGGGGAGAGCTGCCCAAAACGGTGCTCTTCACCCTTAACCCCAAGGATAATTACGTCCTCGGCTCCATGCTCGGCAACTTCCAGACCGCCGAGGCGCAGAGCAAGATACAGTTCGGCTCGGCGTGGTGGTTCAACGACAATATCGACGGCATGAGGGAGCAGATGAAGGCTCTCGCCAACCTCGGCGCTCTCGGAAAATTCGTCGGCATGGTGACCGATTCGCGCTCGTTCCTCTCCTACCCGAGGCACGAATACTTCCGCCGCATCCTCTGCGGATTCATGGGCGATATGGTCGCCGACGGGCTTTACCCGTATGACGAGCAGGCGCTCCGCACCCTCGCCGAGGATATTTCATACAACAACGCCGTCAGATATTTCGGCATTACGAAAGGATGAACGCAATGGCAAGATATGTTTTGGCGCTCGATCAGGGCACGACAAGCTCAAGAGCTATAATATTCGACAAAAAAGGCAATATCGTCTGCAAGGCGCAGAATGAGTTCGAGCAGATATACCCCAAGAGCGGCTGGGTCGAGCATGACCCGATGGCGATACTTTACAGTCAGCTTCAGGCTGTCATTGCATGCATAGCCACGGGCGAGATCGACCCGAGCGATATTGCGGGCATCGGCATCACCAATCAGCGTGAGACCACCATCCTCTGGGACAGGCAGACGGGCAAGCCCGTCCACAATGCGATAGTCTGGCAGTGCCGCCGCACCGCTCCCTACTGCGAGGAGCTTAAAAAGCAGGGGCTTGAGGAATATATAAAGGATAAAACAGGTCTGCTCATCGACGCATATTTCTCCGGCACAAAGATAAAGTGGATCCTTGACAACGTCCCCGAGGCGCAGAAGCTCGCCGACGAGGGCAGGCTGCTCTTCGGCACGGTGGAAACCTGGCTCATTTGGAATCTCACGGGCGGCAGCGTCCATGTGACCGACTATTCAAATGCGTCGAGGACCATGCTATTTGACGTTGACAACCTTTGCTGGGATAAATATCTCTGCGACAAGCTCGGCATCCCGATGTCGATTCTGCCCGAGCCCGTGCCGTCAAGCAAGGTCTACGGCAGAGTATCCAAAGGCATTCTCGGTCTTGAGGCGCTCGAGGGTATCCCAATATGCGGCGCTATCGGCGATCAGCCCGCTGCTCTCTTCGGTCAGGCGTGCTTCGCGCCCGGTCAGGCTAAGAATACATACGGCACAGGCTGCTTCCTGCTGATGAATACCGGCGAGACGAGAGTCCATTCAAAGAATAACCTGCTCACGGGCGTTGCGTGGGGCATCGGAGACAAGGTCGAATACGCCATTGAAGGCTCGGCCTTCAACGCAGGCTCGATAATAAAGTGGCTCAGGGATGAGGTGCATCTTATCGACACCGCCCGCCGCTGCGATGAGCTGGCCGAGAGCGTGCCCGACTCAAACGGCATCTACTTTGTGCCCGCGTTCACGGGTCTCGGCGCCCCGTATTGGGATATGTACGCCAGAGGCAGCATAATCGGCCTGACGAGAGGCGTCAACAGGGCGCATATCGCAAGAAGCGTTCTTGAGGCCATCACATATCAGATGACCGATCTGCTTGAGGCGATGAAATCCGACTCCGGCATCGACTTCACCGAGCTGAGAGTTGACGGCGGCGCAAGCGTGAGCGACATAATGCTCCAGATCCAGGCGGATATGATAAGATGCTGCGTCAACAGACCCAAGACCGTTGAGACAACCGCCCTCGGTGCCGCTTATCTTGCGGGTCTCGCCGTCGGAGTGTGGGACAGCAGAGAAGAAATTCAGAATAACCGCGAGGTCGACAAGACTTTTGAGCCGCAGATGAGCGAGGAGAGAAGGAATGAGCTTTATGCGGGCTGGAAAGAAGCGGTCAAGCGCTCGATGAATTGGGCGCAGGAATAAGCCGCAGAGCCGTTACCTAAGGAGTGATACCGATGGATTATTATAAGGAGTCGCTTAGACTTCACTATGAATGGAAAGGCAAGCTCGAGACAAAGGCGCGAGCCAAGGCGTCAAACAGAGAGGAGCTTTCGCTCGCCTACACCCCCGGCGTTGCGGCAGCCTGCCTCGAGATACAGAAGGATATTGACAAAAGCTATCAGTTGACCCGCCGCTGGAATACCGTCGCGGTCATCACGGACGGCACGGCGGTGCTCGGGCTTGGTGACATTGGCCCCGAGGCGGGTATGCCCGTCATGGAGGGCAAATGCCTGCTCTTTAAGGAATTCGCCGATATCGACGCAATTCCGCTGTGCGTGCGCTCAAAGGATACCGATGAGATAGTCAACGCCGTTTCGCTGCTTGCGGGCAGCTTCGGCGGCATCAATCTTGAGGATATCGCCGCGCCGAGATGCTTCGAGATAGAACGCAGGCTCAAGGAGCGCTGTGACATTCCCGTTTTCCACGATGATCAGCACGGCACGGCGGTCGTGGTGCTCGCGGCGGTGATGAATGCGCTCAAATGCGTCGGCAAAAAGCTCGGGGATTGCACCGTGGCGATAAGCGGCGCAGGCTCGGCAGGCTCGGCGATCGCAAAGCTGCTCCATGCGGGCGGCGCGGGCGACATAATCATGAGCGACAGACAGGGGATCATCTGTAAAGGTCAGGAGCTTTCCACCGCTTTTGAAGAGCTTGCGGATTTCACAAACAGCGGCAGGCGCACCGGAACTCTCGCCG
>ULVG01016846.1_pt1 | contig 15468 bp, 9 predicted proteins | sample 1959221 | NCBI WGS metagenome assembly ULVG01 (sample SAMEA4835780, study PRJEB28245) | human gut metagenome | biome: gut microbiome; material: fecal sample | place: Denmark | collected 2008
GCCGACGCGGCGCAGACTCAGGCGTTTTATATCGACCTTATCGAAATGATCAACAGCCTTAAAAGATAAATACATATTATATAATGAAACATCCCCTACCGCCATTGCTGACGGCAGGGGATGCGTTATTTATTGATCACTCGGCAGGGGATCAGTCAGCCTTGGGGGCATAGAGATCCTTGAGGCGGAGCAGGTGCTCATATCTCTCAACTGAGGTCTCCTCCGCGAGGGTGAAGAGCTTCTCGGCTCTCTCGGGGAAGGAGCGGGTGAGTGATGAGTAACGTGCTTCGTTCATGATGAAGTCTCTGTAGCTCGCGGTGGCGGGCTTGCTGTCGATGGTGAAGGGATTCTCGCCCTTTGCCTTGAGCGCGGGGTTGAAGCGGAACATATTCCAGTAGCCGCTGTCAACAGCCTTCTTCATCTCGTTCTGGCAGTTGGTCATGCCGCCCTTGATGGAGTGCATCTCGCAGGGTGCGTAAGCGATGACGATCGACGGGCCGTGATAAGCCTCAGCCTCGGTCAAAGCCTTGATGGTCTGGTTCATGTTGGCGCCCATAGCGATCTGAGCAACATAGACATAGCCGTAGCTCATTGCTATCTCTGCAAGGCTCTTCTTGGCAACTGCCTTACCTGCTGCTGCAAACTGTGCGACCTGGCCGATGTTGGAAGCCTTGGAAGCCTGTCCGCCGGTGTTGGAGTAAACCTCGGTGTCGAAGACCATGATGTTGACATCTTCGCCGGAAGCAAGGACGTGGTCAACGCCGCCGAAGCCGATATCGTATGCCCAGCCGTCGCCGCCGAAGATCCATACGGACTTCTTGGCAAGGTATTCTTTATTCTCAAGGATGGACTTGCAGGTGTCGCAGTCAACGCCTTCAAGAGCAGCGACGAGAGCCTTGGTGGCTGCGCCGTTTGCCTCGCCGTCGTTGACGGTGTCAAGGTATGCCTTAGCGGCAGCCTTGAGCTCCTCGGGGGCGCACTCTGCCTCGGAGACGGTCTTGACCTTGGCTATCAGGCTGTTGCGGATAGCGTTCTGGCCGAGATACATGCCGAAGCCGTGCTCTGCGTTATCCTCGAAGAGGGAGTTTGCCCATGCGGGGCCGTGGCCGTTCTTGTCGGTGGTGTAGGGTGAAGTTGCTGCGGGGCCGCCCCAAATGGAGGAGCATCCGGTAGCGTTGGAGATATACATTCTGTCGCCGAAGAGCTGGGTGATAAGGCGAGCATATGAAGTCTCGGCGCAGCCGGCGCAGGAGCCGGAGAACTCAAGCAGCGGAGTCTTGAACTGGCTGCCGATAACGGTGTTGTCAGCGAGGTCTTCCTTGACGGAGACGTTCTCGACCATGTAGTCGAATACGGGCTGCATAGCGTCCTGGCTCTCTCTGGGAACCATCTTGAGGGAGTTGGTCTTACAAACGCCGATACAAACGCCGCATCCCATACAATCGAGGGGAGAAACAGCGAGGGTGTACTTGTAAACGCCCTTGCCCTTGCCCTTCTTGTCAACGATGATAGCGTTGGCGGGGGCGTTGGCAGCCTCTTCCTCGGTCAGAGCATAAGGTCTGATGGTGGCGTGCGGGCAGACATAGGAGCACTGGTTACACTGAGCGCAGGTTGCGCCGTCCCACTCGGGAACCATGACTGCAACGCCTCTCTTCTCGAAGGCTGATGCGCCCTGCTCGAAGGTGCCGTCTGCATGGTCAACGAATGCGGATACGGGCAGCGAATCGCCGTTCATGAGGCCGACCGGCTTCATGATGCTGTCAACCATCTTAACGAGCTTTGCGGGGCCGTTCTCGGTGACGGATACGGGGGCGTCAACTGCGTCTGCCCAGTCGGCGGGAACGTCGATCTTGACATATGCGGTAGCGCCGGCGTCGATAGCCTTCTCGTTCATCTCGACTATCTCTTTGCCCTTCTTCATGAACTTCTGGGCCTTCTCCTTCATGTAGCCGATAGCCTCAGCCTCGGGCAGAACCTTGGAGAGTGAGAAGAATGCTGACTGAAGGACGGTATTGGTACGCTTGCCGAGGCCGATCTTGGCGGCAAGGTCGATAGCGTTAACGGTGTAGAGCTGGATGTTGTTCTTTGCGATGTAGCGCTTTGCCTCTGCGGGCATCTTTGCGCTCAGCTCGTCGGCATCCCACTGGCAGTTGATGAGGAATACGCCGCCGGGCTTAACATCGTTGACCATCTTGTAGCCTTTCTCAACATAGGAGGGGTTGTGGCAGGCAACGAAGTCGGCCTTGTTGATATAGTAGGGGCTCTTTATCGGGCTGTCGCCGAAACGAAGATGGGAGATGGTGATACCGCCGGTCTTCTTGGAGTCATACTGGAAGTAAGCCTGAACGTATTTGTCGGTGTGGTCGCCGATGATCTTGATGGAGTCCTTATTTGCGCCGACGGTGCCGTCGCCGCCGAGGCCCCAGAACTTGCACTCGATGGTGCCTTCGGCTGCGGTGTTGGGAGCTTCCTTCTCTTCGAGTGAGAGATAGGTAACATCGTCGTTGATGCCGAGGGTGAAGTGAGCCTTGGGAGCGTCCTTGGCAAGCTCGTCATAAACTGCGAATACGCTTGCGGGCGGAGTATCCTTTGAACCGAGACCGTAACGGCCGCCGATGACCTTGATATCGCTTCTGCCGGTAGCTGCGAGAGCTGCGACAACGTCAAGGAACAGGGGCTCGCCGAGTGAGCCGGGCTCTTTGGTCCTGTCAAGAACAGCGAGCTTCTTGCAGGTCGCGGGGATAGCTTCAACGAGCTTCTCAGCGGAGAACGGTCTGTAAAGGCGAACCTTGACAAGGCCGACCTTCTCGCCCTTAGCGGTGAGGTAGTCGATAACTTCCTCTGCAACATCGCAGATGGAGCCCATTGCTACGATGACATTCTCAGCGTCGGGAGCGCCGTAGTAGTTGAAGAGCTTGTAGTCGGTGCCGAGCTTGGCGTTGACCTTGTTCATGTATTCCTCAACGACTGCGGGCAGAGCGTCGTAGTAGGAGTTGCAAGCCTCACGATGCTGGAAGAAGATATCGCCGTTCTCGTGAGAGCCGCGCATTACGGGGCGCTCGGGGTTGAGAGCTCTCTTGCGGAAAGCCTCAACAGCGTCCATATCGCACATTTCCTTGAGATCCTCATAGTCCCAGATCTGGATCTTCTGGATCTCGTGAGAGGTGCGGAAGCCGTCGAAGAAGTTGATGAAGGGAACTCTGCCCTTGATCGCTGCAAGGTGAGCAACAGCGCCGAGATCCATAACTTCCTGCGGGTTGGTCTCTGCAAGCATTGCAAAGCCGGTCTGACGGCAGGCGTAAACATCGGAATGATCGCCGAAAATGTTAAGTGCGTGGGAAGCAACGCAGCGAGCCGATACGTGGAAAACGCTGGGGAGAAGCTCACCGGCGATCTTATACATATTGGGTATCATGAGCAGAAGGCCCTGGGATGCAGTGTAAGTAGTGGTGAGAGCACCGGCTGCGAGCGAACCGTGAACGGTGCCGGCTGCGCCTGCCTCCGACTGCATCTCGGCAACCTTAACGGTGGTGCCGAAGATATTCTTGAGACCCTGCGCCGACCACTGGTCAACGTAGTCTGCCATGGGGCTGGACGGAGTTATCGGGTAGATACCGGCAACTTCCGTGAACGCATAGGACACATATGCCGCAGCGTTGTTACCGTCCATGGTCTTCATTTTTCTTGCCATAGTCTTTTTCCTCCTAAAATAGTGTGCTGAGTAAAAAAGTGATAAAATACACCACTGCATATATTAACACTTTTCTTTTTATTTGTAAACCTATAATTAATCCAAAATGAAGAAGAATTTTGCATTTTATTTGTAAAATTAATCAGAAATCATCATATTTGACCGTTCCGGAGCACGAAAAACGCAGAATCCCGTCGTAAATTGCCGTATAAGCTACTGAGACTCAATAAAATGTTTTGAGACGTGAGTTTTGGTAATTTCAAGCGAGCGCAAATGCTGTTGTCTTTCCTTTATCTATGAATAACGGAATTACACACAAAAAGCACTTTTTGCCCAAAATTTATTCACGCTGTATCCGTAAAATCCGAAATCCACGCACTTTAAAGGCTCCCTTGTGTAACGGAAGGCAAAAGAAGCCGCAATCTTTCAGCGACATTGTAGGGAACGGCGTCCTCTGTCAAGAGTAACATGGCATACAAAAGTGCAAGCAAACGTAAATTGAACACCGTTAGGGGCGAACTGTGTTCGCCCGCCTAAATCTGCACGATGCCGCAGCATTAAACTGTTGCCCGCCTCTTAGGCTCCCTCTCGAGGGAGCTGTCCGTAGGACTGAGGGAGTTTTTGCTTGAAAGCAAGTATTCCACCTGCGGCGCAAGTTCGTAGGATCAAACCGAGAAAGACCGAAATGCAATCAAAATATTTATCTTCACGATTCTTCTGCCCTTGCTTAATAAATATCGCACTCCCGCTGACCACCGACAGCGTTCAAAATCATAAATAATGCCGATCGTTTGCCCGGCACTTGTGCAGCCGCCGCCGAAATTTCAAAATTTTTTGAAATAGGTATTGATTTTTGCCGCGGAATGTGTTACTATACTTTGGCAATCAGGAATGATTGCATATGCGCTGCTAGCTCAGCTGGATAGAGTGTTTGGCTACGAACCAAAAGGTCAGGGGTTCGAGTCCCTTGCAGCGCGCCAACCGCAATTCCTTGTAAATCAAGGGGTTGCGGTCTTTTTTATGCCTGAAATTTTCACCGCAAACCTCCGCTTTTCTAACAAATTTCTAACATTCATTTTTAACTCGCCGGTAAATGGGACTCGAACCCTGAGAGGGTGAGCGACGTTAAGAAAACAGTCCGGTGGACTTTATTGTAACCGCTGATTAGTCGCCGTCACGCTTCTCGGCGGCTGCTTTCCCGCCGCTTAACGCCCGAAATGCTCGTTAATACATAAGCCAGTATTAACTGCGCTTTCGAACGCTTTCGGCGAAAAATCATCTCGCCGATAAGCATAACTTCGAATTAATCATCAGTTACTTTAGGCGCGAAGTGTGAGGCGGGTACTGCCGCAGAGCGGCGGTCGACGAGCACGCAAGGCGGCGCAGCCGACTGTGTCCCTTGCAGCGCGCCAACCTCAATCCCTTGTAAATCAAGGAGTTGCGGTCTTTTTTATACTCGGTTTTCCCGCCTGAATAATTGTTTTTCTAACAGATTTCTGACAATACGGCGGATTCGGCCGTTAAAAAAATGTATGACGGGCTTAAAATTTCACTTGCATTTTTGGACTGTGAGGAGTATAATTTCTATGTAAGAAACAAAGCAGATATAGGGGTGAAGAAATGAGTAAGGCGCATTGGATCGAGCACTCGCATTTATTCAGGGCGGACGAATACGAATGCTCCGTTTGCGGGGCGATATATGACAAGCCGTATGCCGTTTGCCCGCATTGCAATTCTCAAATGGGCGGTTCAAAATATGACCCTGATTGGGTCGACGAAATGGCCGGATATGATGAAATATTCGGCGACGATTGAATGCAAACAACACGATTCTGAAAGCCGCAGTTCCTTGTGTATCAAGGGACTGCGGCTTTGCTGGCTTTATATGCTTTTTGCTTTAAGTGCGGTTTTATCCATGACAAAAATGACAAACGAAATCTTGGCGAAATTCGGCAAAATCGTCTCTCCCTCAGCCGCTATGCGACAGTTTCTTTAAGGTGTTGGCAACAGTTTAATGCCGCGATAATGTGCAGACCGCCTGCGGCACACCTCATCCGTCTCGCAGGCTCGACACCTTCTCCTCAAGGAGAAGTCGAAGGTGACTGCGGGCTTTGTGCTTTATAAGAAATACTCCCTCAGTTCTACGGACAGCTCCCTCAGGAGGGAGCCTAAGAGGCGGGCAACAGTTTGTTGTTGAACTATTCAGCAACTTCCCGCAGGCAAATCCATAATATAAAATTTTCTCTGCGGCGGAGGAAATTTTCCCTGCGAATTAATAATTTGTTCTTTTATTTTGCCGTAGAATATGATAAAATGACAATGTAACGGGCGAGGAGGCCCTGTCGGCTGCAAAAGCCGTAAAAAAACAGCAAAGGAGAGACTGATATGGGACTCATAAAAGCAGGAATCGGAGCATTGGGCGGCACTTTGGCTGACCAGTGGAAGGAATTCTTCTACTGCGAATCAATGCCTAAAGAGGTGCTCGTCACCAAGGGACAAAAGCGAGTGAGCGGCCGTTCCTCCAACACCAAGGGCAACGACAACATAATCTCCAACGGCTCGGGTATCGCCGTTGCGGACGGTCAGTGCATGATAATCGTCGAGCAAGGCAAGGTCGTCGAGGTCTGCGCAGAACCCGGCGAATTTACATACGACACCTCGTCCGAGCCTTCGATATTCTCAGGCCCTCTCGGCGAGGGCATCAAAAAGACCTTCGCGACGGTGGGTAAGCGCTTCACCTACGGCGGCGACACCGCAAAGGATCAGCGCATCTACTATTTCAACACAAAGGAGCTTATCGATAACAAATTCGGCACCCCGAATCCCATTCCGTTCCGCGTTGTGGACTCAAAGATAGGCCTTGACGTGGATGTTTCGGTGCGCTGCTCGGGCGTTTATTCATACAAGATAGCCGATCCTCTGCTCTTCTACACCAACGTGTGCGGCAATGTGGAGCAGGAATACACCCGCGACGAGCTGGACGGTCAGCTCAAGACAGAATTCATCAGCGCATTGCAGCCCGCATTCGGCAGGCTCTCCGACCTTGAGATGCGCCCGAATCAGATAGTCACCCATAACACCGAGCTTGAGAAAGCGATGAACTCGGCCCTCTCGGCAAAGTGGGGTGAGTTGCGTGGCCTCAAGGTGGTCAGCATAGCGCTCGGCTCGGTCACGCTGCCCGAGGAAGACGCCGAGATGATAAAGCAGGCTCAGCGCACGGCTATTATGAAGGATCCCACCATGGCTGCGGCGACCCTCGTCGGCGCACAGGCGGACGCGATGAAGGCGGCGGCCTCCAACGAAGCAGGAGCAATGACAGGCTTCATGGGCATGGGTATGGCGATGAACGCGGGCGGCGGAATGAACGCGCAGAACCTGTTCGCGATGGGTCAGCAGCAACAGCAGCAGGCTCAACAGGCAGCCCCCGCCCCCGCACCGGCAGCCGACGGCTGGAAATGCTCATGCGGAGCGACCGTGAGCGGCAAATTCTGCCCGAACTGCGGCACAAAGAAGCCGGAGCCCGTTCAGGCGGGCGCATGGAAATGCAAATGCGGCGCAACTGCCACGGGCAAATTCTGCCCCGAGTGCGGCTCGCCGAAGCCCGCCGACACCGACGGCTGGCAGTGCTCCTGCGGCACAGTCAACAAGGGCAAATTCTGCTCGAATTGCGGCGCAAAGAAGCCCGCAGGCGTTCCGCAGTACCGCTGCGACAAATGCGGCTGGGAGCCCGAGGATCCCAAGAATCCTCCCAAATTCTGCCCCGAATGCGGCGACCCGTTTGACGATGGCGATATAACCAACTGACGAATTACTTTTGCACGACGGGCGGCGATCCCGCCCTTCGTATATATGACCGAGAGGTGAATTATTTGGCTGTTTTGAATGAATATAAATGCCCTAATTGCGGTGGTACGGTCGAATTTGACAGCGGCAGTCAGAGGATAAAGTGCCCCTACTGCGATTCCGAATTCGACGTTGCTGCCATCGAGGCTGCCAATGAGGCTCAGAATAAAGCTGCCGATGATATGAATTGGGGCGCCGCAGGGGAGAAGTGGAGCGAGGACGAAGCCGCAGGCATGAAGGTGTATGTTTGCAACTCCTGCGGCGGCGAGATAGTCGCCGATGAGACCACGAGCGCCACTCAATGTCCTTACTGCGGCAATCAGGTGACGATGAAGGGTCAGCTCTCGGGCGACCTGCGCCCCGATCTGATAATCCCGTTCAAGCTCGATAAAAACGCCGCAAAAGAGGCGTACAAGAAGCATATCGGCAATAAAAAGCTGCTGCCGAAGCTCTTCAAGGAAGAGAATCATATCGACGAGATAAAGGGAGTATATGTGCCCTACTGGCTCTTTGACTGCGACGCCTCGGGCTCCGTAACCTTCAGCGGAACTCAGGTCCAGCACTGGAGCGACGACGACTATGATTACACGAGAACCTCTTATTATGACCTTCACAGGAACGGTCAGGCAGCCTTCAGAGCGGTCCCCGTCGACGGCTCGTCCAAGATGGCGGACGATCTGATGGAATCCATCGAGCCTTTTAATCTCAGCGAGGCGGTCGACTTCAAGTCAGCTTACCTTGCGGGCTATTTAGCCGACAGATACGACGTTTCGTATGAGGAGAATACTCCGAGGGCGAATGAAAGAGTGCGCGACAGCATGATACAGTCGATGAAGGAAACGACGAGAGAGTATTTATCCGTCACGCCCAAGAGCACAAATATCGCCGTCAACGGCGGCAAGGTGCGTTACGCGCTCTACCCGGTGTGGATACTCAACACCACCTACAAGGGCAGCAAATATATATTCGCAATGAACGGTCAGACTGGCAAGCTGGTCGGCGACCTGCCGCTTGATAAGGGCGCTTTCTGGAAGTGGTTCGGCATCCTCGGCGCGGGTCTTTCCGCCGCCTTCACCGGCCTTGCGTATCTGTTCTGGGGGGGAGTATTATGAGAAAAAGATTTTTTGCATTGCTCCTGACACTTGCGCTGCTTGCGCTTACGGCAGTGCCCGCGTTTGCGGCGACTTTCTATGTTTATGATGATGCTTCCGTTTTCACCGAGGATGAGACGGCGCAGCTGAATATCCTCGGCAGAGATATCAGAGACCGATATAATGTCGATGTTATCGTTGCCTACTCCAAGGATTGCGGCGGCAAGGACGCAGATGAATTTGCCCGCGAGGTCTACGGCGAGGAGCACGGCGGCGCGGACGGTATAGTCTTCTGCGTCAACAATTCAAACGGCGACCGCGGCTTCTATATCACCGGCAAGGCAGACGATATCATCACCGAGGACGTCCAGCGGCTCATTCTGAGCGGCGTATACAACGCCGAATCGGTCTATGAAGGCGCAAATATTTATTTCGGATTTGTTGTTTATTATCTCGAAGAAGTGCTCAAGGGCGGCGAGGGTCTCAGCAGGACCATGCCCGCAATGCCAGCAGGTCAGACCGGGACTGCGAGCGAGCCTGCGTCCGTGATACCTGAGGAGAGGCAGCTTGAGCTGTTTGTCGATAACGCCGAGCTGCTCACATCCGACGAGTGGGAGGCGCTCAACAATAAGCTCGCCGACATCAGCAACGCTCATCAGGTCGAGGTAGCCATTGTGACGGTCAACTCGCTTGACGGCAAGGGAGTCAAGGAATACGCCGATGATTTTTATGACTACAACGGCTACGGCTGCGGTGAGAATGACGACGGCATTCTCCTGCTGCTCGCTATGGATACAAGGGAATGGGCGATAACCACCTACGGCAGCGCCATAGATACCTTCACCGATTACCGTCAGAGCTGCATAATGAATGACGCCGGCGTGCTTGAGGATTTCGGCAAAAACGATTATGCCGACGGCTTCAACACCTTTGCCGACGAGTGCAACAGATGGCTCACCGTGACGGTGGAGGGCTACGACGACGACACGGATGATATCGGCTGGCCGTCGGGCTATCTTTCGGATCCCGACACTCCGAAGGATACGATAAAGCAAGCGCGAAAATTCCCCGTAACTTATATCCTGATAGCGATTGCGGCGGGTCTGCTGGTCGCCTTTGTCGTGATGAAGATAATCGCCGCCCCGCTCAAATCCGTCACGAAGCAAAGCGGCGCAAACAATTATATCGTGCCCGGCTCAATGTCCGTGACGAATGCGGGCGACATATTCCTCTACAGCAATGTCACCAGGACTGCAAAGCCCAAAGATAATGACAGCAGCTATTCGGGCGGAGGAAGCTCCACAAATGATAGCTCCTCCGGCAGAAGCCATGGCGGCTCGAGCGGCAGCTTCTGATATAATATGACATAATACAAAAGACCGTACCCGTGTAAAATCGGGATACGGTCTTTCGTTATCAGACGATATACAATAATATTATTTCCTGCCTGACGACGCAGCCTCTTTTTGCTCCTCGGCATGAGGTTCTTTCTTTATCTTGTCGCCGATGAAGCGCTTTATCTTGTTGCTGGTCGTCTTTTCAAACTCCTTGTCGCGGATGATGACCTTGGATATCTGTTTATATATCGGCAGCTCCTTGCAGGCATTGCGGATGGAATTCAGCACCTGAGCTGGGGTCTTGCTCTCGGAGAGGAAGACCTCGGCGAGCAGCGAGCTTTCGTTGCCGTTCTCATCCTTTTCGCCGCTGACTATGACCTCGCTGACATAGTCGATGCTCTGGATATAGCTCTCAATCTCCTCGGGATAAATGTTTTTGCCGTTGTTGAGCACGATTATATTCTTTTTCCTGCCGGAGATAACGAGCTGATCCCTGTCGTTTATCAAGCCGTAGTCGCCGGTGTAGAACCAGCCGTCCTTCAGCACCTGAGCGGTGAGCTCGGGGTTGTGATAATAGCCGAGCATGACCACGTCGCCCTTGACGAGGATCTCGCCGATGCCCTCTTCGTTCGGCTCGTCGATCTTCCACTGGAGGCAGGGCAGCTTGATGCCTGCGGTGCGGTAATCGTTGGCGGCGTCGTTGTTGGCGCATACAAGAGGCGAGCATTCGGTGATGCCGTAGCCGTTTATCAGGCTGATGCCGATATTGTCAAAGAATTCGCCGACCTCGGCTCTTATCGGGGCGCCGCCGCAGACTATCTTACGCAGATTGCCGCCGAATATCTCATGCAGGAATGAGAATATCTTCTTGCGCCTGTCGATACCGACCTTGCGCAGACCGTTGCTGAGCTTAACTGCCGAGTCAAACTGCTTCTTTTTGCCCTTTGCCTCGATCTCCTTGATGATGCGGGTGTAGAATTTCTCGGCGATGGCGGGCACTATGTAAATATATTCGGGGTGGTATATCTTGAGATTGTTAAGAATAGCGCGCAGGCTCTCGTTGATGCAGAGCGTTGAATGATGGTGGAATGAGACGAGCAGGTCGCTCACGCTCTCATAGGTGTGGTTGTAGGGCAGCACCGAGAGACCGACCTCAAAGACCGTCGAGACCTGCAAGCCGTAATAAACGCTCGACACAAGGTTGTGTTCGCTGAGCATGACGCCCTTTGACATTCCCGTCGTGCCCGAGGTGTAGACGAGCATTTTCATCCTGTTCGGGTCGCTCTTGAGGGCGAGAAAGGCTGATTTATCGAGCTTTGCGCCCGCGTCAAGGACTTTTTTGAATGAGAGGAATTTGCCGTCGTCCTCGCTGCGGTCGAAGCAGATAAAGTATTTGACCCCGCCGAGCGAATCGGCGTTCTCGGCGAAGAGCTGCTCATACCGCTCGTCGCAGAATACTACCTTGCTCTCGCTGTCGTTGATAAGATGGATTATGTCTTTGCCGGGCAGCTCCCTGTCGAGCGGCACGAAGGCTCCGCTGCATCTGATGGCGGTGAAATAGGCGGTTATCCAGTTCACGCTGTTTGAGCCGATGCAGGCGATGTTGCAGTCGCCGAAGCCCTCGGCTTCGAGAAAAGCGCCGAGCGAATATACTCTGTTTATGAATTCCGAGTAGGTCATCGCCTTTATCTCGTCATTCTCCTTGTACTTGTAAGCTATCTTCTGAGGGCACTGCTCAAGTGCGAGCGATATCATCTCGGCAATGCTTCCGAAGGGCTGAACGTCGTAATATTTGTACTTTACCTTTGCCATGTGGGGCACCTCTTTTTCCGTGTAGTGATCGGCGTCCTTGCGGCTCGCCGTCAATGTCAATATTCTATAACGCCGCCGCAAATAAGTCACGCTATTAACGCTTTCAAAAAATCTACTCTCGTTTTTTTAAATTCTACTCGCCGAAAAGCGAATCTACCGTGAGTAGAATCCTAAGATTTTCAACGAAAAAGCGACTTGATTTTCACGGCGGCTTGTTGTATAATCATACTATACTAAATTTCGGCGGAGAGGAGAATGCAGCCGTGACGGAGGAACGCCTCAAGAAAAATATCGCCAAAAATCTCTCCTCGCTCAGGAAGTCCGCGGGGCTTACGCAGGCGGAGCTGGGCGAGAAGCTCACATATTCGGACAAATCAATATCAAAATGGGAGAGGGGAGACGGGCTGCCCGATCTGCTCGTGCTCGACAAGCTGGCGGAGCTTTACGGCGTTACGCTCAACGACATCGTCGGCGACGATACCCCCAAGGTCAAGACCGGCGGCAGGAAGCCGCACCTGACCAACCGTATAATTATCCCGATGCTCTCGGCGGGGCTTGTGTTCCTCGTAGCCTCGATAATCTATTTCGCTCTGAGGCTTGCGGGCTTTGCGGCGGACAGGATAGGCATAATTTTTCTCTATGCGATACCCGTTGCGTTTATCCCGCTCATAGTTTTTACCTCCCTCTGGTGGCCGCTGCCGCACCGTTTCGTCTGCGCCAGCGGGCTTGACTGGTCGCTTGTGCTCTGCCTGCGGCTGACCTTCCAAACGGAGAGACTTAATTCCATATTTATAATCGCGGCGATAGTGCAGGTGCTCATTATCCTTTGGTTTGTCCTGCGTTATCGCACGATAAAGCGAAAAAAGGCTAAGGGCGGCTCTGCCGAATAGTGTTATTCACCAAAAACGCCGCTGTCGTACTGTGCATGTTTCATAAAAAATATTTACGGTATTGAAAAGACTGCCACTGTGTGATAAAATAAATCGAATATTTCAACGATAGGGAGAGATGATATGGCTTCAAGCGCTAACGCTGTTGCTCAGGCACCCGAGCAGCAGGAGAGGCACCTCGCCGTCCCGAAGGACAGACGCTATGTCGGGACGAAAGAGACAGTGGCTTATATACTCGATGATATTTCCCAGAGCTTTAATATCAACAAGTATAATGATATTTTTGTTACGGATATTATCAGAGTCGGCCTCAAATTCCAGCAGATAGTTACTTTTGTTATAGGTATTTGGGATATCATCAACGATGTGTTCCTTGCGGCTATCGTCGATAAGACCAGGACCCGTTGGGGTAAATTCAAGCCATGGCTCGTCGTTTATGCAGGCCCCGGCGTGCTTTGCAGCCTCTTTTTCTGGATGATGCCGCTCGTTTTCGGCGACAGAGGTCTTTATGACGCGTCCAAGTTGGCGTTCTATTTGATATTGCAGCTCTTCACCAACCTTGCGAGCTCCCTTATTGCTATTGCAAGGACGGGCATGACGGCGACCATCACGCCCAATATCATCGACAGGACCCGTCTTATCACTCAGGCAAACCTCCTCTCCGGCTTCGTTGAGAAGGCTCCCGAAATTCTCATGGGCGTGCTCATCGACCTTGTCAGCCGCGGCGTTCTCAAGTTCCCGATGCGTTCGCTTTATGTTTCCGGCGGCGTTTTCACCACCCTTGTCAGCGGCGGACTTGCCCTTTACTTCGCATTCGTCTCCAAAGAGAGAGTTATGCAGACGGTCGACCGCCCGAGCATCTTCGCAGGCGTCAAGTCGGTCTTCACCAATAAGCCGCTGCTGCTCATCACCCTTTCCGAGTTCCTCGGTGCGTTCAGCATGAACTCCGGCACCAACTACTACTACATCAACGTGCTCGGCCTTGCCTCGATGACCACCATCGTCGGCATCCCCGGCGCCATCGTTTCCCCGATAAGCTATTCCTACGTTCCCTGGGCGAGATCGAAGTTCTCCACCAAGGCTCTGTGGATAGTCGGCTCCCATATTGATAACCTGCTTATGACCGGCGTTTTCATCGTCGGCTCGATAAACAAGAATTATAAGAAGCTCAGCGCAATGATCCCCGCTTTCATGCTCCGTGAGACCATTTGGATGTTCTTCTACGGCATCAAAAAGGTCATTCCCGAGGAGATGAGAAACGAAGCCATCGACTACGGCGAGTGGAAGAACGGCTACCGTACCGAGGGTATGACGGGCGTTGCAAAGGGACTTGCCACAAAGCTCGTCTCCACCGTCGGCCAGACAATCAAGGCAGCCATCCTTGCGAGGATCGGCTACGTCCAGGGCGCAGGCTTCGGCAACCAGTCCGAGAAGACCGAGTATTCGCTCTTCTGGATGTGCACCATTCTTCCCGTTGTTACGGGCATCCTCAGCATCATTCCGAAGTTCTTCTATGACCTCAACGGCGAGAAGAGAGACAGAATGTACAGAGAGCTTCACGAGCGCCGCAAGGCTATGGCCAACCAGGTCGATGAATTCAACGACCAGGCGGGCGAGCAGGAAGCTGCAAACTAAAACTCAAGGCTGCCGCATTTATTTGCGGCAGCTTTTTTTCGGAGGTAATTCAAATGACAAAAGGCGATTATGCGAAGCAGCTCTTTGAGAGCGGAATGAACTGCGCCCAGGCGGTTTTCTGCGCTTTCTCGGACGAGCTCGGTTTTGATAAGGATACCGCACTGCGTATCTCCGCGGGCTTCGGCGGCGGCATAGGCAGGCTCAGGGAGGTCTGCGGCGCGGTCAGCGGAATGACAATGACCCTCTCTTATAAATTCGCCTGCACCGACCCGAACGACAGGCAGCGCAAGGCAGCGCTTTATTCCTTGATTCAACGTGCGGCGGGCGAATTCAAGGCGGAGACAGGCTCGATAGTCTGCCGCGAGCTGCTCGGCCTCGGCGGGTCGAGCGCCCCCGTGCCGGAGCAGAGGACGGAAACCTACTATAAAAAGCGCCCCTGCGGCGAGCTTGTGCGCCTCGCGGCCGACATCACGGAGAAATATATCAAAAACGGCGGCGAAATTTAACTTTTTACTTGTAAGAACGCTAAAGATATGATAATATATTAATATACATATTATATGGGAGGATTCTACAATGAAATTGCCCGTAGCAGTCCAGCTCTACTCCGTCAGGGATGAGATGCAGGATGATTTTTACGGAACGATCAAAAAAATGAAAGAATACGGCTATGACGGCGTTGAATTCGCGGGTCTTTTCGGTGAGGAGCCGGCCAAGATCAGGGAATTCTGCAATGAGATCGGCATCGTGCCCATCTCTGCCCATGTGCCCTATTACGATATGCTTGCCGACCCCGAGAAGGTGCTCGCCGACTACGCCGAGATAGGCTGCAAATATGTCGCCGTACCCTATCTGACCGAGGAATGCCGCCCCGGCACCGACGGCTTCACCGCCACCGTCGAGGGCATCCGCAAGATTGCCGAAGCCGCAAAGAAGCTCGGCATTCAGCTCCTCTATCATAACCACGATTTTGAATTCGTTAAGCTCGACGGCGAATATGCCCTCGACGTGCTCTATTCGACCATCCCCGCCGACCTGCTTCAGACCGAGATAGACACCTGCTGGGTCAAGGTTGCGGGCGTCGACCCCTCGGAATACATAATGAAATACGCCGGCAGGTCGCCCGTAGTCCATCTCAAGGATTTCAAGATGAGCGGCGGCAAACACGG
>ULVG01084993.1_pt1 | contig 15290 bp, 17 predicted proteins | sample 1959221 | NCBI WGS metagenome assembly ULVG01 (sample SAMEA4835780, study PRJEB28245) | human gut metagenome | biome: gut microbiome; material: fecal sample | place: Denmark | collected 2008
CCGAAGTCGGGCTGACCTGTTAATTTGTGTTCATTTTGACGGTCCATCATCGAAGAAATTTATTTGCACACTGTTGAAAGTTGTTGCACGCTGCTGAAAGGAAATCGAACCGTGCGACCCCTCCGGCGAGGTACAACTGTGGTACAAATTTACTCCAATAAGGACTAAACGCCAATAGCCGGTTTCTTCGTTTGTTAAAACATATTAGCTGTAAATCAAGTATTTATAACAATCAATTTTGCAATCGCTTGCCGCCGTTTTGTCCTGTTTTTCTCCATGTGGAACGACTTGCCGCTTCCACTTGGTCCCAAACAAAAGAAGTTAGAGTTGTCAGTCAGCTTGTTACGTCCTTCCTTACCAGTGATGTCAATGGCAACAGGCACACCTTGGCGGTCGGTATAGTATATCTTCAGCGGGGTGTTCTCGCTGTGCTGGATGCGTTCCTTGTACATCAGGCAGGCGGCTGCATCGCCGAGAGTGAGGAAGCGGTCGTAGTCCACGCTCATCCCGTAGCAGTTGCCAGGAAAGGAGTTGACGAACAGTTCCAGTTGGTTGTATGCCCGTTTGCTGATATGGATGCCGAGCCTCCCGAAGCAGTTCTCCAAGTAGTTGGTAGGCTTTTGCAGGTCGATCCCCTTGTCGCAGCACACCATGAGGTTATAATGCATATAGACCAGTTGCTTGCTTTCCCTCGCTACGGTGTCTTGCACCCGCTTGATGTCCTCCACGGCCATCAGGTTCGATGGATTGGGGATGCTGGCATGGCGGTTCTTCTTCTTTTCCAGTGCGGCAAGCTCTTTCTTCTGGCCTGGCATGAAAATCATCTGGTTGTAAACCACTGTCCGTGCGTCGGGTATGCTGTCTATCATAGACACCAAGTCCACGGGCATCTCGGTGTTGTTTACCTCGATGTTGGTGAACGGGCGTACCAGCGAGGGTAATCCTGTGCTGTCCACATCGACTATGGAAAACACCTTGCATTTTCTGCTGCCCATCTCCACACATTCCTCGCCCGCCTTGAAGCTGTCCATTGCCACGGGCTTGTCTGAGAAGTCCATCGTGAAGTAATGGTCAACGTAAGCACTCGCTTCTGCCTTGCCCAAGAACGAGGTACTGATACCCGCATCGCGCAACTGGTCTTTCACCTTGCGTATCTTTACCAAAAAGTCCTTCCACCGCTTGTCATCATAGGAGAACAGGTTGCCCTTGCGGTTCTCCTGCGTCACGGTCAGGTAGGTGCGGCTGTTGGTGTACTGCCTTCCCTTGAAATAGCGGAAATAGGATTCGCTCAGGAACTCGTGCCTGCCGTTGCCTGTTTCCTCGAAGCCCTGCCTGGTGAAGATGTCCTGTTTGTGCAGGGCATAGCCCTCGCCAAGTGTCTGTGCCAATGCGGTGAACAACCGGGTGTACTCATAATAGCTGTCGATGTCGGCGGAGAACTTCTGCACAGGATTCTCGATGCGCAGGATGGCGGAATATTCTCCGGTCTTGGTGTAGAGGATACCGATGCCCTCCACGTCCTCAATGGAGAAATAAATTTCTCGGAACATGCGTTTGCGCTTGCCTCCCGTGCCGAATGCTTTGACAGAGATGGCCATGCCTGCCAAAAGAGCCGTGAATGTCAGTAGTACATAGAGTGTCATGGGTTCATCTGCATTTTTAGAATAAGTAGAAAAGCCGTAGTCTCGCTTGGGCATATCGCTTGGATAATCCTCCTGTCACAATGCCATTGGAGAAGTCCATCAGATAGAAGGTGTCCTTGCCGCTTTCGGAACAAGTGAGGTATTCGCCTTGCAGGGTGGCTATCAAATCTTTCAGCGTGGATGACTTGTCACATTCCAACAGGTAATAGAGCTTGGCCAGTTCCCCCAATGAAGGCACATAACCGCCGGGATGCCGTGCAACCTCTTGCAACATGGTTTGCCGACCCAAAGAAGAGCCTTGCTTGGTTCGCCCATTGGCTTCCACCAGTCCTTGTGTGAGACTGGTCCCGTCAGCATGGCCCAAGGCGCAATCGTTCGGGTAGGGCATACCGGGCTTGTAGATAATCTTGGCATCCTCTTGTACAGGGTGTGTCGGGTTGATGATGCCCTCTTTGCGGGTTCCGTCAATGGTCGGGAATCGTCTGCCGCTGGAAAGGTCGTTCCCGGAGAACACAAACAATCCTTTGCTATCAGACAGAGCTACGGCCTTCCCGTGCTTGCCGTCCGTTTCCACGACCACTGCGATGGAAAGGGAATCATGTTCCGCTTGTATCGTTCCGTTCTTTTGCAGGTAATGGCCGGTTTGTACGAAATCAACCGGCATCATCCTATGTTCATACATCAAGTCACGCTTCGTTTCCACCCAACTGCCGTTGATGGCCACGCCCTCACTGTCCTTGCGGATGGAGAGGTGCGTCATGCTACCTGCCGTCAGGGGTGGCAGCATGGTGCGCAACGCATGGTCTTTACCGTTGATGCGGATGATGAGTGTAACGGAACAGGCGGTTTCGGTCGGAATCAGATAGAGGTCATGCTTCCGACCGTTGTTCAACAGACAATCCGTACTTCCCGCTTGCAGGCTGCCATTGGCTTTTTTATCGAGCCATCTGCCCGTATAAGGCTGGTAACAGCCTTCCGTATAGATTTCATCCCCTATGAGGGTAATGTCATCCAGCCGGTCACGCAGGTCATTGCTCTCACAGACGATGCGGAACAACGCCATGGAGCTTTGCAGCCTGAATGTCGGCTGGATGGCATTTCCGATACTCCGAGCGGTTTCCACTCCATAGAGATTTTCGTCAAACGGAGCGGTCAGGCGAAGGGTGTCGTTTGCTCCCAATCCTTTTCGGAATGGATAGCAAACACTGACGGTTGCCGTCGTGTCGCTAGTGACGGCATGGCTGTTTCCCGACACATATACACCACCTTTTCGGGTGAACATCGTTCCTGCAAATGCTTGCCTTTCTTCGGGTGTGGTGGCGCTTACGTCCATATATATGCCAAAGTGGGGCCATACAGGGGTTATTCCCTCCACAGCCTCTATGTGGATCTCAACAGGCTTGCGGCTCTTTTGCCATTCCATGCGGGTTTTCTCGCCCGACTCAATGGCGGCGACCGTGGACTTGGGCTGTTCCTTACCGCCGCAGGAGGCGAGGAGCAGCCCGATACATATTATCAGAAAGGCTTGCATCCGTTCGTTGTTTTATAGAGGTTTTTAATCATTTTCGTATCTGTTGTTTTATAGAGTGAAATCCTACTTACAATCCTTTAGAGCGGGCATAGACGAACACGCCCTTGTCGTTCTTTTTACTGTGAAGCCCCTTCCGCTGTTTGAGCAGGATGAGTGCCGCGCCGCAGCCAAGTGCCGCCACCAGGACTACCAGCCCGGCAAGGAAACCGGAAAGGCAGTAAGCCACGATGAAGCCGACAATGGCTCCACCGATGGCTCCTGCCGCCCAGTAGATGTACCTGCCTTGAATCCCCATGAATTCAAGAGGCCGTTGCAGCCCCTTGAACATGGGGTATTCCAGTGGCCGGGTGCCGCCGTTTGTTCCGGGCATGGCTTAGCTGGTGATGCCGAAGAACAACGGGAGTGCCTGTGCGGCCGCCACAAGGAAAATACAAGCGCCCACAATCATCATGATGGACTTCTTCACGTCCTGTTCCTCGTTGTTCATCTTGATGTACACGCTGATGGCTCCCACGATGGCCACAACACCGGCGATGGCGTAACACAGCTTCACCACGTATGGCACATACTTGGCGATTTCGGTCGTCACCGTGCCGAGGGCGGTGGTGCCTGCCGTATAGTCACCGGCGGCGTTCTGGGCGAGTGCTGCGGTCGTACCGACCAGCAGCATGAGAGAGAGCATTTCCAGTCTCCCGGAAGGGCGAAGTTCCTTCATCCGCTTTCTGAGTTTTTCCTTAAACATTCTTTTTACCTTAAAAATTAAACACTATGTGAATTGTCTCATTTCTTCCTGTCATACCCGGTAGCCGAAGAATGCCGGGAACACGATGGATGCACCTATGATAAACAGGCAAGCACCGACCACCATCATTATCTCCCTTGTGATGCCTTCCTCCCTCGTATTCATCTTGATATAGATTTGTAAACTGGCATAGATGGCGACGATGGCGGCAATGGCGTACAGCAGGTAGAGGACATACAGCATCATCGTCACGACATAATCGTGCATAAGTGCCAATGCGTCAGCACCCCAACTGTAGTCCACGCCACCACATTTGGCCGAGGCGGGCAAGGCCGCACACACGCCAAACAACAAGCCTGTCAACCTGCGCGTCTTACAACTCATTCCTCGTAATCTTCATGGGGATTTTGAACAGGGTTTCCCGTTTGCCCTCCAACAACTCATGGAGTTCGGGAGCAGTCACGCCATTCTCGCTCGTTATGTCGGCTTCCAGCAGGCTGGATTTGAGTTGTTCTGCCTTTTCCTCTACCGCATTCAATGTGGGGGCTTCCGGCTTCTCAATAGGGTCAACCGCTGTGGACTCAGGCGAGACAGCCTGCTTTTCTCCGGAATTTCCCACTTGGAAACTGTCAGCGGTCTCACTTACTTCCACGGACTCCTCTTCTTCCATGCCGTCCAGGTCGAACACCTCCTCGTTGGAGTTGGCGATTCCTTTTTTACCTTGCAAGTCCTTGGCGACGACCACCGCATAATAGAGGACGTAGGCTATCGTCAGAACCAAGGCGAATATCATAAATGGACTCATTGCATTGTCTGGTTTATGGGTTTACAATCTCGTTTTGCCTGCAAAAGAATAGCGGAAAGACTGCCTCGGGAAACCTCTGATGGAAATACTGTGCTGTTTTAACTTGATTTTTCTTCAGGCGAAAAAATCATACGGTCAATCATACTTTGAAAGCCTTTCCAAGGACAGTTATACTTGCTTCTTTGGGTAAATTATACTTGCTCAACCATCGAAGCATATCTTCTCCGGCAATGAAGTGCAAGGGCTGTTCCACGGTCGTTGTTTTTCCTGTGCAAAGTTAAGGCTGTCGGGAAGCTGCAAGGCGCAGTGGCTACTGCCTCCTTGCATTCGTTCCCGGCTTTCCGCCTTGGCTCTTGCACGTAAAAACAAGTCCCTGTGGACGGGTGGAATCCCGATGGCAGGGAAAGAACAAGAAATCTAACATTTTAATTCTCGAAACGATGAAACAGATTATTTGGTCGAACGACAGCTATTTTGACGACAAGGCAAGGGAGTATTACCAAGACTGCCAGCGTGAGTATTTGGAAGATGACGGCTACACGGTGAGCGATGAAGAATGGGGCGAGGAAGTGTACAGTTGGCTCGATGCCGAGCGCATGAACCTCAATGTGCAGGTGGACGGCGTGATAATCGCCTTTGGCGACTTGGGATTGTGGCGCAGCCGCAGGCAGGGCTACCAGATTTTGGGCAGCAACCTTGCCGACATCTTGCGCAGCTCATGCGATGACAACGAATGGTACGGCGACGGCTACAACATCCGTGCCCGACTCACGCACCACGACGGCACGAACTATGTGCTTTACCGGGTGGCGAAAAGCCGGGAGGATGCCGAGCGCATTGCCGACAAAATTTACAACCTTGAAATTGACGAGAAGGGTTTCCGTAAGCTCACACGCTCACTCTATCCATACGTTGCAGATGTTTACGGCTGGAAAGTCAGAGGACGCAGACCGGCATAAGGGCTGAAAATAAGAAAGGACATCCGTTCTACCGATGTGATAGGGCGGTTGTCCTTTTCACTAAAATGGGTTGTTCCGTGTAAAATGTACAGGCCTCCCTTTTATAGCTCAAAGGTCTTGCCCGGATTAAAAGTCAAGTGTTCGTCATGGAATACATACCCCAGTTGGTTACTGACACACCATGTTTCGCCAATGCGCATATCCACATTGTAATGAGAGTGGCCATAAATCCAGTAATCTACTCCGCATTCCTTGATGTAGCCTTCCAGTTCTACCATGAACGCCCCGTTGGCTTTGCTGCTTACAAACTTGGGGCATTGCATCCTGAATGAGGGTACATGGTGGGTCACGACCACTTTCTTGCGGGCTGTACTCGACTTGACGGCCTCCTTGATGAAAGACAAACACCGTTCGTGTTCATGGTTGAAGTCCGCAAAAGTAAGGAGTTCCCCTTTGTACAGGATACGGCGGAAATCGCTGACCACTTGCTCTGTGAAATATGCCTCTCCCAAAGGAATCCTGCTCCACAGCGTTGAAACAATGATGTCAATGTCTCCGATGCGGATAACCCCATTGTAGTAGCTATGCACATTGGGACGTATTTCAATGCTTGAGCCGTCAGATAACGTGCCTATGTCGTAATATTTGTAGAACTCGTGGTTGCCCATACAGGCTATCACCTGTTTGTAGTTGTCCGATGCCCAGTCCCAAAATGGGTGCATGGAATAGTTTGCATCGCCGAGATAGCCTATGTCACCTGCGAGGACGAGTATGTCCCCGGACACTTCAAGCGGGTTCGCTTTGAGGTATCGCCAGTTGTCGGCAAACTCCAGATGGAGGTCGGACGCATATTGTATTTTCATGGTTCTTCGGCAATAAATAGTCCGTCCAGCACTTCCAACAAGCCCTCCACGAAGGACACCTCCTGCCCAAGGGACTTGGCAAGAGGCTCCGCCAATGCTTCCCATTCACTTCTGACAGAAGCCACGAAAGACCTCACACATGCCACGATGGCATCAGGTGCGGCCACGGGCGCATTTTCCATGATGGCGACATTTTTCAACACGTCAGACCGGTGCTTCTTGATATCCTTGCTGTTGACATGCCGCCCGGCGGCCTTGTCTTGCTGCAAGTTCAGGTAAGCACGGGCTTTCAAGGCTACCAGAGCTTCCGGTGAGGCATGACGGATGCCATCCGTCAGGATACTGTGCGCAATGGTAAAATGGTAGTAGTCGTCATCCATGATGATGGCACTCAGGCTCGATGCATCGGCCTCCATGGGCAATGGTTCTATCGTAAGCCCTTTCGGTGTCCCGAGAATGTCAGGATGCCGGGAGAGAAGCTCAATCATCGCCGGATAACCGGGCTTGCCATCCACGAACCGATACAGTTCATATCTTGGTGCTTCTCCGTCTTTAGGATTCCTCTTCTCCGGGCGGTAGCCGCCTTCCCGGATGAACTGCCAGAACCTTTCGGCAAATGTTGTGCTCATCTTCTCCACGATCACAATCATGTCTATGTCATGGGTGGCACGCGGCCGCACCGCTGTGCCTGACATCACCATCTCGCAGGCCGTGCCGCCAATGATGACATAGTTGTCTGAATAAGCCTCGAAGGCTTCCCGGAATCTTTCTAATCCTTCCATTCCATTTTATTGATTAATTGTTCAACTTCGCTCTCCACCCGGGCATCGGCATCTTCTTGCAATGAGAGGGCCAACGATAACTTATCCACCCACAAGGGAGTATCTCCACACCCTGTAACTGGGGGATATTTCCATACCTCTATGACAATGTTGCCGTCATAGTCATTCGGATTCTGCATGGCCTTTGCTGCCCTCAACGACCGGAACCGCCTTGCTTCCATCATGACCATACGCTCCGGGTCGGGATTGAGGCGCGTATAATGGGCAAGGGCATTGATGCCGCACACAGGAAAGACTTCTTCCGTGTCCAGACCGTCACAGTAAACCTTTTGTTCAACAGGGTTGGCAAGTACCGGTTTCGCCTGTTTCCACAATTCAATCCCCCTACGGTGGAAGTGTAGCTGCTTTCTCTTCGGGCCGTCCGCTACTTTCTCGCATAATCCCAAGTCTTCAAGGCATGTCATGCCCAAGGTGATACTTGCGTATGAATAGGGTAACTTGTCTTTGACATCATTGGCAGACAACCCTTCCAGACTTTCAACCTGCAAATGATAAAGCAGGAGGTATTGAGCTACGGGCGACAAAGCCTTGGCTGCTTTCTTGTGCCGGATTCGTTCGTTGGCCACCAACATGGGCAGATGGGCATATTTGGCCGACACTACGAAGTAGACATCCCTGTCTATCAACCGCTGCCGCTGGTATGCAGGGGCAGACGGCAACAGGTAAACGACAGGAAGCCCCATTGAGGCGGAGATTTTATCGGCTGTCAGGGCGAGGTTGCGCGGTGATGCCACCGGACCTTTGGGTTCTGCAAACAACAAGGGCATACCTTGATATTCGCCATCATAGAACCGATAGGCAAGGGCGTCTCCTATGGTGACACCTTTCATACGCTCCTTGCCCCGCAACTGTAGCGAAACATTCCTTCCTGCAATTGTAATATCAATTTTCAGTTTTTGCATCAATTTAATTAGCTATTAAAACGATGCAAAAATACTAAACTATAATCAGAATACAAACAATATCTTCAAGATTTATTCCTTCTATCTCCTCAAATTACGGCATCCTCTTCTTCCCGACAAGGATGTCATTGAGGTCTTTGTAGAGCGGACAGGCTTCCATCATGTCATGCACGGCATCGCCCTTGAGTTCCCGGAGCATGTCCACCACACGCCGTCCTGCATCGTCGTTGTCGAGATAGCAATAGATATGCTTGCAGGCTTTCAGCCGCGGCAATGCCTTGGGCAGGTTGTTCACCGAGTTCAGCACCAACAGGTCTGCGCCATAACAGGGTACGGACAAGCGTTCCCGTTTCCGCAAGGTCAGAAATGACAGGTAATCCATGAACCCCTCGAACAGGTAAACGCTGTCGCTTTGCCCTTGAGAAATCAACGACACCGCTTTCGGGGCAATGCAACCCTTATAATAAGGATTGCGTATCTCATAGCCGCCCGCCCCGTTGGGAAACGCAATGGCATAGTAGTTCTTTCCACGGCAGGTGTAATGCACCTCCTTGCATTCTTGCCTTGCGGTGTCGAGGTCAATGCCGCGCTTGGAGAGATAGGAGAGCAAAGGAACGGATGCCAACGCTTGCACCCGTAGGTTTTGGAATGCGGCCGCTTGCGGTGGCTTGCCATCGGTTGCGGACGGTTGCGGAAGCGGCATGAATGTCCGTACCTTCAAAGGCACGGCAGGTGCTGCCTGTGCAATCATCTTCAACACTTTAGGTATGTTCGGGGTCCGATATACCAATACCGCAAGGTCGATGATGTCTCCGCTCTTAGCCGTAGCGAAGTCATACCATATATTGCGGTTCTTGTTCACCTTGAAAGACGGATTCTCGTCCTCCCGGTAAGGTGCATGATACCATGCGGACACGGCGGTTTCCTTGGCAGGTCGGATTCCGATGGCCAGCAGGAAGTCCACTATGGCTATCTGTTTGATTTGTAATATGTTCATATCGTTCTATTTTTCTATGTTTAATGAATATTGGAGTGGATATAACCAAGTTTACCATATATATACGCCCATTGTAAACTAAACCTCTTTCACTCGCCGGTCTTTAATCGCCGGCAAGGGATGCAAGTTTGCCCCGTTTGTCACATATATACACCCGGTGTTAAACTAAACCTGTTTGTGCCAATCTTCCATATCGGCTGATACCGGGATGGAAGTTCTCCAGGTTTGTCCTATATATACCCTCCCGTTAAACTAAACCTCTTTGGTGGCGGAATCTTCCTGTCTGTTCAATGATTCCGGCAAGTAGGCATAAACCTTGTCTTTCTTGATGATAACCCCTCTTCCCATCAGATATTTGTTCAGTTCGATACAGATGTTCCGACCGCGTTTGAAACCGATTTCCGCATAACCTTGCCGCAACGACTTGATGAGGAGCCCGTATCCTACGATGGGACCATTTTCAAAGGCAATTTCCAGAGCCTTTGCGTGCTGGGCGTCCGTGATGGCCTCGGTGGTGGGTTTGCGTTCCTGTGTAAAGGCGTAGTCCTCCACCAGTTCCGGCAGGGCATCCCGGTTGATGCGGAACGCAAACGGCTGGAACTCCCGTTCACGGATGTGCATGGCCTTGACCTCGCTGATGTTGCCGTCAAACTGGCTCTTTGTCACTTGCAGGATGGTTTCTGCCTTGTTGTTCAACTCGGTACCGATATGCCCGCGCGTATTGTCATCGCCCTTGTTCAAGTGCAGCACGGTGTGGATGTGCAGGTCGTGCATGCTCGACCAACGCATCAAGTCGTTAATCAAGTCCACCGACTCGCTGGGGCTGTTGATGTCATACATCAGGTCACGGATGCCGTCTATCACGACAAAGCCTATCTCCGGGTCGGAAGCAAGCGCATGGTTGATAATCTGTCTTCGCTGCTTGGGGCTGTATTCACGTAGCATGAAGAACACCAGTCGATCCGTTTCTTGGTCTGTAGGCATCCCGGCCAGTTTGAGGATGCGTTCCAATACCTTGTGGCAATGGCACTTGCTCTGCTCGGTGTCCACATAAAGCACCTTGTGTTTTCCTTCAGGCAGATGCGCCTTGTAGTGCAGGATGTTCCTGCCGGACAAGGCCGACGCTACGATAGCGGCACAGTTGAAGGTCTTCTTGCTCTTGGGCTTGCCCACGGATGCGCTGAAATTGCCGAGCGTGGCAATGGTGATGCCGTCCACCTGCACGATTTCGGGAGGGTAGGCGTAGGTCTCCGTGACCCGCAATCGGATGAAACTCAGTATCTGCTCGTAAACCTGCCTGTCGATGTCTTCCGACACCGGTATGATTCCATGTGCGTTCATAGTTTCTTCCCTTTCTTCATTAGTGAGTTGCTATTCCCCATGCTGATTCCGGCAAGAGCCGCCTGCCGTTCAATCTCCCGGTTGGACAGTACCGGATTCCGGCGTTTCCAGTCGTCCAACGCTTTCCGCTCGAAGAAGATGTGCTTGCCGTTAGGTTTCGAGAACGGAATCTCATGGGTGGACGTGAGGCGGTACAGATGTCCGGTGGATATGTTCAGGTATTTGGCGGCTTCTTCCACGTTGAACACTTCTTTCAAGATGTAAAGCTGCTGTTCCACTTCCTCAAACCTGGCAATCAATGCCTCCAAGGTGCCGAAACGGCTGATGAACTCCTCTATGACCGTTATCTTGTCCAATACGCTGTCAATGTCCTCCATCCGTTTCAATATGGAGTGGACGGCTTCCACCCGCTCCAATGTTTCCAAGAATCCGGCTTCCGTCATACGTCCAATCCTTTAAGTTCCACTTCCGATACTTCCTCCCGGCAGGGTGATTCACCGTATTCATGGTTGCGGCAAAGCCATCCGTCCAATTCCCGTTTGCTGAAAAACAGGAGCTTGCCGCTGGGTTTATAGTGCGGCACCTTTCCCGCTTTCGTCAGTTTGTAAAGCTGGCTGTCCGAAAGCCCTGTGTACCGACAGGCCTCTTTGAAGTTGAGCGTGTCTTTGATGCAGTACAGAAGCTTTTCCACTTTTTCCACCTGCGCCTGTAGCAGGCTCAGTTTCAACAGGCAGGACGGGCATTCCACCCGTTCAGACTGTTCGTTCGTTGCAATTCTTTGTTGTTCCATTATTCTGACATTTTAAATTGGACAATGAAGGGATTTCACCCTCCGAAACGATTGTTGTTTCAGAGGGCGAATTTAGTCCCTTGCTTCCAAACTACTGTACGACAGACAATCATAGTTCGGAACTGTTGCTCCAACTATTGCTGTTTTCCCTTGTCATTTGCTGGCCGTTCCATCATTTGAACGCTGTTCTTGCACTTTTTGGACGCATTCCCAGATTTTCCTCTGCATACTATTCGGGGTGTTTCTTGCATGGGTCAGCGCATTCGAGAACTGTTCATGCCTCAAGGGCTTGTTACCCTTTGGACCGAGTATGCTTCCAGCCTGTTCCAACAAATTCTGCCAGCGGGAAAGGATCAGCCCGTGTCGGCACAACTGGTCGAGAAGGTAGGCGAGCATCCGGTTGTTACGCGATGTCAGCGGGACAGTCATTTTGCCTTCCAAAAGAGAACGGAAAGTGGTTGCGTCAATGGTTTCCACAAATACGCGAGCCTCATTGGCACAATCGGCAATGAGGCTCAGTTGGTCATCGTCAAGGCAGCAGCCTAACGACAATGAATGGTTTGGATGGGTGTCGGAAGGCATGGCCGCACCCGTTTCGCACCCCGGAGGAGGCGCCTCCGTCGTGTAATACAAGTGCAGCAAGTCCTTCGTGAGGCCATCATCGGGCTTTCCCATTTCCGAGAACCGTACAAGGAGGTCTTTCCGTGTGAACAGGATGCCACGCAGGATGCCGAGATTCATCCGGTGCTCGTTCAACCCTGCCGCATCCCGCCGGTCGGTATGGTGATGGCTGTTCAGAAAATCCATGGCGAACAGTTTGTACAGTTTTCCACCAGCCACGACCTCGGATTGGTACTTGGCAACGAGTTCCCGAAGAAGGGAATTCAGACCACTTTGCGATGCACTACCGTTGGCACGGTCCGCCTGTCCTTTTTTTAAAAGCAGGCATCTTTTTACGCTTTCTAATCATACTGCTAAAATTTAGTGGATAAATTATTACTGGACGAATGCGCTGTCCAACAAGGAAACCGCATCGTTCTTCTTGCTGTTGATGATTCTCGCGTAACGCTGTGTGTGTCGGATGGTCGTATGGCCAAGCAACTGGCTGGTCGTATAAATGTCAACCCCGGCAGTCAGGGCAAGGGTCGCGAAAGTGTGCCTGGCGACATGGAATGAAAATTTCTTGTCAATTCCGGCATCTTTCGCCCAATCGCTGAGCACGTGCTTGTACCAAATGCTCAACGTGGGGAACACCGGGTCGTCAGGCGAGGCATCGCCTTGTTCCGGCAACCATTTTCTTGCGTTCATGTTCAATGGCAGATACAGTAACACACCTGTTTTGTATTGGGTAATCTCCACCTGCCATTTCCCGTTGTTCCGGATGATGTTTTTCCAACAGAGCAACTTGATGTCCATGATACGCAAACCGCAGAAACATGAAAACAGAAAAGCCGCTTTCATGTCCGGTCTTCGGCACGGGGTCTTAATGAGACGCTTTATCTCATCCACGGTAAGATACTCACGTTTGGTCTCTTTCCCGGCCACCATACTGCGTTTTATCCCCTTGTATGGAGATTTCTGCAGCAGATTTTCCTTTACGGCATAATTGAGTGCCGCACGGATGTAGTCCATGTGCATGAAGACAGTTTCTTTGGCAAGTTTCCCATGATCCCGCGTGTATGCCTTCCTGGTAAGCAGCCGTTCCATAAAGCCGAGCAAATACTCCCTGTCCACCTCGGCAAGTGTGACCTTGCCATTATATTCCTCCAATTCTGCTATGCTACGGTTTATCCAAGTCGAAGCAGACTTGGAACCGCCCCGCTTCATCACATAGTCATGGTACACCTTCATCCAGTCGGTGAACAGCATCTTAGCCTTGTACGAACGGTCGGAAATTCCTGCCACTTTGTTGGTCAACTCCAAAATCTTTTCCGCCTTTATCGCATTCGCCGTGGCAAGCGTATTGGCATTTTGGATTTTGGAGGCATAATCGGTTTCGGGCACCAGATACAGTTTGAGGAACTGGTAACTTCTTCTTCCATCATGGTAGATGTCCAAGTATATGGAAGTGTTCCCGTTCTTCAACTTGTTGAATCGCAAACGGACAGGCTCTTTGGCCTTTACTTGTTTCTTCGGTCTTGCCATGGCTTTTCCTCCGGTCAGTTGTTTTTCATTCAAAAAGTTTGTCTATCATCAGCACGGCTGCCTCTTTTTTGGCATCGACAATTTTTGCGTACACCTGCGTGGTTTCCACATCCCTGTGCCCCAATAATTGGCTGGTGGTGTATAAATCTGCCCCCAATGTCAACTCCATGGTTGCGAACGTGTGCCTGCTCATGTGGTAGCAGAGATTTTTCTTTACGCCGGCAGCTTTAGCCCACCTCTTTAATACGACATCCAAGGTAGTGGTATGTGGAATGGAAAACACATGTTCTTCAGCATCGCCCCGTTGTTTCGGAAGGTAACCTTGCGCCTGGGTGCTGAGTGGCAGATAAAGCATGTTGCCCGTTTTCCGCTGGCGCACTTCAAGATGAACCTTCCCTGTTTCCTCTATTACATTTTTCCACTGCAAAGAGCGCATGTCGCCAAGCCGCAGGCCGCAAAAGCAGGAGAACAGGAAAGGAACTTTCACGTCTTCACGGCAAGGGGTGTCTATCAATAGCCGTACTTCATCTATGGTGAGGTATTCACGTTTCTTCTGTTCTCCTTGTATGGCATTCCGGTCAATGGCCAATCCGGGATTGACGGACAAGATGCCCTCGTCAACAGCAAGGTTCAGAGCCGAGACGATATAACCTACATAAGTCTTAATGGTCTTCTTGGCGAAAGGTTTCTTGGTACGTTTTGTTTTGGCGACCTTTGTCATATATTCCACGAAACCGTCCAAGAACTCCTTGTCCACATCGCACAACCGTGCTTTCGGGTCATATTTCTGGAGTTGGACCACTGTGGAATGAACACTTGGCTCCAATCCTCGTTTTCCATTTTGCTTTCTTTGTTCCATATATATTTCCATCCAGTCTATTAAACGCATCTTGCCTTTCTCGGACAAAACAAGCGGTGGCTTTTTGTTCGTGATGTCGATGATGCGTTGTGACTTGATAGCATTGGCCGCTTTGAGCGTATGCTCATTCTGTGCCCTTGCCTCGGCGGAAGTTTCCGGCACGAGATACAGTTTCAGGAACTCATACCGCCTTTTCCTCTCATAATATATATCGAGGTAGATGGACTTGTTCCCATTCTCCAATTCCTTGAAACGAATTCGGACGGGTACAGACTCTGATTTCTTTGTACGTGCCATGACTTCCTCCTTGGTTATTTGTTACTGCTTGTGCAAAGATAACAAAACCCATCCAAAACACCAAGAAACAACTAACAAAAAAGTAACATAAAAAGTCAAAACACCTATCAACAAACAAAAGATAAGCAGAATATCCATTTCGCTGATTGTTTCATAAACTATTGATATTCATTGTTATCTATAATTTTAATTGCATCTATTTCTACAAATATATCTGCATTATACAAAGCACGACATACCTGGGCTACACTTGCTTATCATAGTGGTGTACCTGTGGGACTGATAAGCCAGTCGTTGGGGCACTCGTCTATTCGGGTGACGATGACTTATCTGAAGCCGTTTGATGCGGAGGTGATAGACAGAATAAACAGGCAAGTGATTTCCTTAGTGAAGAAAAGTAAAAAGAAGAAAGATGGCAGATTTAATATGCTGTATGGCACTTCGTTGAGGTGAAATTACTTGCATAGTAACGGCAAATAGCAGCTACAAAGTTGCGTCTTTTTTGACAGAAAAGCAAACAAACCCTAACAAAATATGAATAAATCTTATATCGGACAGCAAAAACAATATTAAA